>Ga0209024_1001436_pt1 | contig 20094 bp, 19 predicted proteins | sample AutmiccommunBRH5_FD_187380 | JGI IMG/M metagenome (GOLD analysis project Ga0209024, IMG submission 187380) | Deep subsurface microbial communities from Mt. Terri, Switzerland - Autotrophic microbial communities BRH/5 (SPAdes) (version 2) | ecosystem: Environmental > Aquatic > Deep subsurface >...
TACCGGATCTACCCACAGTGCAGGCCGAAATCCAAGCCTGGACTCAAGCGCGCAACCGGGCGCATCGAACCGTCGACTGGCGATTCACCACCAACGACGCACGAATCAAGTTGAAACGCCTCTATCCACAACTATCTGATTGAGAGGCTACTAGTGGGCCGCGTGGCCCACTAGCTCGCGCCTCGGTCGCGTTATCCGGTGCTGCCCGCAGGCGCTTCCTCCATCAGGATGCCGGCGGCGTAGAGCGCGTCGATCTGCTCGCGGTTGCGGCCGAGCAGGCTCTCGAGCAGTTCACGGTTGTGTTCTCCCAGGGTCGGCGCGCGCCAGTCGCAGTTGGCCGGATAGCCCGAGGTCTTGATCGGCATCCCCGGAATCTGGAACTCGCCGGCGATGGGGTCGCGCACGGTGCGCACTGTACCCCGTTCCACCAGGTGCGGATGGGTCAGGGTCTCGGCGATGCTGAGCACCGGCGCGCAGGGTACGCCCTGGGCTTCGATGGCGGCCAGTGCACTGGCGACGTCCGGGAAGGTCGCCAGCCAGTCCTCGACCAGTGCGATGACCTGCTCGCGCTTCTGCAGGCGCGCCGCATCCGTGGCCCACTCCGGGTCCGTGGCCAGCTCGGGCCGACCCATGGCAGTACAGAGATCCGCCCAGTGGTGCATGAAGGCCATCAGCACGATGCTGCCGCCATTGCCCTGATAGACCCCGGCCGGACAGAGATAGGCCAGATGGCGGCCGGCGCGGGTCGGCTGGATGGCACCGTCGCTGCCGCTGCACTGGTGCACATTGACCTCGTGGCAGTGGTAGTAGGCGTCGAGGATGGCGATGTCGAGATGCTGCCCCTGCCCGGTGCGCTGGCGGTTGAGAATGGCCGCGGCAATCGCAAAGGCGCCGTGCACGCCGGAGCTGACGTCGCCGATGCCGGCGAGCGGAATATGGGGTGGCTGGTCGGGATCGCCGATCATCGAGGTGATGCCGGCATAGGCCTGGGCGATGTAATCGTAGCCGGGCTTGCGCGCCAGGGGCCCCGTCTGGCCCAGGGCAGAAATCGAGCAGAGGATGATGTCGTCCCTGAGCTTGCGCAGATCCTCGTAGCCGAGCCCCATGTCGGCCATCACGCCGGGCTTGAAGTTTTCCACCACGGCGTCGCAGTGGGGCACCAGTTCCCGCACCAGGGCCATGCCCTCGGCCGAGCGCAGATCCAGGCACAGGCTCTTCTTGTTCAGACTCTGCTGGATCAGATAGAGGCTGCGCGGGCCGCGCAGCTGGGAAATGCCGCGCACCATGTCGCCGCGCGGCGCGGCCTCGATCTTGATCACTTCCGCGCCGAGCTCGGCGAACATGCGGGTACAGCTGGGCCCGGCCAGGGCGCGGGTCAGATCGAGAATACGGATTCCGGTGAGCAGGTGTTCGGCGGGTGGTGCCATGGGAGGATCCTCTTGTTGAGATTATGTGGATGCCGACCATGCTGGCCGAAGGCCGGTGGCCAAGGCAAGCGCCGCGATGGCCCGCGCCGGGGGGAAGGTCAGTGGTGGCCCGGTGCCTGGCGGATACGGGTCAGGGCAGTATGCGCCGCGCGCCCCGGTAGCTGCGTTGCCAATAGCGCGCGCCCAGGGGTTCTACCCGTACCTGGCCGCCACTGCTGGGCGCGTGGATGAAGTCGCCATCGCCGACATAGATACCGGCGTGATCGACCCGGCCACCGCGCTCGATCGAAAACAGCACCACATCGCCGGGTCGCAGGGCGTTGGCGGCCGGCTCCGAGGTGCGCAGTGCGCCGAGCCCGGCGACGGTGCGCGGCAGTTCGATACCAGCGGTTTCGCGGTAGATGTAATGGATGAGACCGCTGCAATCGAAGCCGGCGGCCGGTGAGTTGCCGCCGAAGCGATAGGGTGTGCCGAGGAGATCGAGGGCCCGCGATACCACCACAGTCGCGTCGCGCTCCGGCGGCGCGGGAATGCCGGGGGCCGGGGTGCGGGTGCAGCTGGCGAGCACTATGAGCGTGGCCAGCGCGGCCAGCGCGGCCAGGATGACGGCGCGGTGGGGTCGGGGGGTGGGTGGCACGCTGTTCCAGCCGGCTGCGACGACCGGGACAAGTTACGGACATTTGCGCCTCGCGCAAACCCCCGTGATCGAATCGCCACAGCCGGTCGGACGGTGGCTGGCGAGGCGGGCAGTTCGTGGTAGCTTTGAACGGCGTGTCGATCCGATTCCGGACCGTCGCCAGGAAACCCGTCGATAATCAACAACAGGCGGCCCGACCGCCGGGAGAACCATTCATGACCGCAACAATCTTTACCGAACTGCTCAGAGACAGCCCGAAGAACTGGGGCCGCTGGGGACCGGACGATGAGGTCGGGGCGCTCAATTTCCTCACCAGCGCGGAGGTCCTGCGCGGCGTTCGCGCCGTCCGCCAGGGCAAGGTATTGATGCTGGGTGTGCCGGTGGCGCGGCCGGCGGGCGATCCCATCTTTCCGGGCCGCGGCAAGACCACTCGTACCATGGCCATGGACAAGGGTCACTACCTGAACTGCCATGCCCATTCGCTGCCGGGCGGGATGGAATATGCCGACGACGTGGTATTCATGTATCTGCAGGGCACTACCCAGTACGACGCCCTGGGTCACGTCTGGTACGACGATCAGCTCTACAACGGCTACGATGCCAAAACCACCATTGGCGGGTTGCAGAAGTGCAGTGTCGAGAAGATCGCCGAGCGCGGCGTGGTGGGGCGCGGCATCCTGCTCGACGTCGCCCGCTACAAGGGCGTGAAGCACTTGCAGGCCAACGAGGCCATCACCCTGGACGACCTGCTGAAAACCGCGGAACAGCAGGGTTCGCCGATCGAGAAGCACGACATCCCGCTGATTCACACCGGCTGGCTGAAGCGCTTCTATGACGAGGGTGAGGACGCCTTCTTTCCGGGCAAGACCATGCGTGAACCGGGTCTGGCCTACAGTCCGGAGCTGGTGGACTGGTTCCACAGGATGGAAATCCCGTCGTTCGGTACCGATACCGTGGCTTCGGAGCAGACCATGCACCCGGACTCGGGAGCCATGATCCCGCTGCATGCGGCACTGTTGCGCAATCTGGGGGTGGTGTTCAACGAGATCGACTGGCTGCACGATCTGGCCGAGGACTGCGCCAGCGACGGTCAGTACAGCTTCCTGTTCGTCGGCGCGCCGCTCAAGGTGGTGGCCGGCGCCGGGTCGCCGGTCAACCCGGCGGTGATCAAGTAGCAGCGCGCCGCGGTGCCGGGCCGGCACGGGCCCGGCGCCCCGTTGTCTGCCGTTGAACCAGTGCTCAGGCTGTTCCCAGCCCCATGGTTTTTCTCACCTCCGGTTTGAGGATCTTGCCGTTGGCGTTGCGCGGCAGGGGTTCGAAGACGATGTCGATGCGCTCCGGGACCTTGAAGGCGGCGATCCGCGCGGCGACCTGGGCGCGCAGGACCGCGGTGTCGGCCGACGAGCCGGAGCGCAGCTGGACCATGGCGGCGACGCGCTCGCCGAGCACCGGGTCGGGCATGCCCACCACCGCGGCATCGAGCACATCCGGGTGGGAGAACAGCGCGTTCTCCACCTCGATGCAGTAGATGTTCTCGCCGCCGCGCAGCAGCATGTCCTTGGCGCGATCCACCACGAACAGGCTGCCCTCCTCATCGACGTAGCCCAGGTCGCCACTGCGCAGCCAGCCGTCCACCAGGGTATTGGCGGTCGCTTCCGGGTTGTTCCAGTAGCCCTTGAACACCTGGGGGCCGCGAATCCAGATCTCGCCGGTCTCGCCGACTGGCAGTTCGTGCAGTTCGTCCGGGTGCATGATCTTCACTTGGGCTACGGGCGCGGGTAAGCCTGCGCTTTTCGGCTTGGTCAGATAGTCTTCGGCGACATTGACGGTGGCCACGCCCGAGGTCTCGGTGAGCCCGTAACCGTTGCTCGCGGAGGCCTGGGGAAACACCGCGCGGATGCGCGCCGCGAGTTCGGGCGAGGGCGGTGCGCCGCCGAACAGCACTGCCCGGATCGTCGAGGTGTCGTGGTGCGGAAAGATCGGCGACTCGATCACCTGCAGGGGCATCGAGGGTACGCCGCCGAAGGAATGCAGGCGCTCGCGCTCGATCAGGCGGATCGCCTCTTCGGCGTCCCAGCGGCGCATGAACACCAGTTTGGCGCCCTGGATGGTGCTGCCGATCAGCATGGCGATCGAGCCGGTGACGTGAAACAGCGGCACGCTGATGAGCTGGCCGAGCTGCTCATCCGGCAACTGCGGGGTGCGGCCGTAGCGGAATTCGGTGCGGGCCCGCAGGTAGATCCCGGTGACCTGGTTGACGCAGATGTTGCGATGGCTGAGCAGCGCGCCCTTGGGGCGGCCGGTGGTGCCCGAGGTGTAGTAGATAGCGGCAGCGTCCTCCGGGTCGAGCGCGATTTCGGGCAGCGCCGCATCGCCGGCCGCCACCAGCTCGGCCCAGGACCGGTCCCCGGACTGCGAATCCGGGTCGGGGCGCACGGTGATCAGGGCTTCGAGTGCCGGCAGTTGGGGGCGGTGCGGTGTGATGGCAGCGCTGCGCTCGGCGTCTGCGAACAGCAACCGGCTGCCGGAGTCGGCCAGCGCATAGGCCAGTTCGGCGCCGCTCAGCCAGGCGTTGAGGGGCACGATGATGGCGCCCACCGCTACCGTGGCCCAGTACACCATGGGCCACTCCGGGTAGTTGCGCATGGTCAGCGCCACCCGGTCGCCCTTGCGGATGCCGAAGTCGTGGACCAGGGCCTCGGCCAGCGCCGCCACATGGCGGTGGTGATCGGCGTAGCTGAAGCGCTCGCCCTGGTAGACCAGGTAGTCGCGCTCGCCGAACCCGGCGCTGTGCTCCAGCACCGCGCGCAGATGGGGGAAGGCCTGGCGCCATACCCGGGTCTCGATACCGTGGATCGTCCGCGTCTCGATGGCGAAGGGGGAATCCTCGGCGGTGGTCAGCTGCCGGTCGAGCAGGGCGAAGGGGATTGGGGTCGAGTCGGTCATCGAAGGCTTTCGGTGGTTGGATTGTCTCCAAGGGTAACCGGGATCAACCTGAAGTGCTGACTGAAAAAGTGACCGGCGATTGGCAAACCCCTTGAGCTGCCAAGGGATTCCGCCCGAGCGGATGGGCGTGCCCGAGTGCGTGCGCAAGGATTATTCCTGCGCCGATCTGCCAACGCCTCGCCGTCCCGACAGCGCAACAACAACCAGCACTCGCCCTTCAGGAGACGATCTGTGCAGGTGGGCCGGCGCCTGACCCGTCGCTATCCTGGCGAATGCAAAGTCCTTCTCTGTGTTCAATCAAAGGGAGCTCCAGCCTGGCGGTGGAACTCCGGGAAGTTGGCCGGCCGGTTCAGATCCCAATCGTAGTCGATGAATTTGGTGGCGCGGGTGCTGCGGATCGTCTCGGCCGTGGCGTCGTCGGCGAAGCGCAGCAGCCAGGCGCGGATCGAGTCCGCCTCGGCGAGATAATCGGCTGCGTACCAGTCGAAGAGCTTGCTGAGCCGCAGGGTGTCGCCATCGCGCCGCAGGTGGTAGGGCGTGGCCAGCGCGCGGCGGGTGTTCTCGTCGAGCAGGGCCTCGAGGTTGGTGGTGGTGTATACGCGGGCCCGCAGTGGCGGGCAGCCCACCGAGGCGCAGTTGACGGCCAAGTGCACGCGCGCGTCCTTCCAGCCGCGCGCGGCGTATTCCTCACCGAGCAGCCGGTCCTTCTCGATGGTGTCGAGGCTGTAGTTGCGCCCGCCCACCGTGAAGATCTCGCGGCTGAACACCTGGTAGGGATTGAAGAGGCTGCCGTAGTCCTTGACGCTGTCTACGGGTGCGCCGTCGTGCGGGTTTTCCAGGATGTGCTGGAGCATGAAGAAGTTGTAGGCGTTGATCCAGAAGGCGATGGCGGTCGAGCGCGCCTCCAATTGCTCGGGGTCGAAGTTGGCCAGTGTGCTTTTCTGGGCGTCGAGCCGTTGCGCGATCACCGGGTCGGCCATGGCCGCGTCATAGTCGAAGGCCGCCACCAGCCCGCCACCGTCCAGCTTCTTCTCGATGAGATGCGCGTCGAGGATTTTCTGATAGGGCGCGTAGAGTTGTTCGAGATCCGCGGCTTCGTCAGCTGGCGCTGCGGCTGGCAGCAGGGGGGTAATCATCAGGGCGATGGCAGCGATCAGGGGACGCATGGACAATCTCATTGTAAAGTGAACTCCGTGAGGTGAACGCCAGTCTGGTTGCCGCTGCAGATCCTCATCCCCCTGCGCCTGGCCGGGATGCTCGGCAGCGGGCCGTCTCCGGGGCGGAGTGGGTCTTCGGCATCATCCTGTTCGTCATCAACGGCATCTCGCTGGTCTTCGATGTGGTGGATTCCTGGCGCTGGCTGCGCGGTGAGCGCGAAGTGCCGGGCCTGGAGTGACGGCCGATCCGGCAGCGGATGCGAGCGGGCTTGCATTTTAGGACCGATCGGTCCTAAAGTAACCCCATGAGCACGGGACGCCCCCTGAAGTACGACCCCGACCAGGCGTTGGAGCAGGCCATGCAGACCTTCTGGGCGCTGGGTTATGAGGCGGCGTCGATGCAGGCGCTGCTGGGCGCCATGGGCCTGTCGAAGAGCAGCCTCTATCAGCGCTTCGGCGACAAGGCGCAGCTTTTCGAGCGCTGCCTGCGGCACTATTGTGCGGAACAGTCGCGCGAGATGCGGCGTCGGTTGAATGCGGCCGAGTCGCCCCTGGATTTCATCACCAACAGCTTCTACGCGGTCGTCGACGACCCGGAGGCTTCGCGCGCGCGCTGGGGCTGCCTGCTGATGAATACCGCGACCGAGCTCGGCGCCACCGACCCGGCGCTGTCCGAAGCCCTGCACGACGGCCTCGCGCGTTTCCGTGGTGTTTTTCAGACCGCGGTCGAGCGCGCACAGGCTGCCGGCGAGATCCCGCCCGATCGACACGCACAGGTGCTGGCGCAGTACCTGGTCAGCAGCATGAGCGGCCTCAAGACGATGACCAAGGCCGGCGTCACGCCCGAGCAAACCCGCGCCATTGTGGCAGTCATTCTGCGGGGGCTGGCGTGATCTTTTTTGGCACAAATATGGACCGATCGGTCCATATATTGGCGTCCGCAACTCGCGGGCGTCGCGGTACCGGCTGAGGCAATCGCCGCAGCTGTATTTTTCTCCAACGACACAAAGAGGAACGAACAATGCCGAAAATCCCCTACGCAGAACCCGGTCAGGAAGCCGAGGGCGCCAAGCCCGTCTACGACCAGTTGAAAAAAGGCATGGGCGTGGTCCCCAACCTGGTCAAGCTGCTCGGCCACTCCGGGCCCGTGACCCAGGCCATGGGTACCAATCTGGACGTCTACTTCAACCAACTGTCACTGGACCCGAAGCTGCGCGAGATCGCCTATCTGACGGTGGCGCGGCTCAACGACTGCGGCTATTGCCAGGGCCATCACGTGCCGGCCGGCAAGCGGGCGGGCCTGAGCGATGCGCAGATCGGGCAGCTGGGTGAATCCGGCTTCAGCAGCGGTGACTTCAGCCCGGCCGAACAGGCGGTGATCCGCTTCGCGTATGAGACGACGCGCGATGTCAAGGCGTCCGACGAGGCGGTGGCTGCGCTGAAGGAGCACTACGACCACAAGCAGATCGCCGAGATCGCCTTCGTGGTTGCGCTGGGTAACTTCATCCAGCGTATCGGCAAGAATCTGGGCGTCGAGCTGGAATCCTGACTTCCTGAGTTGCGCGGCAGGCGGTGGCCGTTTGGCCCCGCTTGTCGTGCGTTGCGCCCTTCAGCCGGCCCAGCGGGACAGCTTCGTGCTGTCGGTCTGCCGGTGATGGGCAGGCGCCGAATTCAGGCGCCCAGGCCCGCAATTCGTTCCCGCTGCGCGACCAGCCGCTGCAGGGCATCGGCGGCCGCGGCGGCCTTCTCGCGCTCGCGGGCGACCACCTCGGGCGGAGCCTTGTCGACGAACCTGGCGTTGCCGAGTTTGCCTTGCAGGCGGGCGATTTCCTGCTCCAGCTTGCCGGTCTCGCGGTCGAGGCGGGCGAGTTCGGCGTCGCGGTCGATCAGCCCGGCCATGGGCACGTGGATTTCGAGCTGGCCGGCCAGCGCAGTGGCCGCCACCGGGACATCGGCGCCGGCCTCCAGCCAGTGGAGGGCCTCGAGGTTGGCGAGCCGTTCGAGAAAGCCGCGGTTGGCGTCGAGCCGGGCGCGGTCGGAGGCGTCGCCGCCGCGCAGGTAGACCTGCAGCTTGCGGCCGGGGGCGATGTTCATCTCGCCGCGGATATTGCGCACGCCGAGGATCACCTGCTGGATCCAGGCGATGTCGGCTTCGGCGGCGGCGTCGATGCGCTCCGCGTCCGCCAGCGGCCAGGGCTGCAGCATCAGGGTATCGCCGGCCTTGCCGGCGAGCGTTTTGACCCGCTGCCAGATCTCCTCGCTGAGGAAGGGCATGAAGGGGTGGGCGAGGCGCAGCAGGGCTTCGAGCACCCGTACCAGGGTGCGGCGGGTGCCGGTTTTCAACGCCTCGGGCGCGGCTTCATCCCAGAGCACGGGTTTGGAGAGCTCCAGATACCAGTCGCAGTAGTCGGACCAGACGAATTCGTAGAGCGCCTGGGCGGCGTGATCGAAGCGGAAGCCCTCCAAGGCCTCGGTGATCTCCCGCTCGGCGCGCTGCAGGCGGCTGATGATCCAGCGGTCGGCCAGCGACAGCTGGAATTCGGCGTCTTCGTCGGCACCGCAGTCCTGCCCCTCGGCATTCATCAGCACATAGCGGGCGGCGTTCCAGATCTTGTTGCAGAAGTTGCGGTTGCCCTCCAGGCGGCCCAGGTCGAACTTGATGTCGCGGCCGGTCGAGGCGAGCCACAGAAAGGTGAAGCGCAGCGCGTCGGTGCCGTGGGCGGCGATGCCGTCGGGAAATTCCTTGCGGGTGCGCCTGGCGATCTGCTCGGCCAGCTTGGGTTGCATCATCCCCGCGGTGCGCTTGGCGACCAGGCTGTCGAGTTCGATGCCGTCGATGATATCCAGCGGGTCGAGCACATTGCCCTTGGATTTCGACATCTTCTGGCCTTCGCTGTCGCGCACCAGGCCGTGCACGTAGACGGTTTCGAAGGGTACCTGGGGGCTGCCGTCGGCGTTCCTGATGAAGTGCATGGTCATCATGATCATGCGCGCCACCCAGAAGAAGATGATGTCGAAACCGGTGACCAGCACACTGGTGGGGTGGAAGGTGCGCAGCTCGGGGGTGTCCTCGGGCCAGCCCAGGGTGGAGAAGGTCCAGAGCGCGGAGCTGAACCAGGTGTCGAGCACGTCCTCGTCCTGGTGCAGGGCGATGTCGGCGCCCAACCGATGTTTGCTGCGCACCTCGGCCTCGTCGCGGCCGACATAGACCTTGCCGGCGTTGTCGTACCAGGCGGGAATGCGGTGGCCCCACCACAGCTGTCGGGAGATGCACCAGTCCTGGAGATCGCGCATCCAGGCGAAGTACATGTTCTCGTACTGTCTGGGTACGAAGCGGATGGCGCCGGACTCCACGGCCCGGATGGCGGGCTCTGCCAGAGGCGCGACCCGGACATACCACTGATCGGTGAGGAAGGGCTCGACCACGGCGCCGGAGCGGTCGCCCTGGGGCACCTTGAGGGCGTGGGGTTCGATCTTCTCCACCAGGCCGAGTGCTTCGAGGTCGGCGACGATCTTGTCGCGCGCCACCAGGCGGTCGTCGCCGCGATACACCTCGGGCAGGGTGGTGTCGACGTTCATGGCGAGGCCGCCCTGCCAGTCGAAGGCTTCGGCCTGCTCGCGAATGCTGGCGTCGCCGGTGAACACGTTGACCAGCGGCAGGTTGTGGCGCTTGCCCACTTCGTAGTCGTTGAAGTCGTGGGCCGGGGTGATCTTCACGCAGCCGGAGCCGAATTCGGGATCGACGTAGTCGTCGGCGATCACCGGGATCTCGCGGCCGACCAGCGGCAGTCGCACTTTCTTGCCGATCAGGTCGCGGTAGCGTTCGTCGTCCGGATGCACCGCGACCGCGGTGTCGCCGAGCATGGTCTCGGGCCTGGTGGTGGCGACCACCAGGTAATCGCGGCCGTCGGCGGTTTGCGCGCCGTCGGCGAGGGGATAGCGAAAGTGCCAGAGCTGGCCGCGGGTATCGATGTTCTCCACTTCGAGGTCGGAAATCGCGGTGTGCAGCACCGGATCCCAGTTCACCAGGCGCTTGCCGCGGTAGATGAGCCCCTCCTCGTGGAGGCGCACGAAGACTTCGCGCACGGCGTTGGACAGCCCCGGGTCCATGGTGAAGCGCTCGCGGCTCCAGTCCAGGGAAGAGCCCAGGCGGCGCAGCTGGGCGGTGATGGCGCCGCCGGACTGTGCCTTCCATGCCCAGATTTTCTCCAGGAATTTCTCCCGGCCCAGATCGTGGCGGGTCACGCCCTGGGCCGCCAGCTGGCGCTCGACCACCATCTGGGTGGCGATACCGGCGTGATCCGTACCCATCTGCCACAGGGTGTTGCGGCCCTGCATGCGCCGCCAGCGGATCAGGCAGTCCATCACCGCGTTGTTGAAACCGTGGCCCATGTGCAGGCTGCCGGTGACATTGGGCGGCGGAATCATGATGCAGTAGGGGTCGCCGCTGCCGCCGGGCTTGAAGTAGCCGTGGCGTTCCCAGGTCTCGTACCAATGCTGCTCGATGGCGCCGGGCTGGTAGGTCTTGTCCATGGTTTGCAGAACTTCTTTGGCCGCTGGGCCAGCGCGGAGGGGATGCGATTATAGAGGCTGTTGCGGATCCGGGTCAGGTTGGTGGGGTTCCGCGCGCGGCTCCGGCTCCAGCACCTCGGTGAGAATGGGAATGTCGACCACGGAGAAGTCGAGCGCGTCCCCGTCGTCCGCTGCGGCGTCGTCCGGTGGCTCGGGTTGCCGCTCTCGGCCGTCGATCATGCCGCCAGTACCTGGGGATCGAGCTTGGTGTGCCTGGTGTCGTAGCCCCGATCCCGGTAAAAGCGAAACCGCTCGCGCATGTGCCCCCGCTGCCGAGCATCCCCGGCGTGGACGAACTCGGCGAGCCGCTCGAAGCGGCTGAACCAGCCGGGAGCGACCGGTGCCAGGTTGATCAGCAGGCCGTGGTGGTGGCCGGGCTCGCCGGCGCTCAAGGCGATCGGCGTGGCCGGGTCCGGCGCCAGGCCGTGGGGCAGGAAGCCACTGCGCGGCTGCTCCCAGAGCAACTGGTCGAGGCGCCCCAGGGTGTCCTCGTCGGCACAGTGGATCAGGGTATCCAGCCCCTGCGCCATGGCCTTGGCGGCGAGCCGGCAGCACAGGTTGAGTGTCGCTTCCAGGCCTCCTTCCAGTTCGTAGAAGTGCACCCGGGTCATCGCCGGCCCTCGCAGTGTGCCAACAGATACTCCATGAGCAGTGGCACCGGGCGGCCGCTCGCGCCTTTCTGGGCGCCCGAGTTCCAGGCGGTGCCGGCGATGTCCAGATGGGCCCAGCGGTAGTCGGTGGCGAAGCGGGCGAGGAAGCAGGCCGCCGTGATGCTGCCGGCCTCGGGGCCGCCGATGTTGGCCATGTCGGCGAAATTGCTCTTGAGCTGTTCGTCGTATTCCTTCCACAGCGGCAGCCGCCAGGCGCGGTCGCCGGCGGTGATACCGGCGTCCAGCAGGGCTTCGGCGAGGCGGTCGTCATTGCAGAACAGGCCGCTGGCCTGCTTGCCCAGGGCCACCACGCAGGCGCCGGTGAGGGTGGCGATATCGATCACCACCTCGGGTTTGTAGCGCGCCGCATAGGTCAGGGCGTCGCACAGGATCAAGCGGCCCTCGGCGTCGGTATTGAGGATCTCGATGGTCTTGCCGGACATCGAGGTCACCACATCGCCGGGCTTGGTGGCCTTGCCGCTGGGCAGGTTCTCCACTGCGGGAATCACTGCCACCACCGAGATCGGCAGCTCGGCGGCGGCGACGGCCTCCATCACCCCGAGCGCGCTGGCGGCGCCGCACATGTCGTACTTCATTTCGTCCATCTTGGCGCCCGGCTTGAGGCTGATGCCGCCGGAGTCGAAGGTGACCCCCTTGCCGACCAGCACCACCGGGGCCTGGCGCGCGGCGCCCCGGTACTCCAGGGTGATCAGGCAGCCGGGCTGCTCGCTGCCCGCGGTGACCGACAGCAGGGCGCCCATCTTCAGCCGTCGCAGGCGCTGCTCGTCGAGCACCTGTACCTTCAGTTTCGGATATTGCCTGCCGAGGCCGCGGGCGTGCTCGGCGAGATGGCTCGGGGTACAGATGTTGCCGGGCAGGTCGCCCAGCAGCCGGGCGCTGTTGACGCCGGCGCCGATGGCCTGGCCCAGCGTCAGCCCCTGGTTCAGGGCCCGCGTCTGGGTGCGCTCGGTGCACAACAGCTGCAGGCGGCCGAGCTGGTGGCTGTCCCGGCTATTCTCTGCGTCGCGATAGTGATAGGCGGCGGCCGCGAACAGGCGCGCCGCAAGGCGCGCGAAGCGCTCCGGTTGCTGGTTGGCGAGCAGGTCGGCGGCGACCAGCACGGCGTTGCGGGCCGGGGTGGCGAAGGCCGCCCGCGCCGCGGCGGCGAGCAGCTTGACGCCTTCCTGGGATTCGGGATCCGCATTGCCGGCACCGAGCAACAGCAGCCGGGTGGCAGCCAGCCCCTGAGGTCGGTGCAGCAGCAGGGTGGTGCCGGCCTTGGCGGTGAAGTCCCCGGCCTTGCGCAGGGCTTCGATGGCGCCGCCGCTGGCGGCGTCCACCGCGGCGGCCGCCGGCGGCAGCGCGCCGTTCTGGAACACCGGGACGATCAGACAGTCTGTCTTGACAGTGGTGGGGTCGCCGGCGCGGGCGGCGAATTCGAGTTTTTGTGCTGGCACGTGAGCTCCCGAGACAAGGGCGGTTGAATGCCCGATAATTCCGCAGCCAGTGTAAGCCAAGCCTTTCCAGGCACCAACCGAGTCGGAATCCTTGTGATCATCTTTCGTTATCTCGCGCGGGATCTGTTGTCGACCACCGCGGCGGTGGCCGTTGTGCTGCTGTCCGTGGTCATGAGCGCCCGTTTTGTCCAGTACCTCGCCGATGCCGCCGAAGGCAAGATCGATCCGGATGTGGTGTTTGCCATCATGGGCTATCGCATGCCCGGCTTTCTGGAGTTGATTCTGCCCCTGGCGTTCTTCCTCGGCGTGCTGCTGGCCTACGGCCGCCTCTATCAGGACAGCGAGATCACCGTGCTGCACGCCTGCGGCGTCAGCCGTGCGCGCATCGCCGGCTATACCCTGGCAATGGCTGCCGTGGTGGGCGGCTGTGTGGCGCTGCTGAGCCTCTGGCTCACCCCCCAGGGCATGGCACGCGCCGAGGCGCTCGTCGATGCGCAGAAAAACCGTGGCGAGTTCGACCTCATGGACGCGGGGCGCTTCTATCCGCTGCGCGGCGGGCGCGGCGTCAGCTATGCGGGCGAGCTGTTGCCCGACGGTCGCATGGAGGATGTGTTTCTGGTCGAGGCCGGTGCCGACAGTGAGGATGAGCCGCGCATGGTGATCGTGGTCGCGGCGCGCGGCGAACCCCGGCGTTCGGAAACCGGCCGCGCGGTCTATCTGGTGCTCGAGGACGGCTATCGCTATGAGGGGGTGCCCGGGCACGCTGACTTCGGCATCACCAGCTTTGCCGAGTACGGCCAGCGGATTCCGGAGAGTACGCGGCGCGAGCGCCCGGGCTGGGCGGAATCCGTGCCCACCCGCGAGCTGCGGCGCTCCGCTGATCCGGAGCACGTCGCCGCCCTGCAATGGCGGTATTCCACGGTGCTGCTGGTGCCCATCGTGACCCTGATGGCGCTGCCCCTGAGCCGCACCAGCCCGCGCGAGGGCCGCTTCGCACGGGTGCTGCCGGCGATGATCCTCTACATGATCTATCTGGTCAGCCTCAACGCGGCACGCGGGGCCATGGAGGATGGTGAGCTCTCGCCGCTGCCCGGGCTGTGGGCGATTCACGGGGTGTTCGTGACCCTGGGGGTGGCGCTCATGCTGTGGTGGGTCGGCTGGCGGCCGCGCCGGCGGTTCCGGGAGCAAGGCTGATGCGCCTGCTGTCACGATACACCGGGCGGGCGGTGCTGGGCGCCATCTTGCTGGTATTGCTGGTGATCCTGGTGCTCAACGTGATCGGCGCCCTGACCGACGGCCTGGGTGATCTGCGCAACGACTACGATTTTTTCGAGTTGCTGCTTTACGTGGGCGCGACCCTGCCGGAGCGGGCCTACGAAAGCCTGCCGTTCGCGGTTTTGATCGGCGCCATGCTGGGCCTGGGTTCGCTGGCGGGCAACAGCGAACTGGTGGTGATGCGCGCCGCCGGGGTATCCCTGCTGCGCATCGCCGGCTTCGCCGCCCGACCGGTGCTGCTGGTGATCCTGTTCGGCGCGCTGCTCGGCGAATTCGTGGTGCCGGTCGCGGGCCAATGGGCGGAGAGCCGGCGCATGGCGCTGCGCGGCGAACAGGAGAGCTTCTCGGCGCGCAGCGGGGTATGGAACCGCGAAGGCAATGAATTCATGCACTTCAATGCCGTCTACCCGGGCGGGCGGCTGGCCGGCGTCGCCCGCTACCGATTCGACGACCAGCGCCGGTTGCTGGAGGCCAGCTTCGCCGCCCGCGCCCGCTTCGAGGGGGATCACTGGGTCGAAGAGGACGGCGTGATCTCGCGGTTCCACGCGGATTCCGTGGCGACCGAGCGTTTCGAGACCCGGCGCTGGGACACCGGGCTGGCGCCCGATCTGGTGACCCTGACCCTGATGCCCCCGGAGTCTCTGCCGGTTCGCGAACTGCGCAGCTACGCTGCCTATCTGGAAGGCCAGGGCCTGCGCGCCGGCACTTACTGGCTGGCGTTCTGGACGAAGGTTCTGCAACCCGCGGTGATTTTCAGCCTGCTGCTGATCGCCATATCCTTCGTGTTTGGCCCGCTGCGCGAATCCACCACCGGGTTCCGGGTGTTTTCGGGGGTATTGGCGGGGGTGATCTTTCAGGTGAGCCTGAACCTGCTCGGGCCCTCCAGCCTGGTGTTCGGCTTTTCTCCCTTCTGGGCGGTGGCCGGCCCGGTGCTGGGCTGCCTGGCGGTGGGCCTGGTGCTGCTGCGCCGGGCGGCCTAACCGCCGCGGCTCAGGGCTGGCGCGGTAGCAGCACCATCCGAGTGCCGCTCCAGCGGTCGTGCAGGCAGTCGCCGGAGCGGCTCCACAGACACCACAGATAGCCGACCACCGATACCAGCGACAGCGGCGCCAGCGCGCAGCGCAGCCAGGCGCGCCCGCGGGTCGGCGGGCCGCCGTCGGCCTGCTGCAGGCGCAGGCGCCAGGTTTTCATGCCCAGCGTCTGCCCGGAACGCCGCCAGCACCACACATAGTAGAGCGACGCGCAAAACCACAGGCCGAGCAATGCGCGCCAACCCATGGGCGCGGCCTCGCTGTAGCCGAGCAGTCGCACCTGAATGGTCAACAGTGTCGCCGCGTAGGCGAAGGCGATCGCCAGCAGCAGCAGGCCGTCGTAGAGCAGCGCGACCAGGCGCCGCCACAGGCTGGCGGAGGGCAGGGCAGCGTAATGGGAGGGGCAGGGCCCGGGGTCGGCGGGCACGCAGTCGATCCGGCTACAGGGGGTCGCCATGATACCCCAGGGCTGCGGCAGCCCGAGGCGCCCGACTGGAGATATGCGGGGAATTGTGGCCGAATACCGCGGCATCGCCCGGCGGCGATGCCGCCGAGGCCGCGCAGACGGCCGTCGCGGACAGATTTTGCGCGAGGGGTTGCATGGGTTCATTGCTGGTCTGGTCCTGGTTTTTTCTGGTCTGCTATATCGGGTTGATGCTCGGTTTTGGCTACCTGGGCATGCGCCGGGTGGCGGGCAGCGACGATTTCTCGACGGCGCGCGGCGGCTACGGGATCTGGGTGCTGGCCTTCGCGATGACCGCGACTACGGCCTCGGGAGCGACCTTTCTGGGCATTCCCGGGCTGGGGTACCTCTATGGGCTGCCGGCGCTGGGCTATGCGTTGGTATACCCGTTCGCGGTCTATCTCGGCATCTGGCTGTGCTTTCGCCAGGTGCAACGCACCGGCAACCGTTTCGGCAACCGTTCGATCCCGGAATTCATCGGTGATCGCTATCGCTCCGAGCTGCTGCGCGTCGTGGTGGCGGTGTTTTCCTTGGTGTTGTTGTTCTATCTCGCGGCCCAACTGCTCGCCGGACTGGTGATGTTCCAACAGCTGCTGGGGCTGGAGGCGGCTCCGGCGCTGGTGGTCACCGCGCTGGTGCTGCTGGTCTATGTGGTGCTGGGAGGCGCGCACGCCGATATCCTCACCGACGGTGTGCAGGGCGCCGTGATGCTCGTGCTCGCGGTAGTGGTGGTCGTCATGTTCTTCTCCGGCGCCGGCACCGGCGGCGGCCTGGATGCCGTACTGGACCGGCTGCGCGCGCAGGATTCTGAGACGCTCGAGGTCTTTCATACCGGCACTTCGATCTTCGATTCCTGGTGGGACTACTTCGCCATCTTCATGGCTCACCTGACCCTGGGCATGCTGCCCCATATCGGCAACAAGGTCTGGGCGCTGCGCGAGGGCGTGGGCCGCGGCCGCTTTCTGTCGCTGTGCCTGGTATTTGGCCTGGTATTGGGCGCCATGGTCTTTGGCGGTGTGCTGGCGCGCGCGGTGCTCGGCGACCAACTGCTCGACGGCGATCCCAACCAGGCCATCCCGGCGCTGCTGATCGAGGTATTCCCGGTGTGGCTGGCGGCGCTGTTCGGGGCCGGCATCCTGGCCGCCATCATGTCCACCGCCGACGGCCTGGTGATCTCCATCTCCCAGGTCTTCGCCAATGATATCTACCGGCGCTGGCTGTCCGGGGTGCTGCACCCGGAGGCCGGGCCGGAGGAGGTTGATCGCAACGTCCTGCGGATCAGCCGCTGGGCGGTGGTGGCGGTTCTGATCGGCGCGGCGCTGCTGGCCTGGGAGTCTATCGGTGCCAATATCGCGCTGATGGTCTGGGTGGGCCTGGGCGGGCTGATGGCGGCCCTGGTAGGGCCACTGATCCTCGGGGTCTTCTGGCGTGGCGTCACGCCCAGCGGCGCCCTGTGGGGTTTTGTCAGCGGGGCGCTGGGGTTCATGGCGCTATACCAGGGTTGGCTGCCCGAGGGTTCCGCCGAGGGTGGCGCGCTGGCCCAGGCGCTGTTCTGGCTGCACAACCAGGGAGATAATCCGTTTGCCTGCACCACGGTGGCGGAGGCGCTGTGTGTGGCGGTGACCCTGGGGGTATCCCTGGTGACCAAACCCTTGCCCGCGGAGCACCTCGACGACATCTTTGCTCCGGAAGCCCGCCCGGCATCCGGCTGACCTGGGGAGTCTGACTGGTCATGCAACACTGGTTATTCAAGACCGAACCCGAGACCTACAGCATCGCCGATCTGCAGCGCGAGGACCGCTGCGGCTGGGAGGGGATCCGCAACTACCAGGCCCGCAACCGGCTGCGCGACGAGGTCGCGGTGGGCGATCCGGTGCTGATCTACCACTCCAACTGTGCCGAGCCCGCGGTGGTCGGCCTCGCCGAGATCTGCGGCGCGGCGAGCCCCGATCCCTTTCAGTTCGATCCGGATTCGAAATACCATGACCCCAAGGCGACCGCCGAGCAGCCGCGCTGGGTATGGGTGGAAGTCAGCTATCGGGAAACCTTTGAACAGCCGCTCACCCTGAAGGCGATCAAGGCGGATCCCCAATTCGCGGACCTGGAGCTGGTCACGCGCAGCCGGCTGTCGATCCAGAAGGTCGGCCCCGAGCAGTTCGACGCCATTTTGCGTCTCTGCCGCGGCTGAGGCTCACAACTGCCCCGGGTTGCGCTGCCATACCGACCAGGTCAGGGCAACGGCAAAACCCACCCAGGCCAGGTAGGGCACGAGCAAGGTGGCGGCCAGGGTCGCGCGCAGACGCGCAAATGCGGTCAGGGTCGCGGCGATCAGCAGCCACAGCAGCGCCGCTCCGACCAGTGCCAGTGCGCCCTGTCGCCAAGCGAAGAACAGCCACGACCAGAGGGCATTGACCGCGAGCTGGATTACGAACAGGGTAAGGGCGGGCCGCGCCGTGCGCCCCGGGATCGCGCGCCACAGCAGCCAGGCGGCGACCGCCATCAGCAGGTACAGCGCCGACCAGACCGGGCCGAACAGCCACGCCGGCGGTGCCCAGCCGGGTTGCGCGAGCTGCTCATAGAAGGCGGCGGCATCCAGGGTGGCGGCCGCGCCCAGGGCGGCGGCGACAGAGATCAGTGCCAGCCAGCCGGCCAGGCCCAGCAGTTGGTGGCGCAGTGGCATGCTAGAGTGCAACAAACCATTACCCGGTAGGTTCAGTCCGCGGCAAGCTTAGCCGATCGCGGAGCTGTGCGAGGCCACCGGCGGACAGGTGCACGGGGAGGCGCTTGTAATGGGGCGACGCTGGGTTCGACACACCCGGACGACCGATCAGGGCATCCCCGACGCCCGCGGTGAAATTCGACTGGAGGAGCTTTCGATGACCGACCAGGAATACCGACCCCCGGAAATCTGGCAGTGGGAGCGCGAGAGCGGCGGCCGCTTTGCGACCATCAACCGCCCCATTGCCGGCGCCACCCATGAGCGCGACCTGCCGGTAGGCCAGCATCCACACCAACTGTATTCGCTGGCCACGCCCAATGGCGTCAAGGTCACGGTGCTGTTCGAAGAGTTGCTCGAGCGCGGCATCGCCGAGGCCGAATACGACGCCTGGTCCATCGACATCTTCGAAGGTCAGCAGTTTTCCAGCGGTTTCGTGGCGATCAACCCCAACTCCAAGATCCCGGCGCTGGTCGATCACGCGACCCCCGAGCCCACCCGGGTGTTCGAATCCGGCGCCATCCTGATGTACCTGGCCGAAAAGTTTTCGGCCTTCCTGCCGGCCGGCGGCGCCGCGCGTGCCGAGTGCCTGTCCTGGCTGTTCTGGCAGATGGGCGCCACCCCCTATCTCGGCGGCGGTTTCGGGCACTTCTACGCCTATGCACCCAGTAAAATGGAATACCCGATCGATCGCTATACCATGGAGGTCAAGCGTCAGCTCGACCTGCTCGATCGCACCCTGGCCGAGCGGCCCTACATCGCCGGCGATGACTACACCATCGCCGATATGGCCATCTGGCCCTGGTACGGCGGTCTGGTGCTGCACAACCTGTACGACGCCGCGGTGTTTCTGCAGGTGGAAAGCTACACTCATGTGCTGCGCTGGGCGCGGGAGATCGAGGCGCGCCCGGCGGTGCGCCGCGGCGTGCGGGTCAACCGCACCTGGGGGCCGGAGGAAGAGCGCCTGCCCGAGCGGCATGGGGCGGCGGACTTCGATCGCTGAGCGCGACCGTCCCTTCCCTACCGGGATCTGTGAAGCTTTTTTCGGAGGAGGCTTGATGGGCAAGGTCTACGAAACCATCGACGACGGCCTGAAACGCTGGATTGGCCGCCAGCACATGTTCTTCGTCGCCACCGCACCGCTCGACGGTGAGGGGCTGATCAACTGCTCGCCCAAGGGTGGTGATTCCTTTCGCATCCTCGGCGGCAACGAAGTCGCCTACCAGGATTTCACCGGCAGTGGGGTCGAAACCGTCGCCCACCTGCGGGAAAACGGCCGCATTGTCATCATGTTCTGCGCCTTCGAGGGTGCGCCCAAGATCCTCCGGCTGCACGGCCGCGGCGAGGTGCTGTTTCCGGGCGATGACGCCTTCCCGGCTCTGGCGGAGCAGTTTCCGGACAACCCCGGCACCCGGGCCATCATCCGGGTCTCCGTGCAGCGCATCTCGGATTCCTGCGGGTTTGCGGTACCCCTGTACGAATTCAAGGCCCCGCGGGACATCCTCGACCGCTGGTCACAAGAGCAGGGCGAGGTGGGTATCCGCGCCTACCAGCGGGCCAACAACGGTCGCAGCCTCGACGGCCTGCCCGGGCTTGAAATGGAATCCTGAAATCCAGCGCTAGTGGGCCACGCGGCTAATTAGGTAACGCTCAGCCGTCGCACAAGCGTTGTGGGCAAGGCGCGCGAGTGCAGGACTGGCTTTGCCAATTCAAGCGAGCGGAACGCAGCCCACGGCGCTTGCGCGGCGGCCCTCCGGGAGCCA
>Ga0209024_1001437_pt1 | contig 20080 bp, 10 predicted proteins | sample AutmiccommunBRH5_FD_187380 | JGI IMG/M metagenome (GOLD analysis project Ga0209024, IMG submission 187380) | Deep subsurface microbial communities from Mt. Terri, Switzerland - Autotrophic microbial communities BRH/5 (SPAdes) (version 2) | ecosystem: Environmental > Aquatic > Deep subsurface >...
GGCATGTTTTTATCTAGTTCTAAAGCTATTCGTATGGCATTACAAATTTTTATATTAGGCCTTGGCGCGTATTATGTAATACAAGGCGAACTAACCAGTGGTGCCATGATCGCTGCATCCATTATTATGGGCCGCGCCCTGGCACCAGTAGAGCAAGCCATTGGCGCCTGGAAACATGCCCTTAGTGCATTTCAAGCATCAAAACGTTTACAGCATTATTTAACAACAACTGAACTTAGACCGGTCATGATTCAGCTGCCAACGCCTAAAGGTAAAATGGATGTCAATAATTTATGGTATATCCCACCAGGCGCAAAAAAACCCATTTTACAAGCCATCACCTTTACTTTAATGCCTGGCGAAAGCCTCGGTATTATCGGCCCGTCTGCGGCTGGAAAATCCACACTTGCCCGATTACTTGTTGGTACATGGCCTCCAAGCAATGGGTTTGTCCGTCTTGATGGGGCAAACATTTATGAATGGGACCGCCAAATTATCGGTCATCATGTAGGGTACCTACCTCAAGGTGTCATGCTGTTTAAAGGCAGTATCAAAGAAAATATTGCACGAATGGGCAAGATCGAAGATGAAAAAATAATTGCTGCGGCTAAATTCGTTAATGCGCATGAGATGATTCTGCACATCAATAAAGGCTATGAGTCGGACACAAGCTGTTATCATTTATCTGGCGGTCAAACGCAACGAATTGCGCTAGCGCGCGCATTTTATGGTTTGCCTAGATTGGTAGTGCTTGATGAACCAGAAAGTAATTTGGATGAAGAAGGAATGAGTACCCTGGAAATAATCTTCAAGCGAGCAAAAGCTGCCGGGATCACCATTGTGGTGGTCTCGCAACGACCATCCCTGGTTAAACATTTAGATAACATGATGCTTTTGCGGGAAGGGCGGATTGAAAAATATGGACGATACAACCAATGACCCTTACTAAAGCACCGAAGATAAAAAGCAGCCTATTTTATAGTGGGCTTGTCATCATCCTCTTTATTATCATTTCGATGATCTGGATGATGTTTGCCCAATTAGAAAGTGCAGCTATCGCATCAGGTTCCGTTGTGGTAGCAAGCGGGCGACGAGTCATTCAGCACTTTGAAGGCGGTATTGTTAAAAAGATATTTGTTAAAGAAGGCAGTACTGTAGAAAAATCAGCCTTGCTGCTTGTGCTTGAAAATACACAAGCAAAAGCAGTCTCTCAAATCCATCAAAACGAATTTTGGCAATTATTAGGTACAAAAGCACGGATATCTGCAGAACTTGGCCTGGTAAACAAACCTAGATTTCCTGACGCGTTAACCAACGCCAACCTGCCAGTTACCAATGAAATAATAAGACTGCAAAACGATTTATTTATTGCAAATCAGCGTGCATTTAAGGGTAGTGTTAATATTTACAAACAACGAATTGAGCAATTAAATGAACAAATTAACGGCAAGCAAGCCGAAGTCAAAGCCAATATAGAGCAACTTGATTATATCAATAAAGAACTCAAAGAAGTTGAAGTCCTGGCGAAGAAAAAATTGGTAAAACTATCCCGCTTACTGGCACTCAAAAGAGAAGCTGCGAGCCTAACAGGCAAGCAAGGCGAATTGAACGCGACCATTGCGGGGCTTAAGCAAAAAATTGGAGAAACAAAACTGGAAATTATTGCCGTGACTGAAAAACGCCATAAAGATTTACTGGATGAACTGCATGAAACTCAAAAAAAATTAAGCGATGTGTTGGAGCGCCAAAAAACCAGTGCTGATATTTTAGAAAGAACTGAAATTCGCTCACCAATTGCAGGTAAAGTGATGGATTTAAAAGTTCATACCATAGGTGGGGTCATTAAAGCAGGTGAGCCCATCATGGACATTGTGCCACTTCACGAAACGCTGATTATCGAAGCAAAATTAAATCCGCTTGATATCGACGTGGTGCATAAAGGCCTGGTAGCAAAAGTCATGTTAACCGGACTCAGTCAGCGCAATACACCAACGCTGTTAGGCAAAGTTACCCATGTATCTGCTGATGCAATAATCGAGCCATCAACTAACAGAGCGTATTTCAGCGTGCGAATAGAAGTCCCTGGCAAGGAATTTAAAAAGCTTACTATACAAGCCCTCTACCCAGGCATGCCTGCAGAGGTCATGATTATCACAAAAACAGCGACACCCTGGGAATATTTCACCACACCGGTGATTAGCAGCTTTAATCGGGCATTCAGGGAGGATTAAATCCGAACTAATGCATTGATGCAGCGGCTTGACTCAAGTCAAGAGGCCGTTTGATCTAAAATTACTCTTTTCGCCTGCATCACGCGCATTATGCAAGGGATCTTATTCGCCTACACCCACGCTTTTATGCGCGGGATGTACTGATATGGCTAATGCCGTGTCTCGCAAATACGTTTTCTACTGTGTCGTCCCGGAATTTAGGGCAAGTTAGCGAGCGCGCGAGCTTAGTTGCCTTTAATGTCCGGGATCCATTCTGCAATTGGCACGGTGCCGCCTGAGACATGGATCCCGGACATTAAAGGCGGCTAAGGTTCGTAAACTTACCAAGCCACCCTAAATTCCGGGACGATATCATAGGACAGCATATTTACAAGACGAGGCACTAGATTCCTGGTTCCCGCGGTTCGTTCGATTTTTTTCTTTTCCTGGGCCTACTAACATCTATTCTTCTTTTTTTTGAGGCAGTGGTCTCTTCTTCTACTTTTCTTTTAGCAGACGCGCTAAAAAAGGAGGCTTGTTGAGGGGCAACAACTGGCCTCAACTCATTAAATTTTAAATTTTTTTGTTCAAAAGCCGGCTGATTGGAAGGAGATTGCTGGCACTCTTCCGGCCTGAGTCTTGACGAAAAGAAACCTGTACGTGACCTTCCCTCCTCCAGACGACTGATGAGTACTTGCCTATTTGGTTCAGAAGCAGGTGCAGTTGTTACGGGTCCGGTATTTATCGCAAGCGTTAACAAATCCCTAAAGCAAGGCTCTGGCTCAAGACCATGTGCTTTGGCATATTGCTTTCGCTCAAGATACACCTCAACCATGTCATGCGCAGCCAGGCGGCAGTGCAATTGCTTCACAATGATGTCTTCCATTTCCTGAGGCGTGTAATCTGGCAGTGTAATAGTTGTCATGCGCCGCGATAAAGCAGTACTCGCAGCGCGTCGCCCTGCCATGCTGATTGGATTTTGCGTGCCAATAACCATAAACCCTGGTGTCATCGGGCGCCGATTGTCTTTATCAGGGTTTCGACCCATCAGCAAGGCATTAAGAAACTGCTCCATCATCGGCGAGCTGTTAATTTCATCGATAATAACTATCGCGCCTTCATCAAATGCTTTGCTCAGCAAGGCTTTTTTCTCAGCCAATCCCATACTGACGGGCATGCGGTAGAACGGTTTTTGCTTTGCTGTTGGGTGCACAATATCGTGCTCTTCTTCATACCCCTCAGCCAGCAAGGCATGAATCACCAGCTCGCTTTTACCAACACCAGGTGCACCCTCCAAAATTAGACCACCCAGGCCACCATAGCGTTGTGCTTCATTTAAATCAGCCTGGTGCGCTCTGCGCCAGTCACGCAAGTGTAATCGGGCTTGTAATTGCTGAACGATAAACTCGCGTGATGACGTCACTAAAAACTCATCGCCAAGCATTGATGCTGCAGCAGCAGATGGCATCCTGTGGGGCTTGAAACGTTGCTCAAAGTCAAGGCATGCCTGTGGCAAACTGTCAGGAATCAAGGATTTGCCTATGTCATACACGGCTTGAGTCAGGTGCACGTCTAGTGGTATTGTCGGATTTTGCTGGTAATTAGACAGAGCCATCAAGACCATCATCTGCAGCTCACGCGGTGAAATCAGCATGTCAGTCGTTGATGAAGCACAAATTTGCGCATACGCATCGAGTATAGGCTGACAAAGTGCGGACTGCTCTCTCTCTGGCACTTGACCCTCAAATAAAGGCTTGAGGATTTTTTCATAAATCACGGCACTCGGCAGGGCATTAAACAAAACAGCCGCGCCATGACGTTGAAAAAATGGCGCTAATTGACGCTCATCACCGTAACTGACCGGATTACCTGCAAACACCACTTTATGATTGGGCGTTAGGGGATAAAATTGACCATCGATGACCATGCCAGGTGGTGTCTCGAATAACCCTTCGAACTCACTCCAATTGCGATGACTTAAATTCGCCTCATCTAAAAAAAGCAAGCTGACGTGCGCGCCTTTATCCAGCGCCCACGCCTTGATGCACGACTCACCGTCAAACAGCTGATGCCGCCCATCCGCGCCTAATTCCTGTTGGACAAACGTGGTTTTCCCTACCCCGGACAAGCCTGACAGAAAAACGCACGGGCTTTTATCCAGCACCTTAAGAACGGCTGTTTTGCGCTGCTCGGTAAACGCCTGGGCCTGCGCGGCACTGGTTGTCACATCAAGCGGCTCACAAGCCAGCTCCACCCCACCTGGCAAATGCGCCATACCTACCCAAGCCTCATCACTGTTGGCACCAGGGTTTAATTGTAAAAAAGCCGCGCGTGCACGAAGCTTGCTTAAAGGCTCTGCCAGATAAGGGGTTAGTGCCTCATGCAACTGCGCTGGCAAAAAGACTAATTTATCGTCGTCGCTGACCTCATGTCTTGAGCGATACTGAAGAAAGGAAAACGGGCTTGCATCATCTGTGACAAGCTTTAGGCATGAGGCCTCTTTAGCGCACTCGATTTGGATTAACAGCGGCGTTAGCGCGTCAACCAGCGCCGGCGAGAACGTCCCTTTGAGAATAACGTTTTTCTTCTCATGCAGCGCACGCAGCAAAGCACAATTCGTTTGCGTGAATTCCAATTGCAAGGTGTCTGGATTAAGCCCGCCATCCAGGCGCGTTAACAAATCATGGGGCTGGCATGAGGATACATCGATCACCTGCCAATCAAGGCTTGTTTTTGTCAGCATGGCAACCGTGGTGTCTATATCGGTGCTGGCAATCACATCAAATGACGGCCTGTTTTCCAAAGCCTCAATCAAGGCAGCAGGTATATTGCCCGGTTCATGCCTAAGCGCTGGGGGTAATGCTACCCCGGGCACACAACAGGCTTTAAGTCGCACGCCATATTGCCCGCACGCTGCAAGCACCATCGCCCAGGTGTCTTCATCGAGGGTAGCCGTGACATTAATGCTTAGTAGCGTGCCGTGTGATGCGGCAATTAAGCCTGGCCCAGTTGTCAGGGTTTTATCGTCGTTACAATGATAACGACTAAAAAATTGCGGCAGACTTGCCCTGTTCAATACCGGCAATCCACTCTCCAACCCCTGTTTTGTCTCAAGCGCCTGACTAAGATTGCCCCAGTCATACCCTTCACGGGAATAGATTACCGTCGATTCTGGCAATAAGAAGGTTTGCCCGGCGTAACGCACGCCTCCCTGCCTTATTTGTTGCCAAAACCGCTCGAAGTCTTTATCGCCCCACAGCCCATTTTGAATCTCAATCGGATACCCTGATGCCAGCGCTTGTTGTAATGCACCTTCCTCAAAGATAAATTGCCGCCCGTGCATCACCCAGCCACCAAGCAGGCGTGATTCCCAGTCCGGGGCGTGATACAGGTTAATGACCACCTTCGATGAATCATCGTCTGGCGCAGGCAGGATGGGGGGTAATGACAAGGCTAACTTATCACTAGTAAATGGATTGCGTGTTTTCACGTTAAAGCGTGAGTGAAAGTCAGCACCGCGATAGCAGTTGGGATGACTCTTGTTCAATAAACCAATCACCGTGGTTTGAGCAGGCAATGGGATACCATCGACGTTTGGTACAGCATCCAATAAGCTATTAAACCGCACGATGTCAGCCGCCGTAAATTGCTCGTAATTAACCAAGAGCACCGGGGAGTCATGTTGGTGCGCTTGCAAAAAATCATACAAGGGGCCACCAGGGCCTTGGCGTAATTCACCAACATGACCCGCACCTCGGGCGATAAACGGTGCTGAGCAGATTAAATCCTCAGGCTTATCAATATAAAATACCGGGCGCTGCGTGCTTCTGCAGTGCACCTGCAAGGCATGGCACAAGCCATTTAAAGCTTGAGATGAGTCAAATTCAATTAATCGTGTTTGATGATTTGCAATCAAACCAACTGCCTCCTGGCAATAGGCCTTGACGCTAGTGATTGTTGAAGCCTGCGATTCCCACGTGCTAAGCAGCTGCGGATAACGGGCTTGATTAGATGAACGACACAAAACACGCATGGCTTCGCGCAACTGAACTGCCTCAGCACTTGCCGAATCCCGTGGCGTTGACTGGATAACTTGCGTGGTTAATTCTTGTCGCATCAGGGAACGTGGCATGGCCTCACGCAGCTGATCTGCCTCAGCACTTGCCGAATTCTGTGTTGTCGACTGGATAATCTGGGTGGTTAATTCCTTCCGCATCGAGAGAGGGATCCCTGTCAAGCTCACCTGCAATTGCATATCAGCATCAGCATGCAACGCTCGAAATTGGGCTAGTAGGCGCAAACTTAATTGCTTAATCTGCGCGTTATGATGCTGCAAACCACCTACCCACGCGGGTATGCCGTTCATGCTTCGTAACAATAATCCTTCTAATGCTTTTTTAGAACAGGTCGCGTCAAGGAACTGCGCTTGTTTTAATAGCTGATCTATATTGTGGTATCTGCACAGCGATAACAGGCCACCTTCTTCAATAAAACGCCCAAAATCATCAACCCCGGCTTCAAGCCTTGAATTATCTGATTCAACACCGACCAAATGGCCTAAACTGTGCGTTATTGCGGATAATATCTCGCTGCTATCAACAGATTTCACGCCGGAAGACTCTGGATCATATAGCTCATAGGTTGCCTCATCTAGCTTCCTAATGCCAATGGCATGCCAAGGATTATTTAAAATAACCTGAGTCTGCGGAGGTAGGTTACCTAAAAACTCCTCTAGGTGATTACCTAAAAACTGGCGTAACAAGTTCCGGCCACCGAGTTGATAATCAACCACATGCAAGTAGAACTCATCAAACAAGGCAGCGATCTCTCCAATGCGTTCACTACTGCCATCCCACGCCAATGCGGTGGTCAGGAAAACGTGTAATTTGGCCCTGCCTATATCCTTATAAAAGTGTGCCAGCGTATTGCAGAGACCGTCTTGAATTTTAGGGATAACGTCCAGGTGTTGGCCGGTCAGGGTTAAATATTGCGACAGTTTATTAATGACCATGTATTGATTTGCAACCCTGTTAAGGCTGCTGAATTTGAACGCTTGATCGGTAGGGGTGGGCTTGAATGTTTTCATTTCTTGAAAATAATGCGGGGGAGCAACAGGCATGATATCAGCACGGGTCTGAATGCTGGATCGATCAATGCCTTTATTTTGTGCATGAATTGCTTTTGCCACTTGTTGTTGCAGATAAGCTCTGTTTTTAAGATTAGGTGCTTCGGCAAGAAATGCCTCTAAATACGCAAGATCTCCCTCTATTCTATAAAAATAAACCTTCATAACATTCGGTGCTGCGGTAAGCAATACAATCAAATTATCAACACTGATGAAACACCCCAAATGAATCCATTCAAGCTGCAACAGGCTGGCAGGGGCAAGATCCAACTTGCCTTCAGTTATTTTACCACCTACTAACGTCACTTTCTGAAGATTTTCTGCTGCGGCAAACAGCCTGCTTAAATTCCTGGCATCAAGGGTTCTAACGTTTAAATAAATCTTATTAAGCTTTAGAAAACCATTGGGTGGGAAGACAAGCTCACTGGCAATGGTATGAAAGTTATATAAGGTTAATTCCTGAAGATTAGATCCTGGAATAAAAAATGCATTTAAATACTCGGCCGGGATGGTATTACTCAAATCGCTACCGGTTAATTTTATTTTCTCAAACTGCTGCAATTGGCCATTAAAATGCGCAAAAAATCGCTCTATTTGGCTATAATCACTAGGTAAACTAATTTCCTTCAGGTTAGGGGCTGCAGCAAGTAGCTCGCTTAAATTTTGCACACTGATAGTGCACTCCCCTCTTTTGCTCCCGCCTAAATCCATCGCTTCAAGCTGCAACAAACTGTTTGGCACCAGTGACAATTTGCCCTCTATTTCGCAATCAAATAATTTAACCTTCCTAAGATTAGATGCTGCAACCAGGAGTAAGTTTAAATCTTCGCTATCGATAGCGCCACAGCTTAAATCAATTTCATGAAGTCGCGGCAAGCTATTGGGAGTAAGAATCAGCCTGTCCATTGAAGTACTGGCTCTTTTGCCAAAATAGATTAAAGTTAGTTGCTCAAGATTAGGCATTGCAGTAAAAAATGCATTGAAATACTCAGCACCGATAGTGCTATTTCTAAATTCAATTTTCTTAAACTGCGGTAATTTGCCTGCAAAAAGTGCAAAGAAGCCAGCTATTTGACCAAAATTCTGAGGAAAATTGATTCGGGTAAGATTAGGGGCCGTGGCCAAAAGCGCCATTACATTTTCCTGCTCAAAAGAATAGATAAGGCACCCACTCAAATCAATCGTTTCAAGCTGCGGTAAACTGTTTTGTGCAAGTGCTTGCAGGCCCTTAAATGAAAGACTGCCAGCTACGCGGATTTTCTTCAGCTTAACTGCTACGGCAAGAATCCTACTTAAATTTTCACCCTCTTTAACATATTGATCACTTGAATAATCAAAACACTCGATCTGTTTTAATTGATCCAAAGTCAATGTAGCACACGCCACCTCAAGCCCTTTGGCAGGGTCTTCTAATAGCGTTGCAAGCCTGATTAGTGAGTCCGCGTCACATTTAATCTCCCGGTAGTGGGTTCGAATCTCACTATGAGTAAACTGCGACTTAAGAAACGCCAGACATTCATTGGCTTCGGTAGAAAAAACATCATGAACAATTTGAGTCAATGCCGGTTTTAACTGACTAATAAGAGCCAATACCTTTTTTTTATCACGCTCCGTGGTGAGTCTTAAATAATTGCTCACGGTTAATAGGCGCCCTGCAGGCTCATCCGGATGGCACAACTGCCCTACCCCGTAATCATCCAATACATGCACCTGATCAAGACTGATTCTTTGCAAGCCTACGGCTTGAAGAATTTCGTCTGGAAACGCTGGATTAGGTTGCAATCCTTCCAGTGACTTGATGAGGTTATTTTGGGTGATAGGGACTGCTTTTCCCGCTTGCCAGGCGGACACTGAAAAGCCTTCTGCTAGCAATTCAGTCAAAACAGCCTGCATCTTGTCTTTTTTGTCATCGGACCAGAACGGTACAGTCCAATCAGCCAAAATTATTTTTTTAGGCTTTGCCACGCGTGGCAAAGAAGGCATTACCCATGCAGGCGCGCCTGCAATCATGCGATTTACATCGAAGTGACCAGTCGGCTCTCGCGTGTAATGCGTGGTACTCTGCGTTTCCTGGTAATAAAATTCGGCGGGGAAAGGCATCGATCGCCTCATAATAAACACATTGTGACAAATATTCTACCACAAAAAGGTAAAACCAAACAGATTCTAAAAAACAGCCTTATTCTCTGCACAACCACTCAGGTAATCTATACTTTAAAATAAGATAAAAAAAATAATCCATTGGAAGGAGAAAAATGATGGACCTTATTAACCATGATTACCCACAGAAGTTCATTAATAAACATAATGACACGCCTTGTATATCATTATACCAGCCTACACACCGCACCTTCCCTGAAAGAGAGCAGGATGTCATTCGGTTTAAAAATCTGACTAAAGAAATTGAGAAATCGTTACATCAAAAATTCCCGGCGCATGTTGTTCAGTCATTGCTGGCGCCTTTTCATCATTTGATGGAAGATTATAATTTTTGGAACCACACGCACAATGGCCTGGCTGTTTTATCAACACCTGAATTTTTTAATGTTTATAAATTACCGCGTGCAGTGCCTGAGGTGGCGATTGTGGCTGATAGCTTTCACATCAAGCCATTGATTCGCCTCATGCAGTCCGCTGACCAATATCAGATACTGGGCCTTAATCGGAGTCATATTAAACTGTTTGAAGGCAATCGTGATCAAGTTGAGCGTATCGAGCTGGCTAAAGAGGTTCCTGAAACCCTTGAAGCGGCTTTGGGAAGCGAATTAACTGAGCCTAGATTAACGGTATCTACCAACTATGGCAAAGGTGACACAGGCCCTGCTCCTATGTATCATGGGCATGGCGGTCGTAAAGACGATGTTGAGCTGGATGACACCCGTTTTTTTCACCTTGTTGATGAGGCCATTCTAAAACATCACTCAAAAAAATCGCATCTTCCATTAATATTGGCAGCCCTGCCAGAGCATCAAGGCATTTTTCGAAAATTAAGTCATAGCCCTTATTTGCTTAAAGAAGGGATCTTGCTCAATCCAGACAGCCTCAGCCTGGAGGAGCTACGCGAAAAAGCTTGGGCATTAATAGAGCCTTATTACCTCGCGCGCCTGGAAAAATTTATTCATGTCTTTGCTGAAGCAGCCTCTAAACACCATGGCTCGGATAAGCTGGATGATATTGCCTTAGCCGCCGTCGAAGGTCGCATTGAAACCTTGCTCATTGATGCAGACCAACGCATAGCAGGTCAAATCAACCATGCAACCGGAAAAGTTAAATGCGATGAACGTCTTGATCCAACAGTAGATGATATATTGGATGATTTAGGCGAGCTTGTGATTAAAACAGGCGGCGAGGTGATTGTTGTACCTGGAGAGCGCATGCCGACGGAAAACGGTGCCGCGGCAATTTATCGTTTTTGAATCCGGAGAAAAATGGATGAGTCCTAAAGGACGATATGCTTTACTAATCAATCACAAGCTGATATTGCTCTTATTTTTTGGTCTCTTCCTGGCCGCTTCCCCATGCTTCGCTGAGGAAGCGGCAACGCCCATGACTCAAGAGGAAGACCATAAAATAGCCTCCAAGATTGATGTAACCCCTTTGGCTCGAGATGAAGCAATACGTAAACGCATTGAAAATATTTTAACCGCCACCGACTGGTATGAAAAACCAACCGTTAATGTTGAAGAAGGGGTGGTTTTTTTAGCCGGAAAGACTAAAACGTCTGAACACAAAAAATGGGCCGGTAAACTGGCTCAAAATACTCAAGATGTAGTCGCCGTGGTCAATCAGATGGAAATCATGGGTCCTTCTGCTTGGGATATCCAGCAAATAATGGGTACTTTAAATGAGCAGTGGCGACTTGCATTGCGAGCGTTGCCTTTCCTCGGTTTTGCTTTAATCGTGCTGGCATTTACGTTTCCTTTAGCACGGCTTTTTTCCAAATACACCCGCAAATCGTTGCATCACCGAGGGCTTCACCCCCTGTTATCTGAAGTAATTGGTCGAGCGATAGCGTTACTGTGCTTCCTGTTAGGCCTTTATTTTATTTTAAGAATCGTCGGGCTAACCACCATTGCGCTAACCGTTATCGGCGGTACTGGTATTTTAGGTATTGTCCTCGGTATTGCTTTCCGAGATATCACTGAGAATTTGTTAGCCAGTATTTTACTCAGTATGCAAAAGCCATTTAATAAAAATGATTTGATCGAGGTTGATGGGGTAACCGGTTATGTGCAAGCATTAACCATACGCGCCACACTGTTATTAACCCAGGCAGGGCATGAAGTACAAATACCTAATGCAACCGTATACAAAAGCAACATTCTCAACTACACCAGCAACCCGAATTATCGTGAAGATTTTATTATCGGTATCGGGTATGAAGACGCCATTTCAACTGCACAAAAGGTAGCATTAGGCGTTCTTGAACAACATCCGGCAGTTTTAGATGATCCAGAACCTTGGGTTTTAGTAGATAATCTGGCACCAGATACCGTTAATATACACATTTATTTCTGGCTGGATGCAAATAAATATCATTGGAAAAAAGTAAAATCCTCGGTCATCCGACTTGTAAAACGAGCCTACCAAGAAGCTGGTATTTCAATGCCGGGCACTGAGGTCTCATTAAGTTATAAAGAATCCATGCCAGTGCGGTTGCTCCATGAAGAAAAAACAAGTACGAAAGCAAAAGAAGAGAAAGAGTCCTCTGAAGTAGCCACTCAAGCTGAAGGAAATTTAAGCAGCGAAAAGACAGATATCCAAGATCAGACGCGTAACATCCAGATGATTGAAGCAAAGGATAATTTGTTAAGATAAATTGTTCATAATTGCTAAAGCCCGCAGTCATCCTGACTTCATCACCATTACAACCAACTACAAGAATTACCTGTAGTGCAGCGTATTTACAAGACGCGGCAGTAGGCACTTATTGAATGATCTTATTGTATTATTTAGAATGAAGCAGCTTTAAATTATAGGGAGTGTAATTAGTGAAACAAGTGCTTGTTATTGGAGGAGGCACCGGGTTAACGGCGGCCTGGCTGTTAGAGAATCAAGGTATTGGTGTTACACTGGTTGATAAAAATGACCGTCTTGGCGGCCATATTGATACAAGACAATACCAATGCATTCCTCAAATGCTGTCGTCTCAGCCTACCCAAGCGCAGATAAATCAAGTCCTTTCATTAACCCATCTCTTGTTTATTCGCCACCCAGACGGCTTTGAAATTGGGTTTTGTGATACATCAGGTAACTATCAACAAAAAAAGATCACCGATCCTGTCTTAGAGGCGTTTTTAAATCAACAACCCGATGGAGAGTTTGTTATTCCAGTAGATGATAAAACAGTTAATTACATCGAACAATTTAATGATCTATTAAGGCAAGCCAGTAGTTGCCAGCGTGTAACGACTTATCTAATCGAGACAGGGGCTGAATTTATTGGTGAAAGAAAAAGCTATCCGCTATTTCATACTATTTGTGATGCCCTTAATGTAAAACGAAACGATTATCAATTAAGCATGCAAGTTGATTATCCAGGCAGTCCATCAGTTGTTCTCCCCCCATCTTCTCGGCAGCCTTCGAGCCAGAAGCCAAGTTCTTTTGCCTGGTTATACAGTATGTTTAGCCAGACACCGGCACCTGCACCTGATAGCCGCTTCCATCAAATTTGGAACGAATTTAAGGATTTATTGGATACAGGGCTGGTGATGATAGATGCTGATCAAACGCTAAATGATAGTAATCAATCAATGACATTAAATACATTTGTACATTTATTTGTTAGCAAAGGGGGAAACGAACAAATTAAAAAGGAAAGACAACATTTTGCTGATGTATTTCTCTACCCGATGATGGCAGCATCCTGGGGGGTACCCCTTGAAAAAATAGAAGAATTCGTTGCCCATTATACAATGAATTATTTATCGCTTGGTGAAACATGGGTCGATATACCAGAAGGTTTAAATACCTACATTGAAAACATGCGCAAACAGTGCTCAGCCGCCGATATTAGATTAAACACTGAAATCACAAAACTAGTTGCTATCCAGACAGGTTCAGACTTGAAGTATAAAGCTCAACTAGCAGATGGCTCTTATCTTAAAAGTCGTGATGGAGAGGACTTGCTGTTTGATGATGTTATTATTGCCACCGATGGAAAAATTTCCCATGACTTATTACCCGATACGCCTGAATTGGCGGATCTTAAAGCAACACTTGGTAAGGTGGATTATTACCCCACTAAAATAGTCATCCATCGCGATCCTGATAAAAAATATTTATCCGACCATGCAAGTGTTGTCCACACGCATGTAGAAGAAAAAGACGGTATTAAAATAGCGGCAAATACTGTTTGTAAATATTATAAATTTGATTGCAAAACCGGGGAAGTACCCATTATGAGAACATGGGTGTTAGAGGGACAAAATAATCCTAAAAATAGTATCGACGTCATTCCTTTTGCGCATCCCTACATAAATCAAGCTTATTATCAAGCACAACAAGCACTGCATGACGCTCAAGGGCAACATGGGCTTTATTTTGGTGGCATAATAGCCGGTTTTAATGACTCGCATGAAAGCGGCATATCTGCAGCTATTCGCGCAGCCGATATGATCTATGAAAAATATAATACGCTTCAAGCAGCCAGTGCATGTACTGAGAATCGTTTTAAATTATTTAGTGACTATCTACAGCACCTGGATCAACTGGACGCTCAATCATCTCAGTTAGGTGCCCATGAGCCTGCTTTGTCTTTATCTGCCTGAAACATAAAGAATCCCGCGGGTTTTGAGGCGGGAATGGTCTTTTTTACCTTAACTTAAGTTGTCTTATGCAAAAACAGTATAAACACTCTTCTGAAGCATTAATGGAGATTGTGCAAAATAAACAATTTAAAGACCATCAAATGACTTATGATGATGTTTTGAATATTCTTGGAAAACGTTCATTTGGAATATTGTTATTATTTTTTGCTCTACCCTGTTTATTACCCCTTACCCTGCTGCCAGGGTTTGCTGCCATTTTTTGTCTGCCCATTTTAATATTCTCATCTCAGATTATATTAGGCAAAAAAAAACTGTGGCTGCCTAAAAAAATTGCTCAACGAAAAATCAATCAAAAAACCGTGTCCGAAATTATTCATAAAGCAGTGCCTTATTTGAAAATTCTGGAACATTTTTTAAAACCGAGATGGGATTTCATGATCAGTCACGTGATGGAAAAAATAAATGGCCTGGTTATCTTCTTTTTAGCATTAATCCTCATGATACCTATTCCTTTTAGTAACCTGGTATTTGCCCTACTGCTTATTTCTTTTGCGCTTGGTTTTATAGCGCACGATGGCGTTTTTATTCTACTTGGCTACGCAGGCGCTATCATTTATATTGGTCTTATCTATCTGGTTGTTCTAACCACCATCAATTCCATCCTGTTCTAAGTAGATTGGTGGGCACGTCGCTGGCGCTCCTTTGCCCACCCTACGCCTGAGTGTTTATACAGATGATGCTTTATCATCAATGGGCTTGCCCAAACTCTCTGGACAATCATATTGCTGCTTGCAGCGACATGCCTATTCATTGCATACTTGGTTTTTTATACGACCAACAGAGTTTTCTATGCAGGAATGGTCACCAACATCCTGGCTGCACTATGCTTATGAACAAGCTGCCAATTACCCCGATGAGTTCCAACTAACTCAGGTAGTTAACCAATTAAGCCAACTGCCGCCCCTGGTCAGCAGTGGTGAAATCAAACATTTAAAAAAAGCCATTGCACTTGCAGGCCGTGGTGAAGCCTTTATTTTGCAAGGCGGGGATTGTGCCGAATCCTTTAATGATTGCCGTTCGGATATTATCAGTAATAAACTTAAAATTCTCTTGCAGATGAGTCTGGTATTAATCCATGGCATGCGCAAGCCAATAATACGGATTGGCCGCATTGCCGGTCAATACGCCAAACCACGCTCATCTGATTTTGAAACCCTGGATGGCATAACCTTACCAAGCTATCGCGGGGATCTGGTCAATTGCCAGGAATTTAATGCCGAATCACGCACTCCTAACCCTAACCTGTTACTAAAAGGTTACAGTTGTGCTGCCATGACCTTGAATTTTATTCGCGCCCTGCTCGCCGGCGGGTTTGCTGACTTGCATCATCCTCAACGCTGGGATTTGCGGTTTGTTGAGCACTCAGCGCAGGCGAAAGAATACAACGCTATCGTCCATTCCATCGCTGATTCAATGGATTTTCTTGAAACTATTGATGGCTTGCGTAACAGTAATCTCAATAAAGTTGATTTTTATACTTCACATGAAGCGCTGCATCTACATTATGAACAAGCCCTAACCCGTCGGTTACAAGACCAGAACTGGTATAATTTATCCACGCATCTGCCTTGGGTAGGCATGCGCACAGCAAAGTTGGGTAGTGCGCATCTTGAGTTTTTACGTGGTATCCAAAACCCTGTCGGGATAAAAATTGGACCAAATGCCTCTGCTGAATGGATAACCGAATTAGTACAAGTCCTAAACCCTCAACGGGAAGAAGGACGCCTGTTACTGATTAGCCGCATGGGCACGAGCCACATAGACAAACTACTGCCGCCACTGATTGATGCGGTAAAAGCCACTAAGATACCCGTAACCTGGGCTTGTGATCCCATGCATGGCAATACTGAAACAACTGCAGAAGGAATAAAAACCCGGCATTTTGATAATATTTTACAAGAATTACAACAAGCCTTGAAAATCCACCGAGACATGGACAGCTATTTAGGCGGGGTTCACTTCGAATTAACCGGTGATAATGTCACTGAATGCATTGGTGGTGCCAGAGGATTAGCAGCAGATGATTTGAAGCAGGCATATCATAGCTTGGTTGATCCACGTTTAAATTATGAGCAATCCCTGGAAATGGCCATTCAATTAAGTAGACAATTTATGTAAAAAGAGCCGTATACTTCATGCGGTCTTAATCCAGATAAGTTTGTAAAAATTCCGGGATACGCTGATCTAACCAATACACGGGCATGCCTGGCAGATTCCCGGTAATAAATCCGACATGCCCGCCTTTTTGACTAACCTCAAGGGTTACATCTTTTGATAATTCATCTGCTGCTGGCACAACACTTGGGGTCATGAACGGATCATCAAGCGCATGGATAATTAATGTTGGTGTTACAATTTTGGGTAAAAACTGGCGAGAGCTTGCTTGTCGGTAATAATCATGAACATTAACAAAACCATTCATGGGTGCTGTCACTTGATCATCAAACGTCCAAAAACAGCGAAATGATTCAAGCTGGGTAAATGCGGGTGGCAGATTTGTCTCGTGATTTTTCAAGTTACGTGCCAACACCTGTCGCAACTGCCGCAATAAATAAGCCTGATAAACACGTGCAAATCCCCGATTCATTCGATCTGCTGCCAATCGCAACTGAAAAGGCACGGACACCGCGACTGCTGTTTGCACAAGTGACTGATGGCCTTTCTCACCTAACCATTTCAGCAGTACATTGCCACCTAAAGACACGCCAACAATGGCTTTTTTTGTGTTTGGCTCACGTTTTTCCAGTGCATGAAGCAGGCAATCTACATCACCTGTATCACCTGAATGATAAGCGCGTGGCAGGCGATTTGGCTCATCACTTGCACCACGAAAATGCATCAAGACCCCGCGCCAACCGCGCTGATTAGAGGCATGTAAAAGTCCTGGTACATACGTGGAGTGAACACTTCCACCCAAGCCATGCAAGATGATCACCAACGGGGTATCAGGTCCCAACCCATTTTCAGCCCAGGCCAAATCAACAAAATCACCATCGGGAAGTTCAAACCGTTCACACCTGTCTACTGGCGATTTCAAACGACGCATGAGTGGCGAATAGATGGTCTGTGCATGGGAGTTTGGAAGCCACCAGGCCGGTTTAAATGCACTTTCGATGATCATAAGTTCTCTCCTTTAGCAACCCTGGAAAACCAGACATCAAAACCGGTTATGCCTCCAAACTTGCTGCTATACTGCACTATGGTAATATGGACTAAATTCATGCACCGCCTCTACCATTGCCTGCACATGCTCAGGCGGCACATCCGGGGTGATGCCATGCCCTAAATTAAACACATGACCCGCTCCGTGACCGAAAGAGGCCAGAACCTGCTTGACCTGAGCGCGAATACATTGTGGCGAGGTCAATAATACCGCCGGATCCAGATTGCCCTGCAATGCAACTTGTTGGCCTACCTGCTTCCTGGCAATTGCCAGATCACAAGTCCAATCCACACTTAACGCATCACAACCTGTATTTGCGATTTGCGGCAACCATTGCCCACCCCCTTTGGTAAAAAGGATAATCGGTATATGCGGGTGGCGGGTCTTTAGTATTTGAACTATCGATGCCATGTACTGCAAAGAAAAATCCTGAAAATTAGGGGTTGTTAAAATACCACCCCAGGTATCAAATATCATTAATGCATTAACACCTGCACGAATTTGACCTTCCAGGTAGTCACTCACAGTGTGCGACAATTTATCCAATAACTGATGCGCGGCAGCAGGTTCACAATACATCAACTTCAAAATATGTTTAAAATCGCGACTGCTACCCCCTTCAACCATATAGCATGCAAGAGTCCACGGGCTGCCTGCAAAACCAATCAAGGGCAAATCTGCCGGCATTTCCTGACGAATCAGACGCGCGGCATCCATTACGTAACGCAATTGATCGTCTACGGTTGGCAATGGCAATGCATCGATCGCTTCAATACTGCGTATTGGTTTGCTAAAACATGGCCCTTCCCCTTCGGCAAAATAAAGCCCTAATCCCATGGCATCAGGAATGGTCAAAATGTCAGAAAACAAGATGGCTGCATCAAGCGGAAAACGCCGTAAAGGCTGCAAAGTCACCTCACATGCAAGCTCCGGATTTTTACACAGGCTTAAAAAATCGCCTGCCCGTGCCCGTACCTCCCGGTATTCAGGTAAATAACGCCCGGCCTGGCGCATCAGCCAAACCGGTGTTCGATCCACGGATTTTTTTTGTAAGCTGCGGATAAATACCGACTGGGTTACATCTGTCATCAAACAACCTTTTATTTATATAGATAGTTATAAATTTTAGCACGAAAAAAAGAAATAGATCCTTCCACAACAAAATCAAATCGCCTAAAAACCCGTATCGTTATATCCGATGGGTATAGAAAGCCATTTACGGTATACTTTCAAACACATTCTTTTTTTGTAAGACTAATTATGGACAAACTGGATATTTTAGCCTTAAGTGTTAACACACGCATTGGTATTCATGCCTGGGAACAACGTATCTCGCAACGCCTGCTGATAGACATCAGCATGTCAACTGATCTGACTACTTGCAAAAACAAACTGGCGAACACGATTGATTACGATAAAGTATGTGAGCGCGTAACCACTTTCCTCGAATCCAATGCATTTACGTTGATTGAAACCGTCGCAGAAAATCTCGCACAACTGATTAAAGAGGAGTTCAAGGTTACTCAGTTAACCGTTCGAGTCAGCAAACCGCATGCGATTAAAAACGCCGGCAACATCAGTGTCAGTATTGACCGCTAGCACATTTTACGAACATTTGTTGATTATATATGCAAAATAATTTAAGTTGGCGCTTTCTCTTGTGCTGATATTTTTCCTATGTCCCAAATAACTATTTTTCAAGAGTCATTTCTAATTTCTGGTATTATGTGTTTCGACGGCTGTGGTAATACAATCCATGGCATTCTCCATGCTTGTATCAGTGATTATATCGAAAAAAAAATTCTTCCCACAGATGCTCAACTCATTGTAGATGCCGAGCCCAACGGCTTAGGTATTCATAGGCTAGTAATTTCGATTGAAAGTGAACAAGATGATTTTATTAAAGAGGAGAATTTTCACACCCTTCTCTCAGCCAAAATTAAAGAAAATATTGGCTTTGATATCATTGATAATTCAGAAGAAACTAACAATAAAAAATCCAGCTGGGCAAATTGGATAAATATATTAATCAATCTCATTTCCATGGGTGTTGTGATTGCTTGTGCACTTATATTCCCACCTTCAATTATATTAACAATTAGTTTGACTGCCCTTTCTTTTGTAACGACTGCGTTCACCTCACGGGAATATTTAGTAGCATTTTTTCATAATTTCCGAACCAAAAATTTCGCCAATATGGCAACAACCATCAGTCTTGGGTGGCTTTTATCTTTAGGACACACTCTTTTTCATTTAATAACTATGCCATTAGCCGCTAGTTTTTCTATGGTTTTTATGAGCTTTCTTATGCCCCTGATGTTGATTACCTGTATCAATGGCATGGATGAAATTAAACGCCTTGTCATGGAGAAATCTAAACAAATCCAATTAAAAGGGATAAAAACATTATTCCCCCAAATGTCTGAAAAGTACCGCTGCTATCGATTATCACAAGATGAATTTGCTAGTTTGTCCCATAAAATAAATCGGGTTCTTGAATTCAAAAAACATGCATTAGAAACCGATGAAATCGAGGATGAAAGTCTCTCATACATTCAACATTTATTAGCTACTATCGACGTCAGAGAAGAGCAAAAAAAATTACTCAGAGAGGGAATGCTCATTGAGGTTAAACCAGGTGAATGCTTTCCCGTTGACTGTATTTTAATTCAAGGCAACACAGTTATCGATGCTTCCCTTCTCACAGGAGAGCCGCAACAAAGCAAGCAACTTTGGCAGAATATTCCTGCAG
>Ga0209024_1001442_pt1 | contig 20012 bp, 20 predicted proteins | sample AutmiccommunBRH5_FD_187380 | JGI IMG/M metagenome (GOLD analysis project Ga0209024, IMG submission 187380) | Deep subsurface microbial communities from Mt. Terri, Switzerland - Autotrophic microbial communities BRH/5 (SPAdes) (version 2) | ecosystem: Environmental > Aquatic > Deep subsurface >...
CGCCGCGTCCCGACCCGACAACCCCCGCACGATCCCCGGCCCCTGGAACCGGCGCCCACCCGAGATGACACTCGGGCCACTGTCACACCCAAATACCAGAATCACCCCAACAACACGACACCGCCACGACCGAGCACCAGCGCCCCATGAAAGATCGAGGCTAGTGAAGGGTGAGCGAGTCTTGGACGACCGCCACAGCATCGGCACTACAGCGACGGGAACCAGACGCCGATCTCACGCTCGGCGCTCTCCGGGCCGTCCGAGCCGTGCACGAGGTTCTGCAGAACCTTGGTGGGCCACTGACGGCCCAGGTCGCCGCGAATCGTTCCGGGCGGCGCCGTGGTCGGGTCCGTGGGCCCGGCGAGCGAGCGGAAGCCCTCGATGACGCGGTCGCCCGCTGCCACGATCGCGAGCGACGGACCGGACATCATGAACTCCACGAGCGGCTCGTAAAAGGGCTTGCCGACGTGCTCCTCGTAGTGCGCCGCGAGCAGGTCGGCGGAAGCCGTCCTCAGCTCGACGCCGACGAGCGTGTAACCCTTGGCCTCAACGCGGCGCAGGATTTCCCCTGCCAGGCCACGCCTCACGCCGTCGGGCTTGATCAGAATCAGTGTGCGTTCGGTCATGGCAGCGAGCCTAACGGGTTCCAGGCTCTGGGAGGATGGCCACATGATCACCCTCGACGACTTCGCCACGTATCCGGACTTTCCCGTCGCAGGGATCCTCTTCTACGACATCGCGCCGATACTGGCGAGCCCCGCGCGGTTTCGTGCGGCGTGTGACGCGTTGACGCCTCCCGCCCGCGCCGGCATCGACATCATCGCCGGCGTTGACGCCCGGGGCTTCATCTTCGCTCCCGTCATCGCCCAGGACTTGGGTGTGGGGATGACGATGGTGCGCAAGAAGGGCAAGCTTCCCGGCGAGTTGCTCGAGGCCGCCGCGACGATCGAATACGGCGCCTCGGAGCTCACGCTCAGTCCCGATGGGATCGCGGGCAAGCGAGTCCTCGTCATCGACGACGTGTTGGCCACCGGGGGCACTGCTGGCGCGGTCGCCGACCTGCTGACCCGCGCGGGCGCCGCGTCGGTAGCGTTCGCTTTCCTGATGGAGATCGCCTCGCTGCCGGGGCGCGAGGTGTTGGCCGACTACGAGGTCCACTCGGCGCTGACCGTCTAGGTGGTCAGTTTCGACTCGCGCTTGTAGCCGGGCGACCAACGCGCGGCCAGCAACACCAGCGGGATCAGCACCAGCATTGCGGCGACCACCTGGAAGCCGATGTAGCCCCACTGGACGCCGAGCGGCACCTCGTCGAGAGTACGCAGCCAGCCCGAGTGAGTGGCCAAGGCCCACACCATCACGGCGCCGCCGAACAACAGCAACGCCACGAGAAACCACAGGGGTGCCTGTGAGGTGTTGGGGAACTCGCGCAGAAAGTGAGCCCACCGATTCAACGCGAACAGCGCTGACAGGTTGAGCAGGGCGAGTCCCACGAACAAAGATGCCTGCACCGTGCCAGGAGCCCGACCGTCTCCCTGACCCTGGCCCAGGGTGTGAGCCAACTGGACCAACGACAGCCGCTCAAACGAGTAGAACATCATGCTGAGCCCCACAGCTGCGACGGCAAACAAGAACCCCATGCGTGCGAGAAAACGGCTCACTTCGTTCCTCCCTCTGCGTCGTCGCGGGCTGCAAACTCGGCTCGCTCGCGGTCGATTCGCGCTCCAAGCCGGACGCCGAGCGCGTAGATCCCTAAGAACATGATGCCGACAAATGCGATGGCGGGAACCCACAGCCCTCCCGCAATGAGGGGCAGGTGAAGGATCCACCCCAGAACTCGTCCCCAGCGAGCGTTGGCGCGGCCGGAGGCAAACGCGAACGCCGCGGCGAGCGCAGACCCGGCAATCCACACGGACCCGGCGGAGACGTCGACGATGTCTGCGCGGCCGAGCCCCCACGTCACGAGCATCGCGAAGAACGTCGCGAGCGATTCGAGCAACAGGGTGGTCTGAGTGAAAACCACGATTGCCGGTCGCTGCTTGCGCACTGCCGCGTCGTCAGTCATGAAGGGGCTCCGTGACGCGGCGGCTTGTCGGCACCCAAGAGCGTTCTGGCGTCCGCTACCAAGGTGATCGAGCCGACCACGAGGACTCCCCCGCCGATGTCGTCGTCGCGCTCCGCATGTTGCACCGCGGCGTCGAGTGCGCTCGGAACATCGGCCGCAATCACCACGCGGTCCTCGCCGAAGTGCGTGACGGCCACGCGCGCGAGCTCCTCGGGGTTGATCGCCCGCGGAGAGCTCGACCTCGTGACGACCACGGTGTCCAGGAGCGACTCAAGCCCCGCGAGGATCCCGTCGGCGTCCTTGTCGTCCAGCACGGCCACCACGCCTACCAACGTGGAGAAGGCGAAGGTCTCTTCCATCGCCTCCACCAGCGCGCCGATGCCGTGCGGGTTGTGTGCGGCGTCCACCACGATCGTGGGCGAGGTGCGAATGATCTCAAGCCTGCCGGGCGACCTCACCGACGCGAATCCCGCCTCGACCGTGTCACCAGCGAGCGACTGCAGCTCTTCGCCATCGGCGAGCAGCGCCTCCACGGCGGCAAGCGCGATGCTGGCGTTGCGCGCCTGGTGCGCTCCCAGCAAGGGCAGGTATATGCCCTCGTAGGTCGCCGAGGGGGTACGCAACGTCAGCAGCTGCCCGCCGACGGCGGCGGCCCGGTCCACGACCTCAAGGTCTTCCCCCTCGCGGATCACGGCTCGTGCTCGCGGCAGATTGGCGGCAATGACCGCCATGGCGGCGTCCGCCTGCTCCGCGACCACTGCCACGGAGTTCGGCTTGATGATTCCAGCCTTCTCCGTCGCGATCTCGGCAAGCGTCGATCCCAGCCAGCGCTCGTGGTCGAGGGCAATCGGCCCAATGACCGCGACGTCGGCGTCCACGACGTTGGTGGCATCCCAGATGCCCCCCATGCCCACCTCTACCACGGCGACATCCACCGGTGCGTCGGCAAAGGCCGCGAAGGCAAGCACCGCGAGCACCTCGAAGAAGCTCATGCGCGGGCCACCGGCGTCTGCCGAGCGCGCGTCAACGATCCGAATGAACGGCGCGACCTCGGCCCACAGACGCACGAAGGTCTCTTGGCTGATGGGTTCACCGTCGATGGCGATGCGTTCGCGCACGGAGCTGAGGTGCGGCGACGTGAACAGCCCAGTGCGCAACCCGTGGGCCCGCACGAGCGACTCCGTCATGCGGGCGGTCGACGTCTTACCGTTGGTACCCGTGAGATGGACAACCTTGTAGGCGTGTTGCGGATCGCCAAGCAGGGTGCATGCCTCGAGCACACGGTCAAGCTTTGGCTCGAAGTCATGTTCCGGATTGCGAGAGAGGATGTGGGCGTAAATCTCGCGCTCGGCCTGCTCGAGGCTGAGACCGCCGAGGTCAGCTTCGCTCATGGTGACTACTCTCCCACGCGCCGACACGTCACGGTAACGCTGCGAGGAGTCCCCGCGGCGGCCTCGCGCTCAGCAAGAACTGCCAGCGTGATGGTGGTACTGCCGCTCGCATCCAAGGAGGACGGATGCTCGGCCACTGTGACTACGCGGTTCCGCCTGCATCGTCAAAAAGTGGCGTCGACAGGTAGCGATCGCCCCGATCGCATGCGATGAAGACAACGGTGGACCCGGGATTCTCGCCAGCAAGATCGAGCGCGATCGCCGCAGCCCCGCCGGTGCTCATGCCCGCGAGAAGCCCCTCCCGGGCGGCGAGGGCCCGCGTCACCTCCGTGGCGCGGGTAGCGCTCACGCGGCGGATCTCGTCGATGTGCGTCGGGTCGTAGATCGAGGGAAGGTACTCGGGCGACCACGCTCGGATGCCGGGAATTTGCGATCCCTCCTCAGGCTGAACGCCCACGATAGCGATGGCGTTGGACTTCTCCTTGAGCACACGAGACACGCCCGTGATCGTGCCGGTGGTGCCCATCGCGCTGACGAAATGGGTCACCGTTCCGCGCGTCTGATCCCAGATCTCGACGCCGGTGGTGGCGTAATGCGAGGCGGGGTTCGCGGGGTTCGAGAACTGGTCGAGGCGCAGTGCGTCGTGGTCCGCCGCGTACCGTTCTGCAACGTCCCTGGCGTGCTCCATGCCGAGTTCGCGCGGCGTCTCCATCACTTCAGCCCCGTAAGCGCGCATGGCCCCGAGCCGCTCCCGCGACGACCCCGCAGGCATGAAGAGGACCATGCGATAGCCCTTTGCCGCGGCCGCCGCGGCCGCCGCGGCCAAGGCGATCCCGGTGTTGCCCGACGTCGCCTCCACGAGCGTGCCGCCCGGACGTAGCCTTCCGGTCGCCTCCGCGTCGGCCAGCATGCCGAAGGCGGGTCTGTCCTTGACCGATCCGGCGGGATTATTGCCCTCAAGCTTTGCCAGGACGACGCTCCCGTTGGCTGGCGCAAGCCTTTGCAGGCGCACGAGGGGTGTGGCGCCCACCACCTCCTCGAGCGTCGGGTACGTCACCGGAGAGGGCGTTGCGGTGCTGGGGCGACGCGGATGTGAGTTCACGCAGACTCCGTTCGGACGTGGTCGCAACGAGCACTCGCTATGCTGCCCGCGCGATCTGGCCCGCGAGCGCTGTGCTCGTGAAGATGTGGGTGTCGAACTCTGACGCATGAGCATAGACCTCTAGCGAACTGGTGGCGGTCCACAAGAACGAGAACAGTGGCCGAAGCGGATGTTCGGTCACGCGGAGGGGTGCGTGGTCCACGATCTTGCCGCGAGACGTCCATGCCCACTTTGCCCCCCTCAAGGAACGGGTCGCTGTATCCGCAACTCACTTTCTCCGCCGAACACTCTGAGGCGCGGCACTACGTCCGAGCCAGCCCGATCGCCTCTTCGCCAACGGTCACCTCAACGGAGGTGGCGAGCACTTCGCCGGAGATGAGATCGCGATGGCTCTCCACGGCGGCGACTCGCTCGGCGGGCACGGCCAAGGTCAGCACGATTCGGTCCCCCACGTTGAGCCCCTCGGCCTTGCGCTTGTCCTGGATCGAGCGGATCAGGTCGCGCGCATAGCCCTCGGCCTCAAGTTCGGGCGTGAGCTCCGTGTCAAGCACGATGAATGCGCCATTTCCGAACACGTCCACCGCGAGCGCGCTGTCGGACATGGCGTCGTTGTTCGAGGTGAGCCGCAGTTCGTACTCGCCCTCCTGCAACGCGATGCCGCCGGCCGTCACCGCGCCGTCGACCTCGCTCCAGTCGCCGCTCTTCGAAGCCTTGATGACGGTCTGCACTTCCTTGCCGATGCGGGGACCTAGGGCTCGCGAATTGACGATGAGCTGCAAGGAAATGCCGTACTGCAGCGCCTCCTCGTCATCGACGGAGAACACCTCGGCCTTCTTGACATTGAGTTCGCTCATGATGAGGTCGCCGTAGCCGTACGAAAGCTCGGGGCGGAGCACGAAGGCGCGGAGCAGCGACAGCGGCTGGCGCACGCGCATGTGGACCTTCTTGCGGAGAGCGTGGGCGGCCGAGACCACCTCGCGCACCTGGTCCATGCCGTCGCCGAGCGATTCGTCGACCCACGCGGCGGGAGCCGCCGGGTAGTCGGTGAGGTGCACCGATCGCCCGCCGGTGAGCCCGCGCCAGATCTCCTCGGTCTCGAGAGGCAGCAACGGCGCAGCCAAGCGCGTCACGGTCTCGAGCACCGTGTAGAGGGTGTCGAAAGCGTCGGCGTCCTCGTCCCAGAAGCGCTCGCGCTGCGTGCGCACGTACCAATTCGTCAACAGGTCCATGTACTGCGCGAGCGCGGCGGAGGCTCCCGGAACGTCAAACCCCTCCATCTGCTCCGTGACGGTACGCACCAGTTCGGCGGTCTTGGCCAACACGTAGCGGTCCATGACGGGAAGAGTGGCGACCCGCGCGTCGTCCACGGCCTTGCCCAGCACGCCCGCCCCGCCGTTGGCCGCTCCCGCGTACAACGTGAAGAAGTAGTACGTGGACCACATCGGCAACATGACCTGGCGCACGCCCTCGCGAATGCCCTCCTCGGTCACCATGAGGTTGCCGCCACGCAGGATCGGCGATGACATCAGGAACCACCGCATCGCGTCCGAGCCGTCGCGGTGGAACACCTCGTTGACGTCCGGATAGTTGCGCAGGGACTTCGACATCTTGCGGCCGTCGGAGCCCAGCACGATGCCGTGGCTCACGCACGTCTTGAAGCTGGGGCGGTCGAAGATCGCGGTCGCGAGCACGTGCAGCGTGTAGAACCACCCGCGGGTCTGGCCGATGTACTCGACGATGAAGTCGCCCGGGTAGTGGCTGTCGAACCACTCCTGATTCTCGAACGGGTAATGCACCTGTGCGAACGGCATGGATCCGGAGTCGAACCACACGTCGAGCACGTCGGAGATGCGGCGCATCGTCGATGCCCCGGTGGGGTCGTCGGGGTTGGGGCGCGTGAGGTCGTCGATATACGGACGATGCAGGTCCGGCTCGCCAGCTTCGTTCAGCGGCAGGCGGCCAAAGTCGCGCTCGATCTCTTCGAGGGAGCCGTACACGTCCATGCGCGGGTGCTCTGGGTCGTCGCTGACCCACACCGGGATCGGCGTGCCCCAGTAGCGGTTGCGGCTGATGGACCAGTCGCGCGCGCCCTCGAGCCAGTTGCCGAACTGGCCGTCCTTGATGTGCTCCGGCACCCAGGTGATCTGCTGATTGAGTTCCACCATGCGGTCGCGGAACTCGGTGACGCGCACAAACCAGGAGCCGATCGCGCGGTAGATCAGGGGGTTGCGGCAGCGCCAGCAGTGCGGGTAGTTGTGGTTGTAGGTCTCGTGGCGCAGCACGACTCCGCGCTCCTTGATGTCCTTGATGATCGGCGCGTTGGCGTCGAACACCTGCTGACCCTCGTACTCGGGCACCTCGGAGGTGAAGCGACCCTTGGAGTCGATGGGGATGACCGGCTCGATGCCCGCCACCCCGCACAACGCCATGTCCTCCTCACCAAACGCGGGGGCGAGGTGGACGATGCCCGTGCCGTCCTCGGTGGTCACGTAGTCGGCGACAAGGACCCGGTGGGCATTCTTGCGGCCCACAAAGTGGTCGAAAGGAGGCTCGTAGCGCAGGCCCGCGAGCTCGGAGCCGCTCACGGTCGCAACCACCCTGACGTCGTCGCCCAACTCGCGCGCGTAGGCGGCAAGCCGTGCGGTCGCGACGACCAATCGGCGCCCGACGAAGGCACCCTCGGACGCCACGACCACCGAGTACTCGATCTTCGGCCCTACGGCCGCGGCGAGGTTGGACGGCAGCGTCCACGGCGTCGTCGTCCAGATGACCAGCGACGCACCGGCGAGCTTGCCTGGCGCGTCGATGAGCGGGAGCAGCACCGTGAGGGCAGGGTCCTGGCGGTCGGCATAGACCTCGTCATCCATGCGCAGTTCGTGGTTGGACAGCGGCGTCTCGTCGCGCCAGCAATACGGCAGCACGCGGTAGCCCTCGTAGGCGAGGCCCTTGTCGTACAACTGCTTGAAGCCCCAGATCACGGACTCCATGAATGTGACGTCGAGCGTCTTGTAGTCGTTCTCGAAGTCGACCCAGCGGGCCTGGCGCGTGACGTACGTTTCCCACTCGCCGGTGTACTTGAGGACGGAGTCGCGGCACGCCTTGTTGAACGCGGCGATGCCCATCTCGTCGATCTGTGACTTGTCGGTGATGCCAAGAATGCGCTCGGCCTCGAGTTCGGCGGGCAGACCGTGGGTGTCCCAGCCGAAGCGGCGCTCGACCTTCTTGCCGCGCATCGTCTCAAAGCGGGGCACCACGTCCTTGGCGTACCCGGTGAGCAGGTGGCCGTAGTGCGGTAACCCGTTCGCGAAGGGCGGGCCGTCGTAGAAGACAAACTCTTCTGCATCGGCCCGGTTGTCGATCGACGCCTGGAAGGTCGCATCGGACTTCCAGTACGCAAGCACGTCGTCCTCGAGGGACGGAAAGTTCGGCGAAGGCACCACGTCGGAGTGGGGGCGGTGCAGGGGGTAGCGGGCGTCGCTCATGGTTAGCGTGCTTCCTTCGGTGGTACGGCGTCGGTTGAACTGCCACGAGGACGCCCCGCCCATAACGGACGATGCGCGGTACCACCTCGCTTGCCTTGCCGCCCGTGTGGGCGCGGTTCCGGCCACTCATGCCACCGCTTACACGGTGGCGCCGCTATGACGGGCTGCCCGTGCGGCTCTACTGAGCGCTCTCGCGCCGTTCTTCCGCAAGCTCACCGGTGATTGCCGGGTCGATGCTGGTGGCTCAAGTGTACGCGAGGCGCAACGTTGCTACCCCGCTGGTCGCCGTTGCCCCGCTCGGCGAGTCGTCCCCAGGCGCTAGCCCGCTCCGCGAAGTATCCTCAGAAGGTCCTCAGGGTCGCAAAGGAAAGGTCGTATCATGCTCGCAACATCAGAGGGTCTCAGCAGTTTCTCGATCGACGACGTGGAGGCCGCCCGCGATTTCTACGCGGGCACTCTTGGCCTCGAGGTCGTCGAGGAGCACGGCATGCTCCGCATCAAGTTGGGCACGGGGCCCTGGGTGCTGGCCTACCCCAAGGACGACCACGTTCCCGCCACCCATACGGTGATCATGTTCCCGGTCAGCGACCTCCCGGCGGAGGTGGCTGCACTCACTGCGGCGGGCGTGCGTTTTGAGATGCTTCCCGGAGTGGGGGCCGACGGCATCATGCCGGGCGACGGGAACGGACCCGACAACTCGTGGTTCAAGGATCCGGCCGGGAACTGGCTGTCAGTCATGGCCGGGAACTGGCTGTCAGTCATGGAGTCACCTTCGGCGAACTAGCCTCCACCTCGTGCTCGTGAACTTCGAGGTACTGCGGTTGTCGCCGCCGCAGGTACGACTTAACCTGAATCGCATGATGCTCAGCGCGCTCGCATGGGTGCCGCCCCGGGCCATGAACTCATGACGCCTCAGTCCCTCTCCCAGGCCCGGCGGTTCGCTGCCCGCGTCTCGTGGGGTGCCGCGCTCGCGTTCACAGCGGCGTGCACCCCCTCCGACACCATCGACGGCGCATCCCTCCGCGGCTCCGACCAGCCCGCAGTCTCGGCCGGAGGAGCGACCTCCGCGGCTTCGAACGACGTTCCGCAAGCCATCGGCGGGGTTGCCCAGGTCAGCGTCACGAGCCAACGCGACGTCGCCACCGGCCTCGACGTGCCGTGGGCGATCGCCTTTGCGCCCGACGGCGACATGCTCATCACCGAGCGGGATGTCGGCCGCATCCTGCGCATCGGCCCGGATGGCGCCGCGACCGCGCTCACGGGACCCGGCGCCCAAGACATCGCCTCTGCGAATGATTCTCAAGGAGAGGCCGGGCTGCTCGGGATGGTCCTGCACCCCGACGACCCCTCGCGTTTGTACGTCTACCAGACGCGGACGAACGGCAACGCAGTGCTTCGCATGGCGCTGACCGGCAACACTTTGAGCACGCCGACGGTGATCCTGGACGGCATCCCCAAGGCACGCAACCACGACGGCGGTCGGCTCGCTTTCGGACCCGACGGGTACCTCTACGTCTCCACAGGCGATGCGGGAAACAGCGACCTTGCGCAGGACAAGGAATCGCTCGCTGGCAAAATTCTGCGCGTCGTCGCCGACGGGTCCGACGCCGATGGTCGGGCCGCTCCCGGCAACCCCTTCGACACGCCCGTGTGGACGTACGGCCACCGGAACGTGCAGGGCATCGGCTGGGTTGCGGACGGCCGCATGTACGCGTCTGAGTTCGGTCAGAACTCGACGGACGAAGTCAACCTCATCGAGCCAGGACGCAACTACGGCTGGCCGATCGTCGAGGCACGCGACGGCGCCCCCGCAGGCACCGCGCTTGGCGACACCGTTGACGGCCTCACGTACCCGGTAGTCGAGTGGGCCACCGACGAGGCTTCTCCTTCCGGGCTGGCGGTCACCAACGAAGGTCTGTACGTCGGCGCGCTGCGGGGAGAACGGGTGTGGAGGATTCCTCTCACGGGAGGCGGCGTCGGCGACCCTCAGGTCCTGCTCGACGGGCTTGGACGTATCCGCAATGTCGCGGTCGGCCCCGACGGCGCGCTGTACCTGATCACCGGCAACACCGACGGACGCGGCGACGTGCGCGATGGCGACGACCGGCTCGTGCGGCTCACCATCGGCTAGTGTCCGCCGTCAGTCGGCGATCTTGAAGTCGAGCCTGACGCGCTGTCGGGCGACGCGCGGCTCCTGAGCCGGGTCCGTCAGCAGCGTCTCCAACCGCGCGGCGAAGGTGTTGCCCGAGGTATCCCGCAACCGTTCGATCTCGAGGCCTTGCGCGGCACACCACCTGGTCAACGTGAGGTTGGCCTTCACCCCGTGGTTGACGTAGGTGAGGGTCGCATAGCGCCCCGCTGGGATGGCGTCGGCGACCATCCGGGGGTCTTCGTCCGCCTCGACCGCCTGGGCCGCCACGTCGACGCTCGCCACCGGAATCGCCACCGAGACCGTCGCACGGTCGGACAGGTCGATCACGTGGAGCCTCAGAAACTGGGGACCGGTGGTGTCGACGGGGTGCTGGTGAAGCCACCGCGCGAGCTCTGCATGCATTGCCGCCGTGTGCGTCGCAAAGCCCTTGAACGGGATGCGATCTCGGAATGCCACATAGGGAATCTCGGGCCGCTGCACGACTTCCGGTCCAGACACGATCTTCATGAGGAGAGTCAACCATTTCTTTGACGGCAGCACTGCACGGCCGCGCGCAACGTGGGTCCATAGCCACTGGTCACCGTCGCGGCTCGTCCCTACGATCGCGGTCATGCAGATTGCGGGTACCACGCTGCCGGGCCCCGATGCCCTGACGATTTCGCGCGTGCCCGTCGCGGTCGTCGCGATCACCCCACTTGCGGCCGCGGAGGAGTTGGCGATCACCAGCACCACACGCTCCCACGATCCGGACCACCGCGGCGTTCTCAGGAAGACAATCGCCCGTGTCATTCGTTAACGGAACAGGGGTCATATGATCATCCCGATGCGTACCGGAGCGCGCACGTGAGCCGCTCCGCGCGATCGGGTCACTCCACCCTTCCTCTCTACTAAGCCACGCATGGGAGTGCCCGCTTGCCCGACACGTTCGAAGGGGCCGTCTACGACGACCCCGATTCGACTCGAGAGCTTGCCCAGGTGACCGATCTGGACGTTCTTGACGCACCCGCCGACGGTGAATTCGACCCGTACGACGATGTCACCACCGCGTCGATGCCGATCGTGGCCGCCGCAAGCGCGGTTGTCATAGACGAGGCGGACGCCGGCACTCGCTCGATCGAAGCGCTCACGCTGTCGCCACTGCGCGCCAAGATTGCGCTAGCAACCCTTGCCACAGCGGCATTCGGGCTTGGCGCCAACGAAGCCTCGATCGTGGCGCTGAGCCAAACTATCTCGACGGGGCTTGCCGTTCCGATTGCCTCCATCGGACTCGTGGTGACGGTCTTCGCCCTCACGGTGGTGATTGTCTCGACCCCGCTCACCCTGCTGACCGCGAGGGCCAGCAAGCGGGTAACGCTATCCATCACTCTCGGCGTGTGGACGGTCGGCCTCGTCATCACCGCCGTCTCGGAGAGCCTGGTCGAACTGGCTGCCGGCCGCATCGTGTCTGCGGCCGCGCACGCGCTGTTCTGGGCGCTGGTCGCCCCCGCCGCGGTGAGTCTGTTTGCGCCCCATCTGCGCGCCCGCACAGTCACGCGCATCATGGTCGGATCCGCCGCCGCCGGCGTGGTGGGCACCCCCTTGATCACGCTCACCGGCAATGCCTTCGGTTGGCACGTGCCGTATTGGGGCTTGGCCACGCTGGGCGTCTTCCTGACGGTATGTCTAGCAATCGTGCTGCCCCGTGATTCGCGCAAGCCGGGTGCGACCCGCACGCCGCACACTCGCGGCGACATTCCGTCGCGTCGCATGTTCGCCAAGGTCCTCGGCGTAGCGTTCACGGCCACCGTCGGCATGAGCGTCACCTGGACGTACATCGTGCCCTTCTACACGAAGCAGGTCGGATTCAGTTCGGCGATTGTTCCCGGTCTCTTCGCTTTGGGCGGCGTTGTTGCGGTGGCGAGCACATTGGCCGTCACCCGCTTGCTAGCGCGCAACGCCGTGCAAGCGGTGCGAGCGGGTCTGGCGCTGCTCACGGGCTCATGGGGGTTGCTCGCCTTGGCAACCCCCTGGTCCGCGATCGCCGCGCAGGTCTTGGCGGCGGCCGGGTGGGCCGCGCTGCTGGCCGCACTACTGAATTGGGCGATGCGACACACTCCCTGGAGCACCGACGTGGGGGCGAGCATGTACTCGGTCGCGGTGAACCTGGGCGCGGCGGTGGGCCCTCTGCTGGGCGCGCTCATCGTGTCGCTGTGGGGCACAAGGGCACTGCCCTTTGCGTCGTTCGCACTGACCATCATTGCGGTAGTGATCACCACCACCGTGGACACCTACACACTGCGACAGTTGCGTGTCCCGCGCCGCTTGCGCGTGGCCGTCCGGGCGCGATTCGCGCTCCGAGAGCGGCGCCAGGTGTGGGCCCGACGCACGCATCCGACCGAAATGTCGCCGCGCGGCCGAGCCGTCGCATTCACGCGAGGCGGAGCCAAGGCTCGCCGAGCACTCCGCAAGCGCAAGGTGCGCACGCAACGCTGACGTCGGACGCGTCGGCCGCCCCCTTGCCGCGCCGGTGCGTCCCCCCCCTGACCGCACCGACGCCGCCCTCCCTCGGTGACCAGAGCTAGTCCCCGGTGGGCGACGCCTCCGGCGACGCGGGGATCGCTGCCCATTGCGCTGCGTCGACGGAAAGTGCCCTCGCGAGCGTGTCCGCCGCTGCGACAAAGCCGTGCGCGGTGGTGGTCGCGTGCTCCGAGTCGGGGGCCTTCACCACTCGAAAGACGCGCTCCATCGCTCCACCACGCTGGCGGCGCTCCACTACCGCAATGATGCCGGCGTCGACGAGACGAGCAACCGCGCGGTAGAGCGACGCTTGAGCGACGTCCGGCATTCTGTTCCGGAGCTGCTTGGTCGTGAGGTCATCGGCGCCCAAAGCAAGAACTACTCGCATCCTCACGGGATGCAATAGCACTTGCGCTTGGAGATTCCCCACAATTCCTATTGTAGGGAATCCACACCAATGTCCCTCGCCCATTGCGAATACTCATTCATATTCACAATTGATAATGACAAATGACCCCATCCAGCCCTTTTAAGACAAGCCGCGCATTCTGCCCACAGGGCGAGAAGAGTCAGCGACGCCGTCCCACGCCTGGGACAAACTTGCCTGTGCGGGAAGCGTATGAGGCATATCCGTCGTATGCCTCAATCAGGAACTTCTCCTCAAGCCGCGTCTTCGCTTCGAAGAAGACCCCGAGCGACGCCACGAGAGCCCACACCACCACCGAACCGCGAGCCGCCGCGACACCCACACACAGCAGCAGCACCGAGGTGTACATCGGATGCCTCACCCAGCGGTACACGCCCCGCGCCCTCAGGCCCGCGCCGTTCGGTTGCGGGATCGGGGTCAGCGCGCGCCCCAGATGCACTGTGGCGCCGATAACGCCAAGACCGCCGAGGAAGAACAGCGCGCCTCCGACCTCACGCGCGGCACGCACTGCCGGCCCCCAGGACGACGGCCAGAAGGCCACCGCGAGGAACAGCACGACTTGGACGGCGACGAGCAGCCAGCCCAAGGCAAGTGATCTGTCGCGCTTGTCTTTGTTTTCCATGCGCCTAGGGTAACGGCGGTTCGATCTCCTGGACCTACCTGGCCAACAGTCGCGCACGAAGGCTTTGAGGCGCACACTGGAGGCGTGGCCGAGATTCTGTTGTTCCATCACGCACAGGGACTTACCGAGGGACTGTGCTCTCTTGTTGATCGTCTCCGCGCGGCCGGGCATACGGTGCACGCGCCGGACATGTTCGCTGGCCAGGTGTTCCCGCGACTCGACGACGGCGTCGCCTATGCCGGTCGCATCGGGCACGACGCCATCGAGGACATCGCTCGCCGCGCCGCACTCCATCACCCCGCGGCGGATACCGTCATGGGGTTTTCGCTCGGCGCCTTTCCCGCCCAGTTACTCGCCCAGGAGTGGCGGCGCATCCTCAATTGTGTGCTCATGGGCGGGGCCATGCCCCCAGCAGAAATCGGCGGCGAGTGGCGGCACAATGTGCGCCTCAGCATTCATGTCGCAGATCCCGACGACTGGGTTCCGGACTCCGAACTGACGCCGCTGATCCTCCACGCCCCCGAGTCCCACGTGCACCGCTACGCGGGCAGGCGCCACATGTTCGTGGATCCCTCGTGCGCAGACTACGACGCAGATGCGGCCGACCTTTTCGAGGAGCGACTCCTGGAGTGGCTAGAAGCCGCTCCTCATCGCAAGCCTTAGCGACCCCATCCAAGGGCGCTTCCGCCCCGAACACAGTGCATGTCAACTCTCATCGTCGTCGGCATCGTGTCCGGCCTCATCACCGCGATCAGCCCGTGTGTGCTGCCGGTGCTGCCAGCCATCCTCACGTCGTCCATTCAGGACGGCGCCCGATCCCGACGGCGGCCCCTGGTCGTCGTAGGCGGCCTCGTGACCAGCTTCGCCGTGTTCACGCTGCTCGGCGGCATCCTGCTGTCGAGCCTGGGGCTGCCGGAAGATCTCCTCAGGTGGGCCGGAATCGTCACCCTCGCGATTGTCGGCGTTGGCCTCGCCATTCCCGCAGTGGGCCACCTCCTCGAGCGACCCTTTCGGAACACCACATTGCCGCAACTCAACAGGGACGGCAATGGGTTCGTCATGGGCCTCGCGCTCGGCCTGGTGTTTGTTCCCTGCGCGGGACCCATTCTGGCGTCCATCACGGTGCTGGCAGCCACGAACGGTTTCAGTTGGGGTCTCGTGGTGCTCACGGTGTCGTTCTCGATCGGCATCGCCATCCCGCTCCTCGCCTTCGGCGTGGCCGGACAGAGCATTGGCTCGCGCATCAAGGCCGTGCGAGAACGTCTGCAAGCGATCCGCGTCACCTCGGGCGTGGTCCTCGTCGTCACCGCCCTTGTCCTGGCGACCAACCTCGCGGAGCCGTTGCAGCGGCTCGTGCCCTCTACGCTCGCCGAGATACAGCAGCGCATCGAGAACAACGACGGCGTGCGCGGCGAACTGGACTCGCTCGCGGGCCGGGAGAACCAGGTTGCCACCATGGGTGGCCAGCTCACGTTCGACGAGTGTGAGCAGCAGACGTCCGACCGGCTAGCGAACTGCGGCCCCGCACGCGATTTTGTCGGCATCGAGACGTGGCTCAACACCGACGGCCAGCCCCTCTCTCTCGACGAGCTGCGAGGGAAGGTCGTCCTGTTGGATTTCTGGACCTACTCATGCATCAATTGCCAGCGCACCTTCCCCTACCTGACTGCGTGGGACGAGCGCTACCGCGACGACGGGCTCACGATCGTCGGCGTGCACTCCCCCGAGTTCAGTTTCGAAAGGGTCGTGTCGAACGTCCAAGACGCGGCGGACCGCTACGGAATCACGTACCCGATCGCGATCGACAACGACTTCAAGACGTGGCGCGCATGGGACCAGCGGTTCTGGCCCGCGCACTACCTCATTGACCAGACCGGAACGGTGCGCCAAGTGCACTACGGCGAGGGCGGCTACGAGGAAACCGAGAAGCTCATCCAAAATCTGCTCGACGCGCCCCCGCAAGACACCGTCAAGGCCGACCCCGGCAATCACACGGATGGTCGCACCCAAGAGACGTACCTCGGATGGCAGCGCCTCAAGCACGCCGACAACAGCGACGTGGCGAACGACGAACTCGCGGCGTACAACGGCAACCGCACACCCGAGCTCAACTCCTTCTCCTTCGATGGCACGTGGACCGTCGAGAGCGAAAGGGCCATCGCCGGCCAGAACGCGCGCCTGTTCTTGCACTTCTATGCCGCAGACGTGCACTTGGTACTTGCAGGCATTGGCGACGTCACCGTGACTCTCGCGTCCGATCCCGACTCCCCCAAGAAGGTTCACGTGGACGGCACGGCCGATCTCTACGACCTGTACACGGGAGAACCGATCGACGATGTGATGACGCTCGACTTCTCGGAGGGAGTCGAGGCATTTGCCTTCACGTTTGGCTGATCCCATCCGCTCAAGCCGCAGCCCCGAATCATCACTGTGGGAACACCCCCAAAGTCCCCACATACCAGGAGGAAATATGAAGACCACTCGAATGCTCGCAGCCCCCGCCGCCGTCGTGTTTGCCGCGACCCTGCTGGCCGGTTGCGGAGACACCACGGCCGGATCCTCGGATGAGCCGTCGATGTCGGATGAGACGATGATGTCCGAAGACGCGCTGATGTCCGAAGACGCCATGGCCACCGAAGACGCCATGATGGAAGACAAGGGCTAGTCCCCGCCTCGTTCCTCAAGGAGAACCAGTGAACTCGAAGCGGCACCTGAAGGTGGTCGGTGATGCGACACCAGTCGCATCGCCGACGCCTGTCGCCGAGGCCGCCCGCACGCGATCGGCCCTCGTCGGTCATCTGCTCGTGCGCGTCGGTCGCGGAGACGAAGCCGCCTTCGACGAGTTGTACACCGCAGTCGCCGGTTCCGTCTTCGGCGTAGCGCTGCGAGTGGTCCGCGATCGCGCCATCGCCGAGGAGGTCGCTCAGGACGTCCTGGTCGAGGTCTGGCGGAGCGCCGCACGATACCGGCCTGAGGCCGGCAGCGGGCGGACGTGGGTCCTCACCATGGCTCACCGCCGCGCGATCGACCGCGTGCGATCCGAGCAAGCGCACACCGACCGCCTGCGCACGCACGGCGCCAAGGCGACCGGCAGCCACGACGATCCCGACACGGTCGTCGACATTGCGCATCGGGAGTGGGAGGCGCAGCGGGTCCGCGAAGGACTCGCGTTGCTGACCGATCGTCAACGAGAAGCGATCGACCTCGCCTTCTCTAAGGGCTTCACTCATCGCGAGGTCGCGGCTTCGCTCGGCATTCCGCTCGGTACGGCCAAGGCCCGCATCCGGGACGGACTCATCAAACTTCGCGATGCCTGGGAGGAGGAGCGATGAACGACACCAACGGCGACACTCACTCGCTGCTCGGACCCTACGTGGTGGGCGCAGTCGATGACATGGACCGCAAGACGTTCGAAAACCACCTGCGTGACTGTGTTGACTGCCGCGCCGAGGTGGCGCACATGTCGGATGTGATCGCGACTTTGGTGGACGCGGAAGCCACCGCTCCGCCGGCGTCATTGCGCGCCAAGGTGATGGAACAGGCGGCCCACACTGCGCAGTTGCCGCCCACGGTGGCCCCATCGGCTCGCGCAGACTCATCGCGGAAGCGACTCCGTTGGCCCCTCGCCGGCGCGGCTGCGGCCATGTCCATCGCGGTGGCCGGCATCGGAATGTTCCTGGCAAGCACTGTTGACGCGCCAGACACCTCCGCGCTCGAGCGCGAAGTGATGATGGTGTCGTCCGCCCCCGATGCCCACACCATGGAGCTCGGCCTCGGCTCGTCCCATCTCGTGATGAGTGAACGCATGGGCGGCGTCGCGCTCATGGGGCTCGATGCACCCGAGCCCGCCGAAGGCATGGAATACCAATTGTGGCTCGTGCTCGACGATGGCCACATGGTCCCAGGCCCGACGTTCATGCCCGATGCGGACGGCGAATTCATGGCGATAATGCACACGGACTTTGACGGAGTCACGGAGTTTGAGATCACCGAGGAACCGCATGGTGGTTCTGGTGTACCCACGGGCAACGCCGTAGCGGTTGTCAGCCTCTAGGACTGCGGAGCCGGGCCCGCTGAGGAACCCCACCGGACGGTGAGCGGCAGGTCAAAGGGCGGTGGCACGTCCTGGCCCGTGCACGCGAGGGTGATCCACCGCGCGATGAGGCGCCCCTTCTCAGTGCCGTCCTGCACCACGGTGGTCAGGTCGAGCTCGGCGAAAACGCCCTCGGTCAGCCCGTCGAAGCCGGTAATGGAGACGTCTTCTGGCACGCGGAAGCCAAGATCCTTGGCCGCGTCCCACACTCCCCATGCATACACATCGGCCTGACAGACAATCGCGGTGGGGCGAACGGCGGGCGGCAGAGAGAGCAGTTTCCTGCCCGCATCGTAGGCATGCTCCCGGGCGACGATGGGACAAGCCGAGATGTGCGAAGGAGCGATGCCGACGCGGGCGAACGCCTCGAGCCTGGCACGAGGGACTCGTTGTGGAACGCTCGCCGGAAGGCCCTCCATCAGTTCTTTGGAGGCCGGGCCGTCGAGGAATGCGGGAGGAGCGTCTTCGAGCGTCGGACGCAGCGTCACGGTTGCGATGCGTTCGTGGCCCCAGTCGAGCAGCGCCCGCAGCAACTCCACCGAGGGCGACACCGCATCGATCGTCACGGCCTTCCCCTCGTCGGGCGTCCCGTCGAGCCTGACCCAAGGGACGCCCCTTTGGGCGAGCAAGGCGTCGGTCTCCTCGATGCCGTCCATGCGCCGCACCGTGATCGCGGCGTCGTAGATCGCACCCGCGTGCAACTTCTGAGTCCCCACATCGGTAATCGGCGGCAACAGCAGGACCCCGTAGCCGAGGGAGGCGAGTTCGCGGGATATGCCGTCCACGACGCGAAGGGAGAAGGGGTCGGTATCTGGCGACTCGAGCAGGGCCCGAGTCACGACGGCGACGACGCTGGTTCGGCCCGATGCAAGGGCGCGGCCCAGAGCTGAAGGACCCCAATATTCGAGCGCATGAGCCGTGTCAAGAATGCGTTGGGTCGTTGCGGGCAAGAGCCTACTGGGATCGGAGAATGCCTAGGACGCCGTCGACTTCGCTACTCCAGCAGCCTTGGCGACGTCGGCCAACGTCACGGGCCGTCGCTCGCTCATCGCCACCTGTTTCATCGCGCCGAATGCACCATTCCGACATTCAGAGCGTAGTGCTCCCGAGACGCTTGCTCGGACCGGCAGGCCACTGGGGGCGTGGGCTCAACGCACCGCCGGCGCGAAGCGGAAGTCCGACTGATACTCGCCTGCCGCAGGCAGGGGCTGTGGGATGAAGGTGTTGCCCTCAAGTTCTGCGTTGAGCAAGGCGACCTCGAACTCGCCGGTGTCGGAGATGTCGTGACTCCACCCGGCATGGACGGGCTCGGGCTTCGGCGCCACGGCCCACTGCGGGGCGTCGTCGGGCACCTCGGCTTTCGGCACCCACAAGTGTGATGCTGCGAGCGGGGCGGGCGTGGCGACCTCGAACCGCTGTCGCACGTCTGGGGAGATGCGTCCCACCAGCACGGCCAAGAACTCGAGCCTGACGCGTGCCTCGCTCCACGAACCGTCGCCTTGCGCCCACGATGACACCTGGTCGCCGCGGAACGATATCGCGCGCCCGTCGGCTGCTGGGTGCATGAGCGCCTCGCGCATCCCGGGGGTCAGCAACGCTGCAGCAAAGTCCTCGTCGTTGGTGATCAATGACCAACGGCGGTCGAAGGCTGCGTCGCCTGTCGCGGTGAACCGACCGGACAGGGCCAATGCCCGATAGTCGAGGCCCGAGGGGATGACGTGCAGCGTCGGGAGTGGCCCGGACGTCGTCATCAATTCGACGGTGTAGCGACCGGCCTCGAAGCGCCGAACGGAGCGCCCGCGCCATGGACCGCTGACGTGGTGATGCAACGACTCTCCGGTGAAGGGCAGCGCGTCCGAAGTGTCGACCACTTCGGAGGGGGCGGAAGCCGAGTAGTCCAAGCGGTGCGCTGCAGCAAACTCACGCGCTGGTCGCGCCGACTTGTCTGTCCGTTCCCACATGGTGTCTCCCTTTCCGTTTCGCTACATGGTGAGACGGGTGGAGGCCGGGATTGTGACGCGGCACCCGTTGTGAGAATTGTCACACGCGGTGTGCCCCCACTTCGGGCGGGGGCTCCCGCCGCGGACCTGTTGCCTCATGTCAATACCTCCGGGAAGGTTGATCGTTGCCTCAAGTAGGGATCTCCGGGAAGTTCAGCCGTTCCAGGCCCGGTTTACGGCGGGTT
>Ga0209024_1001447_pt1 | contig 19936 bp, 18 predicted proteins | sample AutmiccommunBRH5_FD_187380 | JGI IMG/M metagenome (GOLD analysis project Ga0209024, IMG submission 187380) | Deep subsurface microbial communities from Mt. Terri, Switzerland - Autotrophic microbial communities BRH/5 (SPAdes) (version 2) | ecosystem: Environmental > Aquatic > Deep subsurface >...
CGATGAATTAGTTGCTTGTTTGGGTGGGGGAAGTAATGCCATTGGTTTGTTTCATCCTTTTCTGGATGATAGTACGGTCAAAATGACCGGTGTTGAAGCGGGTGGAACCGGCGATGCCTTAGGTCAACATGCAGCCCGATTTTTAAGTGGTCGTGTGGGTGTGTTACAAGGCACCAGGAGTTATCTTCTACAAGATGCTCACGGACAAGTTGCTAGTACGCATAGTATTTCAGCGGGTCTTGATTACCCTGGTGTTGGTCCAGAACATGCCTTTTTACACGAGATAAAACGGGTGAATTATACTAACGCCCGCAATGATAAAGCCCTTGATGCGGCATTTTTACTGGCGCGTGTCGAGGGCATTATTCCCGCACTGGAAAGTGCTCATGCGATAGCTTATGCCATACGATGCGCCCCCCTATTACCAAAAGACTATCATATGTTGATTGGCTTATCAGGTCGTGGGGATAAAGACGTAGACACCTTAAGTCATTATCTGGAGCAGGAGACAGTTCGTGATTAAACAAGCGTTTGATTCAAAAAAATCCCTATTCATTCCTTTTATTATGGCCGGTCATCCAACATTAGAGGCATCTAAACAGGCAATTATTGCCTTATCAGAAGCAGGTGCCAATATTATTGAACTGGGCGTACCCTTTTCGGACCCTGTAGCCGATGGTCCAGTTAATCAACGTGCTGCTGAAATTGCATTAAATCAAGGAACAACGCTTGATAGTATATTTGCAATGGTTAAAGAACTTCGCATGGAGGGGTGTCACACGCCGCTATTATTATTCACTTATTTAAATCCTCTACTGGCCATAGGGGCAGAATTATTCGCGACAAAAGCTAAAGACAGTGGTGTTAATGGGGTGCTGATTGTTGATTTGCCACCCGAAGAAGGTCAGGCGTTTTATATGACGCTGAAGCAAACTGGCTTAGAAATTGTCTTACTTGCATCACCTACCACCGATCCGCAACGATTTAATCTCTACAAACAACTCAACCCGAGCTTTTTATATTATATCTCGCGATTAGCTGTGACTGGTATACAGTGCAGTCTTTCAGATAATTTACACAGAGAGGTTCAATGCTTACGCGCCCATTTTCCAGACACTAAAATTGCAGTCGGATTTGGAATTTCAAATCATAAACAAGCGGCGGCTATCGCAACATTTGCCGATGGTGTGATCATAGGCAGCCTGCTGGTCAATGCGTTAGAACAAGATGGACTCGAGCATTTTCAAGCATTGGCAAAAACACTTTACGACGCAATTTCGAAATACAGCTTGATGAATTTAAATCGATTTGCTATTTTATCGCGCATTGATTAATTTGAATGATTAAAAATTTTTCAAGTAAATTAGCAGAAGATATTTTTAATGGAACAAATAGCCGTTATCCAAGAAAATTTCTAAGGCAGTGGCTTGCAAAAGCTCGGCAAAAGTTAGATCAATTCAATGCAGCAACGCTGCTAAAAACCCTAAAAAATACTGATTGAAGAGGAAAAATACCATGTTCTTCCCGGACTTTTTACGTCTAGAGCGTATAAAAAATAATTTACACAGAGCCAGCACCGAAATAACAAATTTTACTAGAGCTCATCCTTATGCTCTCACCACGCTTTTTTGTCTCTCGTTATTGGCTATGGCAAAAGCTCAAAAAACTGCTGAGACTAATGAGGAAGCTGAAGAAATGGGACTAACTTGTTTTAATTGGTTAAATAGGGCGACATCAGTATGCTTTCAACGCTACAGCGACCTCACTTGGCGATGCCTAAATAACGCGGCCAAATTCTACGGACTTAGTCCTGACCAAATGCTGGCATGCAGAAGCATGGCCGCCGAAAATTCAGATTTTAGTGAAGTAACCAGTTATGATATGCAAAATGAATGCTTTACCAAAGGTGGTGATTTTCGTCTCTTGAGAGATGAAGATGGTTGGTATCGGAGTCCATAGGTAATCCCCCCACCTGCGTTTAGTTTCAAGCATGGGGTCATGACCTATGAGATTGGTGTGCACCAGTTTGTCGGAACAAATGCTAGGCATCAATATCAAGATTCTACCAAACGCGAGTATGGATTGATTTAAAATCCGAAATCTGCTATTGTTTTGCGTCATTTATTAAGAGCATGGTGCCTGGCATTTGATCAGGTGGCGATGTTCGTTTTGTAATTTATAGAGAGTGGTATTATGAAATCTTCGATTCATCCTGAGTATGAGACTATTAACGTGACGTGTAGTTGCGGTCAGTCATTTGAAACGCGCTCAACGTTGTGCAGTGATTTGAGCATTGAAGTCTGCGCTCAGTGTCATCCGTTCTACACTGGCAAACAAAAACTGGTCGATACTGGTGGCCGGGTACAGAAATTCCGTGATCGTTATAAAACACGCAGCACCACACAGACAGAAAACTGATACGACAAGTTCTTTGTTTGCCATTAAATTACGATATATACCGCTCGGAAATGCTAGACGATAGTCTCAGACTATGGTGAATTTTTTAAGTCCTGTAGAAAAAAAGCCATGGCGTAAAATCAGTGTTTTGTTTTCGAGCAGTATGGATTATAGGCGCAGCAATATGCGCCTTTTTATTTGCCAAACAACTATCCATCCGTTGTATTTTTCTATATGATTTTTTACAGGATAGTTTGAAAAGAGAGTAAGCACTTTGGATGAAAATGTTTTAAAAGAACGGGCATTGCATTATCATGAATTCCCAATTCCCGGTAAACTTGGCACACACATTACCAAGCCTACGAATTCACAGGATGATTTATCACTTGCTTACACGCCAGGTGTAGCAGAGCCTGTGATTGCCATTGCCGAACAACCTGAAGATGCTTATCGCTATACAGCCAAGGGTAATTTAATTGCTGTGATGACGAATGGAACAGCCGTGCTTGGCCTAGGCAATGTTGGTGCTTTGGCAAGCAAACCCGTAATGGAAGGTAAAGCCGTGTTGTTTAAGCGTTTTGCCGGCATTGATGTATTCGACATTGAAGTAGACACAGATGATCCGCAGGCATTTATTACCACGGCAAAAAATATTTCACCAACTTTTGGTGGCATTAATTTAGAAGATATTAAAGCCCCTGAATGCTTCGACATCGAAAAAGCATTGATTGAGCAGTTAAATATTCCTGTTTTCCATGACGATCAACATGGCACTGCAATTGTCGTTGCTGCTGGTTTGCTTAATGCATTGGAATTGCAACAGAAAAAATTATCTGAAGCACGTATTGTCTGTATTGGCGCAGGTGCTGCAGGTATTGCATCCATGCGATTGCTGGTGGCATTGGGTGCTGATAAAAAAAACATGCTGTTACTCGATACGAAAGGTGTTATTCATAGTGGTCGGGATGATTTAAACGTATACAAATATGCCTTTGCACGCACCACAGAAAGGCGGACATTGGCTGATGCACTCGTGGATGCTGATGTATTTATCGGTGTGGCCAAACCTAATTTATTGAATGAAAAATTATTAAAATTAATGGCGCCCAAGCCGGTTATTTTTGCCTTGTCCAATCCCAATCCAGAAATCAAACCGGAGTTGGCCTTAAGTGTATGCAATGACTTGATTATTGCAACCGGTCGCAGTGATTACCCGAACCAAGTCAACAATCTTTTATGTTTCCCGTATATTTTTCGTGGTGCGCTTGATGTTCGCGCGACCTGTATTAATCAGGCTATGCATATCGCGGCGGTTGATGCGATCAGGCAATTGGTGCATGAACCAGTTCCGCAAGACGTAAAAGATAATTATCCCGGTGTTATAGATTGGGATTTTGGTGCACAGTACATTATTCCAAAACCCATTGACCCGCGCTTGCGCGAACGTGTACCGCTGGCTGTTGCAAATGCGGCAATTGCGAGCGGTGTCAGCCGAAAGGGCGTTATTATATAGATAGCGCGATTCTTAGAAAACTCATGCTTAACCCCAAATGTTAAGGAGCTTGTTTTGTCTATTAAAAGAGATAAAAAATACACATTAATCGCATGGTTAATTTGTGGCCTTGGTGCCGTCTACTATTCTTATGAATATTTTTTGCGGATCTCGCCAAGTGTAATGGAATCCGAATTACGCGATCATTTTAATTTATCTGCTACTGGTTTTGGTTTTTTATCCGCTTTTTATTATTACGCCTATGTGCCGATGCAATTGCCTGTTGGGGTATTAATGGATCGTTATGGGCCAAGGCGCTTATTGACCATTGCGTGCTTTATTTGTGTCGTTGGTACATTTATGTTTGCCAGTACCACCATGTTTTCAATGGCAGCAACGGGTCGATTTCTAGTAGGTCTTGGATCGTCCTTTGCTTTCGTAGGTGTATTAAAACTGGCGACAATCTGGTTGCCTGAAGACAAACTGGCCATGGTTGCAGGTATGGCAGCAGCATTAGGAACCATTGGTGCCATGATTGGTGATAATTTACTTGGCAGCATGGTGGTTCGGATTGGCTGGCAGAATACAGTTAATTTCACGGCAGTATTTGGTATCGGGCTGGTATTTGTGTTGTGGTTTGGATTGCGTGATCAAAAGCGTTATCAACGACGCAGTGGCACTATTGATAGCTTTAAAAAGAATATGCTTGATTTAGGAGTTATTGTAAGAAATAAACAGATTTGGATTAATGGCACGTATGGTTGTCTTGTCTATTTGCCTACCACGGTGTTTGCTGAATTATGGGGTATTCCTTACTTGCATCATGCGCGTGGATTGACAGAAGCGGGTGCAAACGCTGCTAACTCCATGATTTTTTTAGGCTTTGCAATTGGTGCCCCGCTAATGGGCTTTATTTCCGATAAAATAAGAAGACGGAAGTTGCCCATGCTTGTCGGTGCAAGTGTTGCGGCAGTCCTCATGATGTTGATTTTATATCTGCCCGGATTAAATCAATCATCTTTAAATATATTGATGTTTTTATTAGGTCTTTTTTATAGCTCACAGGCAATCGTCTTTGCAGTAGGGCGTGAAATAAGCCCCAAAGAGGCGGCTGGTACTGCAATTGCAATGACAAACATGATTGTGATGATAGGTGCTATGATTTTGCAGCCATTGGTGGGTAAGTTGCTGGATTGGAGCCTACTTGCTCGTAAAGCCAGTTTACCCCTGGAGAGTATTTATGTAGGTAAAATGCACCAGCTTTACACTGCAGAGGATTACCAATTTGCCTTAACGATTATACCACTTGGTATTTTGATTGCAGCATTATTGACATTTTGTCTAAGAGAAACACATGCCCAAGCCAGTCCAAATGTCAGAAATTAGCTTAAAACAACGAAAACATGTTTATTTTGGTTCCTTGGTTTGTGCCATAGGCGCTATTTTTTATTGTTATGAGTTTATTTTGAGAATTATACCAGGCGCATTGCAAAGTGAACTCAGTGCAGCTTTTGGTCATATTTCTGCCTCATCCTTTGGACAATTATCGGCATTTTACTACTTTGCCTACTCGCCAATGCAAGTACCCGTGGGCATGTTGATGGATCGTTTTGGCCCGCGCCGCTTGCTATCGCTGGCTTGTTTATGTTGTACCATTGGTTCATTCATGTTCACGTATTCTTCATCAATGCTAATTGCCGGTAGCGGGCGCTTTCTAGTCGGATTTGGTTCATCGTTCGCTTTTGTTGGTGTTTTGTCTTTGGCAGTAAACTGGCTCCCGCGCCGTTATTTTTCATTGGTAGCAGGTTTGATTACAACACTGGGCATGTTGGGATTGATTTATGGTGAAATCAAAATCACTGAAATGGCTCAAACTTTGGGTTTGCATCAAGCGTTAAGCACTATGGTGTTTTTTGGTGCCATATTGACGGTGCTGATTGTTCTTATCGTACGTGATGGACCTGAAGGCTATCGTTTAAAAACACAGTCATTGACTAGATTTTTTCATCAGGTGGCTCAAGTATTAATGTCGCCTCAAGTCTGGTTAATTGGTATTGTAGGCGCGTGTCTTTATACGTCGATGTCGGTGTTTGGAGAGTTGTGGGGAAAAACCTATCTTGAGCAAGTGCATCACCTGACTAAGGCTGAAGCTGCAAGAACGATCTCGGCAATGTTCTTGGGTTGGGGTGTTGGCGCACCCATTGTTGGCTATTTTTCCGATCGAAGCGGGCGTCGTGTTTTACCGTTGGTAATCGGCGCTATAATGGCGTTGCTTTGCATCAGCGTGGTTTTGTATTTTCCTGGATTATCATATTTTTCCTTGAGTGTGTTGTTGTTTTTTTATGGGATATTCAGCTCGACTGAGATCATTATTTTTATTATGGCGAAGGAAAACAGTGGGGCGCAGTTGTCAGGAACGGTCTTTGCTGTGGCCAACATGATTGTTACGTTGGGCGGGGTTATCTTTCAGCCCTTAGTGGGCAAATTATTGGATGCGTTTGGTGACAGCGGTGTGGTTTTGGGTGAACATATTTATACAACAGTCGATTACCAGCTTGCTTTGTCAGTTCTACCAATATCTTTGCTAATGGTCACCATTCTTGCATTTTTTCTCAAAGATCGACACTCCTTAGCGAAAAGTGACCAGTAACTCATCGACAAACCCTCTATTTTTGGCCTGACAACTGATCGATCGCCTGACAGGAAAGGATTTAATTTCCCCCAGACGGTAATGATGGCGAGTGAAGTCTGTGTCGTGGTTAGAAATAAGAACAGGAATACCGCGGCTGGCACAATCCATCGCTAATTCAGCCAGTAAAATCTGTTCTTGCTCGCCAAATTTTTTGTCTACATAAGATGAAAAATTTGACTGCTGCGCACGCGGTGCATAAGGGGGATCGCAATAAATAACATCCCCTTGTTTGGCTTGCGCAAAGGTAAGGCGAAAATCCCCATGAAGGAACTCAGCATGTTGGCTTTTTTGATAAAAATACAGCATTTCGGCACGAGGAAAATAAGGCTTACTGTAGCGGCCAAAAGGAACGTTGTATATGCCTTGTTGATTGTACCGACACAGGCCATTGTAACCATGGCGGTTTAAATACAAAAATAGTGCCGCACGCTGCCTTGAGTCTCTGCATTGATTAAATTGTTCACGTAATAAATAGTATTGTGTTTCACAATTATTAAGTTGGGAGAATAATTGTTCACAATAGGTAATGAATATCTCCCCCTCGCATTGCAAATGACGAAATAAAGCAATTAAATCGTTATTTTCTTCTCCTAGCAAGTAAACCGGGTAATTTGAGTTGATAAAAATTGCAGCTGACCCGGCAAAAGGCTCAATCAATCGATCTGCTACAGGAAATGATGCCAAAATAGGATCAAGGCAGCGATATTTATTTCCCGCCCACTTTAAAAATGGTTTTATTTTAATCATAATCGCCGAGGTTTTTTGTTTCTTCGTGCATCCTTCATATTATACTGCCAGCGGCCGTAAAATGAAGATTTTATCTTGCTCTTTTGTCTTTCGGTTAAGTTGTCTTAAAATCAGTTGAGTTAAGTTCCCCTGATGTTTAAGAAAAGCTTCTCATCTGAGCATGCATGCGCAATTACTGCAAGGTTAAACCACAGCGATTATTAGCAAAAAAATCGCGACCAACCCTAGCAAAGCTAAACAAATATTACCACCTGGAATAATAATGCCCTCTTTGGGTGCTGCAATGCGACTTCGCCAGGCCATAATAGGTGGGAGTAGTAATAACAAGACCACACAGAAAATGCCGGCATAGCTAATGGCCTGGAGATAAATGCCAGGATTTATCAATACCACAGCCAATGGTGGTACAAAGGTTAATGCTAAGATATATTTACGCTGATGACCGGTTTTGTTTAACTTGAATCCGTCCGCTAGAAAATCAAACAAACCAAGCGATACGCCGAGAAAGGCCGTAATCATGCAGATTGAGGTAAAAAATCCAAAAAACCCAGTAATCCATGCGTTATGTACTGCGTGGCTTAACGCTTCTGTCAAGCCGCTGGTTGCGTGGTCGCTATTCATCAGGGTAAGCAAACCATTGCTGCCATCCCTATCCACAACCCCCATAATGACTGCGTCCCAAATTATATAGCAAATAAGTGGGATTAATGATCCACACAAAATAACTTTGCGTAAAGTTCGAACATCTCCTTCAAAATATTCACGTAAACTGGGGATGATGGAGGCGAAACCAAACGATGCTATTAACACCATCAACCCGCCGGTTATAGCAGGCAGGGAGCCCCCATGCCACGTCGACATTTGTACATGGGGGCTGATAATCAAAACCAGCAAAAAATAAATCCCAAGTTTTCCAAACATCAGACCACGATTAACGTAATCAACGGTTTTAATACCGCTATAAATCACGAGGCTAAATAGAAAGGTAAACAGCAGCGAGGTCGTCCAATCGGGTAGATCAACATGGGCTTTGTGTAAGAGCGCATTAAATACGTCGCTTCCACCGGAAATATAGGCGGCCAGTAACGTGTACAGTAAAAAAAGACAACTTACCCAGGCAATGATCTGTCCTGGGATGCCAAGTGTTGATCTTGCCATTGAAACCATGTTGCTGCCGGCCGGTAGGCGCAAATTAACTTCAAGTATCAGCAGTGCTCCGGCAGTCATGACAAACCAGCAGAGTGCTAGAAAAAAAATAGAGTTGGAGATACCCGCTGCAGCAGTAGAAACAGGCAGTGCGAGCATTCCACCGCCAATGGACGTGCCTACAATGAGTAAAATACCACCAATTAATTTGGAATTTGGCACGTGCATGTCCCACTTGTGTTCAAAATTAAAACAATAAGATACTTTAAATTACAATAAATGTCAATCCCCTAGTTCCCTACTATGTCTACTAGCGCAATAATAAGCAAGGCAATGGAGCTGGCAATCAAAAATAATTGGCAGGTCTTGCCCCCCGGTACCTTGAAGACAGGATTAAAATATTTTCGGCCGAAATACGACATCAATGCCGGTAGCAGTAGTAATAAAATAACACAAAAATATCCCGCATAGTTTAAGGCATGAAGATATACCCCTGGGGAATAGATAACGATAAGTAATGGAGGAAGAAAGGTTAATATAAACAAACCGATACCCTGACGCCCTTTTTGTCTTATTCTTAAGCCATCAGCAAGAAAGCTAAGCAATGATAGGGAAACGCCTAAGAAGGCAGTGAGCATACATACAGAGGTAAAAAAATTGAACAATGAGGTGATGGTGTGATTCTGTACCGTATTTGAAAGCATGGCAGCCAAAGAGCTGGTTGTGTGCTCATCATGCATTAACGTTTTTAAACTGTGCTCACCTCGAGAAGGCAGGCTGCCTATGATTACCGCATCCCAGGCCAAGTAACAAAAAAGTGGGATAAGTGAGCCAATCAGTATTACTTTTTTTAATAATCGAATATTGTCATTAAAATACTCACGCAGGCTGGGTACAATAATAGCAAACCCAAACGAGGTCACTAAGATCATGACCGTTCCTGTAATGTAACGAAAATCACCATCACGAAGATGCTCAATGTGGACATACGGTGCTATTAAAAGAACAAGAATAAAATAGACGCCCAATTTGGCAAGCATCAGGCCTCTATTAAGCAAATCAACTTGACGGATGCCACTATAGACCACCAGGCCAAATAGCAAAGTAAACACCGTGGCTAAGAACCATTCACTGAAGTGAAGATTGACCAGTTGGAATAGACCACCTAATACGTCAGCACCGCCGGAAATGTAGGCTGAAAGAAGGGTGTAGAGTAGAAAGAGATAACTTAACCAGGCCACCAACAAGCCCGGTTTTCCGAGCGTTTCCGCAGCCATAGACACCATGTTTTTTCCGGGAGGCAGGTACAAATTAACTTCTAGAATGAAAAAAGCGCCTAGTGTCATGATAAGCCAACATATCAGCAGAAATAATGAGGATTGCCAAAAGCCGGTAGCAGCATTGGCTACTGGCAATGCCAGCATACCGCCACCTATCGAAGTGCCAGCAATAAAAAGAATGCCGCCTATAAATCTGGATTGCATGGCTATGCCTGATAACAAAAGAAACACTATAGTAACAAAATGAGAACCAGCGGACAATTCTGGTTAGGGTAACAGAGCAAGCGCATGTGTGAATTAATTTGGTTCAATTAAAACAATCCATCGTCTTTACTTTGTTCGCAAAGACGGAGTTAAGATTAGCGTTTGCACACACGTGATCCTGCCTTGGTTAGGGTAAAAACATGAGTGTATGAAAATCAACATTCATTTGTAGGAAGAAAAAATAAATAAATGTCCTCTGTAGACGTTTTTTATTTAAAACCATTAAAGTTTCATGTTTTGTTTTGTAATCTGAAGGTGACAGTTTATTTGGTTGCTCCCACATAAGGAGCCATTGCCACAGCAGTAACGGGTGCATTGACCCATTGTATTTCTACGCGTCGGTTATAAGCGCTGCCACGAATCAAATCATTATTACCTATTGCATGCTTATCAGCATAACCTTCGGCATGCAGTCGCTGTGCCTGAATATTATTTGCCCACAAAAAAGTTAACATGGCTTCAGCTCGTGCTTGGGACAACATTTTTTTATGATGTTTTGAACCCACATTGTCCGTGAAACCGGCGACATAAATTGTGCTTTTCGGGTAGAATTTAAGTAATTTAATGATATTAATTAGCCCTGGGTAGCAGATGTCATTCAAGCGTGCACTGTTGAATATATAATAGCGGTCAGTGGGTACAAGCAGCGTCATCGTATCTCCATACTGAATAAACTGCATGTCTTGCTTTTGTAGCTCCTTTATAATTGCATTTTGGGTGTTGTTTTGCAGCGCAATAATAGAGCCAGCAACGCCACCGATTACAGCACCTGTACCAGCACTGCCTGCAACGAAACCAATAATCGCACCTGCACCTGCACCAAACGCTGTGCCAAATGCAACTTGCCGTACGTCGCGTTGATCTTCGCTAAAGTTATTATAGGGGGGGTGAAAGCAGCCGTTTAATGTCAAAAAACACAAACTGAGGCATATCACACGCCCAGCTGAGCATTTTGTCAAAAACACTTTAACAAAGTCTACGATGCTGTATAGGAATCGATGGTTTGCCTCACTATGTTGTTCACTCACAGCGCTGCCATGTTTAAGCCGCAAAGATTTCTGTTTCAGACTTGTGGATTTGTTAACAAGCACTGACATTTTTACTCCTGTATCAAGTCAATTTTTCCATTATTAAGCATCCATCTCCATTTCGCAATCAACACGTGAGTTTTATGTGATTAAGTGATAATTTCCAAGCGCTTTTGTAGGAATATGCGCAAAAAAATGCATTAGCCCATACCTTGGGAGGGAGTAGTCTCATCAACTGGGTTATTTTGAGGTAATCCAACATTCGGATTAAAGAATGCTGTACCCCGAGTTGAATGTGTATCGGTTGCAGGAGTACTCCCTTGCCCATTAGATGGGCTTCCACCTAAGGCAGCCAATAAACGTGCGCTGCTGTCATGTTCCTCGCTGGTCTCAGTAGGTTTTGTGGTGGATTTAGATGCAAAAAATGCACCAGTTTTATCGATCAAATGACGCGTTAGATCCAAAGCATAGAGTGGGAGATTTAAAATAACATGCGAGATGACTCTAAGTAGTGCCATGCTCGCCAATGCAGCCAGAAAAAGTGTGGTCACAGCAATTTGGGTCAGCGAAATGGCTGCTGCAATAAAAAGCGAAGGAAGAGCAAGCATTGCACGTAAAGGGCGCACGATAAAAATAGACCCAAGTATGCCTAAAGTATTTTTGGGTAATGGCTGAGTCAAATAATTATAAATAGAGTAAAATATAAGCTTTAGCTTGGTGAGCCCAGTAATCGATATCTGTTGTTTTATTGTATCTTTAAATTGTGCTTCAGCTTTATTTCTATCTTCACTCAACGTATTTAAATATATTTGAAGGAGTTGTTCATCATTCAAGTCTGCTTCATTTACTCCTGTCATCTTGAGCCCTATTCTCAAACCAGAATAAAAGTCACTCCGGGCTTTAGCTTGTCGTGCCTCATCGCTCTGGTACTTATCAACCTCTTTGTTGAATTGACTGTTTGTGAACAGATTAAGGAGTCCATCAGCACATTTACTGGTTAATGCGATGATCCCACCTATAATTGCCAGTCCAATTGTGCCCACCACGACTGCCAGAACCAAGGCAATATCAATTATTGTTGAAATACTTTTTACCAGCGTGCGAATAGGTTGAGGATATCGATTAGATATATCGCGATGGCTTTTGAATTTTTCCCAGAATGTGTTAAATAGATTTGTGGTCCCGTTAACCGGATCTGTCATGACCTCGGCAAACGCACTGGCGGGTTTCAGCAGGGCATTGATGATTTTCTGTGGTTCATTAATCAACTCCCTACTGTTTAAATAGTGGTATAAATCAGGATTATTTGACTGCATCTTATCAGGATGAAATTGAAGTGATAATTGTTTGATAAGTGTTTTTTGATTGTCTTTATCAACGGTGGAAAATGCGCTATTGATATGTCTTTTTATGATGTTAATAACATCGGCACTTATGGCATTATGAGTCAGGTTTATTTCCTGCAAGATTTTTTTGCTTGTTTCTTGAGCAAGTGTTTGCATTGGCGATGGCATGTGAGGTTCTCAGGTAGATTTTTTGTGTTAAAAAATGCCTGAATTGTATAATTAATGCCGTTATTTTTCAAGTTTTTAAACCTGATTTAAACCCGTCATTAAATATTGTTTCCCTGGGTTGGTTGTGAGAGCAAGGTTATTATATTTAACAGCCGTTCATAAAAGCATGTTAATTCAGGGTAGACGCATGTGTGAATTAATTTAGTTCAATTAAAACAATCCATCGTCATTGCTTCACTTTGTTCGCAATGACGGAGTTAAGATTAGAGTTTGCGCACATGTGATCTTGCCCTGGTTTGTTAATTGATTTCAATAGGCACCACTGATATTCTTTTTTAATCAATTAAATAAGGATGTTAGCCTTGAGTGAAAAAAGTGAGCTCATGCGGCCCACGCGATTTTCTTTGTCGTTGGCAGCGCTTGGTGTTGTTTATGGTGATATCGGAACAAGCCCTTTATATGCCATGCGTGAGTCACTTGATGGTCTGCCTATTAATTTGACCGATGTTTTGGGCGTTTTGTCGCTGATTTTTTGGGCGCTGGTTATAATTATTTCTATTAAATATCTCTTCATTTTGTTCCGTGCTGATAATAATGGTGAGGGCGGCATCCTCGCTCTGTTGGCACTTTTAAATCGGATGATGGGTAATAAAAAAAATCTTTTTTTAGTCATGGGAATATTTGGCGCAGGGTTACTACTGGCTGATGGCATGTTAACACCGGCTATTTCAGTAATCAGTGCCATTGAAGGCTTTCATGTGATTGTTCCGGTACTTTCTAACTGGATTTTGCCGTTGACGATTATTATTTTATTGCTTTTATTTTCAGTTCAGTCACTAGGCACTGCAAGAATAGGTTTTGTTTTTGGCCCTGTAATTTTTATCTGGTTTGTGACGATAGGCATCTTAGGTTTAATTCAAATTGTTCAAAATCCAGTTGTGCTTCATGCGGTGAATCCCTTTTATGCGTTCAACTTTTTTTATGAAACAGGCTGGAGGGGGTATGCTCTTTTAGGTGGAATATTTCTGGTTGTCACCGGAGCTGAGGCGCTGTATGCCGATTTGGGACATTTTGGAAAAAATCCGATACGTCTTAGTTGGTTTTTTGTGGCATTGCCGGGTTTGTTGTTGAATTATTTTGGGCAAGGCGCGTATTTGTTACAGCATCCTGAGGCAATTGAGAATCCTTTTTATCTGCTTGCACCAGGCTGGTTTTCTTTTCCTTTACTGATTATTGCTACCCTGGCTACCATTATCGCATCACAAGCGGTGATTTCAGCAGTTTTTTCATTAACCAGGCAAGCTGTCTTGTTAGGTCTATACCCCCACTTGCCGATTGTGCAAACCTCAGGTGTAAAAAGTGGCCAAATTTATATCCCTCAAATGAATCTGATTCTTCTTGTTGGTACGTTGTTATTGGTTTTTACATTTAAAAGTTCAAGTGCACTGGCGCATGCTTATGGGATTGCCATTAACCTGGATATGCTGCTGACTGGTTTCCTGGTTGCGTATTTGGCATACAGTAAATGGAATTGGCAGCCAATTTACCTGGTGTGTATATTTTCACTTCTTGGCGTGATCGATCTTGCCTTTTTAGGGGCAAATAGTCAGAAAATTTTAACCGGAGGATGGGTTCCTGTGGTATTTGCCCTTGTTTGTGCATTTATCATGTACACATGGTATAGAGGCAGGCTTTATTTGCAAAAAACCTATTATATGAAAAGAGAGGAATTTTCGAAAATATTAAAACAACTGGATTATAAAAGTATTCATCACCTTCCTGACTCCACCGCCATTTTTATTACCGATATCTATGATAAAAGTGGTGGGAGTTTTCTCCACTCCCTAAAACTCACCCGTACCTTGCCGGAAAATATTTTAATAGTAAATTATACTGTTGAAAACGTGCCTTATGTTTCTTCTGATGAACGATTTCACGTCAAATGCTTGAAAGATAATATATGTGAAATCACCCTGCACTATGGGTTTATGGATACAGTCTCTGTTCCTCAGGCTTTATACGTTGCCAATGACAGAGGGTTATTGCCATTTCCTGTCAATGTTGATGCGGCAACTTATTTAATAGAAATACCCAATATTATCGCATCGCGTAAACAAGAAACAATGTGGTTTTTCTGGCAGGAAAAATTATTTGCATTTCTGGTAAGAAACTACTCTGCCAATTTAAATATCGAATTTTATCAGGTTCCTTTTAATAGAACCATTGCGATAGGCACCTACTACATGGTCTAGATCGTGTCGTTAATTAGTTTTCAATGCGGCAGTTTCCGGGCAATGGCTGTTGTGGCAACACAATGTGGACATTGATGCCTTTTATGGTTGGGCTTTTTAGTGTATTACGCAGGTAGTCAACTAAAGGCATATCGGCAGTTTGACCCCGAAGGGAGGATGCATCACGAAATAGTAAGATGCCCTTATCCAAAATAGCAAAGCCTAAGTGAGAAACATTTAAATTGGTGCCTATTTTGTCGCGTAAGTTCCAGTTGGGACGGACGATTTCAATAATGGCTGCATGGGGGATTTGTTTGAATAAATAGTCATTGGCTTTTCCAGACCCATCAAATAGCGCGGTCAAAGGAATATAAGCAATTGATGAAACCACTTGTTCAAGTTCCTGCCCGCTACGTTTTAATTCTTTAAGACGCTTTAGTTGCTCTTTTTTATCCATATCAATGAGCCGTATCTTATTTAAGTCAAACTGCTTATACCAGCCAGGTTTATCAATCAGTGCAGTAGCAGTTTCAGACACCGGTTGATTTTGTTTATCACGAAACTTAAGACTGATGTCTTTAACAAAGCCTTGATGTTGATTGTTTTTATTCCAGTCAAGCGACATGAAATGGTTGCGATCGATGAATGACACGTGCCCATTGCGATAGCGAATGTTGCGGATACATTGTTTAAATCCTGGTAAGTCAGTCGCAAAAGCCAGTGCCAGGACCGTGTCAACATAGGTTTCGCAGTCAAACGCATCCATGCGATAGAGTGGTGCCTGATCATATCGACCTTCACTGCCTTCGCCTAATGCGCCTAGCAGGTAAGGCATGCCTAGAAGATGTCTACTGAACGTCGTGATTCGGCCAGCCATGTCAGATGCGGGTTTATTGTTAAGGTCCTCATAGAGCGCCTGGATTTTTTTATTTGCCTGCTGTTCGGGATTTTCCTGTGTTGCCATGGCTTGTAATGATAGTGTGGGGAGGCAGCAGATAAGAAACAGCGGTTTGAAAAAATTAGTAAGTTTCATTATTTTACTTATTAAAAATAGATATACTCATTCTATCTGAATATACTGGAGGACAATAATGCTAAATGCAATTTGGCTGGCAATGATTTTTCTTTCCGTTATTGTCGGCATTATTCAGGGACGAATAGACGCCGTAGTTCATGCTGTGACTGACGCTGCTAAGCTGGGTTTTGAAGTGGCAATTGGTTTGACCGGTATCATGGCCTTATGGCTTGGTATCATGGGCGTAGCTTCAGAGTCAGGTCTCGTGACATCTTTTGCCCGGGCCTTGCGACCTGTCATGCGCCGTCTGTTTCCAGATGTGCCTGTGGATCACCCCGCCATGGGTGCAATGGTACTAAATATTTCGGCGAACATGCTTGGACTTGCAAATGCGGCGACTCCCTTTGGCTTGCAAGCCATGAAAGAGTTACAACGTTTAAACACCCATGTTCATACTGCCAGCAATGCGATGTGCACTTTTTTAGCGATCAACACCTCGAGTGTGCAATTGATTCCTGCCACAGCAATTGCCTTTCTGGCTGCAAATGGCAGCCTACATCCAAGTAACGTGATTTTTAGTTCATTGGTGGCCACCAGCGTTTCAACGCTTGTTGGAATCGTTGCTGTGAAACAACTAGCCAAGTTACCGCGTTATCAAATAAAAGCAATGGATAATTAATGAGTGTATTTGTCGATCAATTATCAAACTGGATTTTTCTGGCTTTTATTGCCGGGATTCCTCTTTATGCGGCTTTTAAAAAAATCAATGTTTTCGATGCTTTTATTGTTGGTGCTAAACAAGGATTTGATACCAGTATCAGCATTATTCCTTATTTAATCGCTATGATGGTGGCAATAGCCATGCTGCGCGCTTCAGGTTTTTTTGAATTATTATATGCCCTGCTCGCCCCGGCCTTAACTGCTATTGGCATGCCGGCCGAGCTTTTGCCCCTGGCTTTAGTCAGGCCTTTTTCAGGCAGTGCGGCGACGGCGGTAATGGCTGAATTAATCCATGAGCACGGTGGAAATTCGTTCATTGCTAAAACGGCTGCTACCATGATGGGCAGCACGGAAACAACATTTTATGTGATTGCTGTTTATTTTGGGTCAGCAGGTATAAGGCGTACACGACACGCAATTCCAGCAGGGCTATTGGCTGATCTCGCCGGTGTAATTGCAACGGTGTGTATTTGCCGTTATCTTTTTTTGTGATTAAGCCGTTTTTACAGATTTCTTTTCAGCCGCTGCAAGCTTTGCTTCCTCATAGAGTTTCATCTGGGCAAGCATGATGGCTGAATTGGCTTTAAATGAGGCCATTTCACGCGCAGGGACTGGTGATGCACGGGGTAAATCGACGGTTGTTGGGTTTTTGGGTTGGTGATTAATATGAAATTCATAATGGCAGTGAGGGCCAGTTGCTAAGCCTGTCTGGCCTACGTAACCGATGACTTGGCCGCGTTTGATATGGTCGCCTTTAGTTAGTCCTTTCTGGAATTTGAGCATGTGTGCATAAATAGAGCTGTAGGTTTTATTGTGCACAATTTTAATCATGTTGCCATATCCACTTTGGGGGGCAATAATTTCGATTTGACCATCACCTGTGGCACGCACTGGTGTACCGATTGGAGCAGCTAGATCAATGCCTTTATGCGGCCTCTTGTAATGCAGTACCGGGTGTTGTCTCGACAAGCTGAATGTTGAACTGATATGACTGAATTTTATCGGGTAGCGGGTGAAGGCTTTTCTTAAACTATTGCCTTCTGGAGTGTAATAATCATAATCACCGTTTTGATGCGTGTGGCGTATTGCCTGGTGAACCTTGCCTCGATTGGTATAGGTCACAGATGTAATATCACCCACGCCAACCTGCTTATTTTCAATAAAAAGCGCTTTATAAATAATAGTAAATTGATCACCTGCCCGCACATCCCTGGCAAAATCAATTTCCCAATTAAAGATCTCAACCATTTCTCGAATCAGCTTATAGGAAATATTCATGCGCTTTGCTGTGGCATACAAGGAGCCATGCACGGTTGCTGTGACATAATGCGTGTGGCTAGTCATTTTGCGGGCATTGATTTGCGTACGATAATGTTCCCCTTCTCGCGAAACAACGAGAAATTGTGTGGTGGTTACGGGAACAATCATTTTTTCCAAAACCAGGCCTTGCCTTAGCACCTGCAATTGTTGATTCGGTTTTATGCCAGATAAAGCCTTGGCATGCGGGTTATCATGAAGAATAGTCTGCAAGGTTTTGCCGCTTAGCCCTAAGCGTTTGAAGACACTGGCAAGTGAGTCTCCTTCACGGGTTGTAATGAATTCCCAGTTTGACTCTTGGGGTAAAGACTTTTGAGCAACGGATAGTTTTTCTGTTAATTGGCTAGTATTGGCAGGATCCGTGAGCGTTTCTTCAGCGGCTTGTTCTTGTTGTTTGGGTGCTGATGGTTGTTCTGTGCCAGGTAATGAAAGTGTGTTGTTGCTATAGGCTTTTTTCTGTTCATGGCGGAATGTCTTAACCAGAAAATAAGGTAATAAAATAACAATAGATAAAGCAATAACTGCTAGTAGCCTGGATGGCTTTGCAGGTTTACTGGGTGGATAGTAGGGTTTTAGAGCCATTTTTTGCCTTTGCTGCTGTCATCTATTATTAAACGAAAACTCAACGGTACTGGCAGGAACGAAATATCCGGGCTAAGATAACCGCTGTCAGAAGTCAGGTCAATCATTAAAAAAGGTTTTACTGTCATGGTAACAGAAGAAATAGTATGTAATGAATTACTTCGTGGGTGCGCGGAAGTTCTTCCACCTCAAGAATTGTTAAAAAAGCTACAACAAGGTAAGCCCTTGAAAATTAAGGCGGGGTTTGATCCGACGGCACCCGATCTGCATTTGGGGCACACGGTACTACTGAATAAATTGCGCCAATTTCAACAGCATGGCCATGAGGTTATTTTTTTAATAGGTGATTTTACTGCAAAGATTGGTGATCCCACCGGTAAAAATGTTACGCGTGCCCCACTGAGCCAGGAACAAGTTTTAGAAAATGCTCAAACTTACCAACACCAGGTGTTTAAAATTCTTGATTATGAAAAAACCACTGTCGTGTTTAATTCCCAATGGTTAAATCGTTTAAATGCCACTGACATGATTCGGCTGGCTGCCACGCACACCGTTGCCAGGATGTTGGAGCGAGATGATTTTCATAAACGCTATACCTCAGGACAGCCTATAGCTATCCATGAATTTTTATATCCGCTTATACAAGGGTATGATTCGGTCGAGCTAAAAGCAGATATAGAGCTCGGAGGAACTGATCAAAAATTTAACTTATTAATGGGGCGCGAATTACAAAAGCATTTTGGTCAGCAGCCCCAGGTCGTGATGATGACACCACTAATAGAAGGCTTGGATGGTGTAAAAAAAATGTCTAAGTCATTAGGGAATTACATAGGTATAAATGAGCCTGCAGATATGATGTTTGGGAAATTGATGTCTATATCAGATGAGCTGATGTGGCGATATATCAACTTGCTTAGTTTTAAAACCGGTACAGAGATTGCACAGCTTGAAAAATCAGTTGCAGAAGGTTTAAACCCGCGTGATGTAAAAATAGATTTTGCCAAGGAAATCGTAACCCGATTTCACGACAAAGCGCAGGGCGAGGCAGTTCATCAAGACTTTATTGAGCGGTTTCAAAAGAAAGTAATACCTGATGATCTGGAAACCCAAACAATAACAATAGATCCCACGAGCAACATTGCGCAATTATTAAAACAAATTGACTTGACTAAAAGCACATCAGAGTCTATACGTTTAATTAAACAAGGTGCTGTAAAAATAGACGGAGAGAAAGTTACCGATCCCGCGCTACTTCTACCCCTCGGAAATACGTATATCATTCAGGTTGGCAAGCGCCGTTTGGCCAAATTGCATTTGCAATAAAATAGCCAGTCAACTGACGGCCTGGTTTAAATCAGTGAGCCAGTTGAATGATTAAATAATCTGGAATTTTTTTAAAAAAGTAATTGACAAGGGAAGTGAGACGAGTAGAATACGCACCACTGCCTACGGGGCGAGTTCATTAAGAATAGAGAAGACAAACTGTGTGGGCGCTTTGAAGAATTGAAGTG
>Ga0209024_1001448_pt1 | contig 19874 bp, 17 predicted proteins | sample AutmiccommunBRH5_FD_187380 | JGI IMG/M metagenome (GOLD analysis project Ga0209024, IMG submission 187380) | Deep subsurface microbial communities from Mt. Terri, Switzerland - Autotrophic microbial communities BRH/5 (SPAdes) (version 2) | ecosystem: Environmental > Aquatic > Deep subsurface >...
ATCTTGATGGCGTTGTAATCGGCAGGTGGGGCGGGCGGCGCTGGTGTTGCAGATGCAATCAAGGTGGCGCCGCAGGCTGTTTTGTGGCCGTGCAGGGCCACTTGCATGTAGTTGTCGGTCATGAAGGGGTGCCCTTCGACGATCGGGAAGACGTGGGGCTTGCAAATGGGGCAGGTGGTCATGTCGCCTACCCGTGCAATTGGAATGTTGCCCGGCCCAAAAAACGTGGTGGGGCTGCCTGAAATCACTTTGCCGCCGTGGCTGGTGGTGTCGCCCACCACAACCTGCGCCCTGCCATCAATCAGCATTCTTGCTGCCATCGTATTCCCCGTTGTTTGCATCTTAGCCTGACAGTATTTCGCAGGCCTTGTAATTCAACAAATCGAGGGATGTCTGGCCCATCACCCTAGGTGATGGAACGGGATCGCCAAACCTGCAGAGTGCGCGGTTCTTGCCAAAGAAAGTGCAGTGGTACACGATTGCACTATTTACCACCCATTTTGAACAGCAGGCCAATGAAGGTTATCAACGACACCACACCCAGCGAACGCAAAACAGCGGCGGCCGATGCCTATGAGCTAATCCGCGAGCGAATTCTTGAAGGCGCGTACCAGCCGCATGAATACATTCGCGAGTCGACGGTGGCTGCAGAACTGAAGATAAGCCGCACCCCGGTGCGGGAGGCTTTGCGGGAATTAATTTCGGAAGGCTGGCTGGAGGCAATTCCACACGCGGGTGCCCGGGTGGTTGAATGGACGCACCGCGATGCTTGCGAGGTGTTTGAAATTCGCCTGGTGCTGGAACCCCTGGCGGTGGCAGCCGCCTGCCAGCACATTGATGGGGTGCAACTTCAGCACCTGAAGCAGCTTGCACTGCAGATGGAAAAACTGGTGCGTGACATGCCGCAGGATGTGGACGTTCGCAATGAAGTGTCCAAGCTGAATCACGAATTTCACCGCATTCTGATTGAATCGAGCGGCAATCAGCGGCTAAGCCAGCTGTTGTCCAATATCGTTCCGAATTCAGTCATACGCCGCAACATGGGGCAGTACAAGCGCGAACATTTGCAGCGCAGCATGCAACACCATGCAGAGATTCTGCAAGCACTGGAGGCCCGAAATGCGGCCTGGGCCGAGTGCATGATGCGCACCCATTTGCTGGCTGCGCGTGAACTGCATACACAGTTTTCTGACGGGGTGTAATTTGACAGGATTGTATGCAACTTGCTTAAAAAATGCTTGAAAAATGAGGTTTAAGGGTTTCCTTTTTAAAAATTGTATGCGATATTGCAAAAAATCGTTCAATAAATAAAAAGGCTGCCCGCCCTTGGAAACGTCTTGGGGCACGCAGGAGACACGCTGTGCAGCCGATATATCGAGACCATGGAAACTACAAACACGGCGTCCGGGCTGCCGCTTTCGGACATCAAAGTCATTGAGCTGGGCCAGTTGATTGCAGGCCCTTACTGTGGGCAGGTGCTGGCTGATTTTGGTGCCGATGTTCTGAAAATTGAACCCCCTGGCAAGGGCGATGCCATGCGCCAATGGGGGCAAAGCGACCCCAGCGGCAAACCCATTTGGTGGAATGTGATTGCCCGCAACAAGCGGTCAATGACGCTCGACCTTCGCAAGGAAGCGGGCCAGAATGTGTTGCGCAAGCTGATCAGGCATGTGGATGTGTTGATCGAAAACTTCCGCCCCGGCACGCTCGAAAAATGGGGTCTTGGTTACGAGGCTCTTTCTGAAATCAATCCAAAACTGATCATGGTGCGCGTCACCGGGTTTGGGCAAGACGGCCCTTATTCCCAGCGCGCCGGGTACGCTTCAGTGTGTGAAGCCATGGGCGGTTTGCGTTACGTGTCGGGCTACCCTGACCGGCCGCCCGTGCGCGTGGGCATTTCGCTGGGCGATACCCTGGCTGGTTTGCATGCGGCCTTGGGGGCCATGATGGCATTGCATGACCGTTCACGAACTGGACACGGTCAGGTTGTGGACAGCAGCATTTTTGAATCGGTTTTTGGCATGATGGAAAGTATCATTCCCGATTACGTGCTGGCTGGCAAAGTGCGCGAACGAAGCGGAAGCTTCCTGCCCGGCATTGCCCCTTCGAATGCGTACCCTGCAAGCGATGGCCGCGATGTGGTGATCGGTGCCAATCAGGACACTGTGTTTTCCCGCCTGTGCGAAGTGATGGGGCAGCCTGGGTTGGCGCAAGATCCGCGCTTTGTTTCGCACCGCGCACGCGGCGACAATCAGGCCGAGCTAGATGCAATTGTCGCCAATTGGACCCGGACCTTGCCCGCCAAACAAATTGTGGATTTGCTCGCGGCAGCGGGTGTTCCCTGCAGTTTGATCTACAGCGCACCAGAAATGCTGGACGATGAACACTTCCGCGCTCGCCAGTCCATCGTGAATGTCGAAGACTCACAGGGGCAAGTCATTCCCATGCAAAACGTATTTCCGCGTTTGTCCAGATCGCCGGGCAAGGTTCGCAGTGCGGGGCCGGCCCTTGGGGCAAATACTGATCATGCGCTACAGCAATGGCTCGGCATGAGTTCCTCTGAAATTGAAACCCTGCGCACAGCAGGCGTTATTTGAACGGCGCATCAAGATGTTTGAACCCTTTGTAGTGTTGGTTGTTTTGCTGGTGATGATCGGAATTGGCTTTCCGATTTTTCTTGCCCTGGGTTTGTCGGGCCTGCTTGGCTTTTATATGGCCAAAGGGTCGTTGGCATTTTTCTTCGCACCGTCTTCCTTGTTCGGGCAACTCAATAGTTTTGAATTGATTGCACTACCACTGTTTGTGTTGATGGGCAATTTGCTGTCGGCCACACCAGTGGGCAGCAGCCTGTTTGTTGCCGCCACGCGTTGGTTGAACTGGTTGCGCGGAAGTTTGGCAATTTCCTCTGTGGGTGCATCGGCCATGTTTGGTGCGGTGTCGGGGGTAAGCATTGCCGGTGTTGCGGCCATTGGTTCCATCGCTGTGCCGCAAATGCTGGAACGTGGGTACAGCCGCCGCCTTGCTGCGGGTTCGGTGGTTACTGCGGGCGCGTTGGCCATGTTGATACCACCCAGTGTGCCCTTCATTATTTATGGCGCGGTGTCCGGTGTGTCGGTGGGTGATCTTTTTATCGGTGGCATTATTCCCGGCATTGTGCTCGCCCTGGCACTGTCGCTTTACATTTACCTGCGCGTGTTGGTCAACCCGCACGAAGCACCACCGGATCACACCAGATACACCTGGGCAGAACGTTTCGAGAGCCTGGGGAATATTTGGCATTCCGCGCTTCTTGTGTTGATTGTGCTGGGTTCCATCTATTCAGGCATGGCCACCCCCAGTGAAGCCGCCGGCATTGGTGCAATGGGTGCCTTGTTCATCGCGGGGGCAATTTTCCGCATGCTGACCTGGCGCAAATTCATCGACATACTTGCTTCGTCAGCGCGTGTCAGCGGTGCAATTCTTCTGATTATGGGTGCCGCAAAAATTTTCGGTGACTACCTGAATTTGGTGCGTGTACCGCAAGCCCTTACTGATTTGCTGGTGGGTTCACAAATGCCGGGCTGGGCCATCTTGCTGGGCATCATGTTGTTGCTGGTGTTGCTGGGCATGTTGGTGGATGCGGTGTCGCTGATCGTGGTGACCACACCAATTTTGTTGCCCGTCATTGTTGCGCTGGGCTACGACCCGCTGTGGTTCGGCATTGTTATGGTTTTGAATTTGGAAATTGCGGTGGTCACTCCACCGGTGGGGTTGAATTTGTATGCCCTTCGGGGGGTATGCCCGGATTTGCGGATCGAGGAAATCATCCGCAGTGCCATCCCGTTCGTGATGGTGCAATTTTTGGTGTTGATGGTGTTTGTATTGTTCCCGCAGCTCAGTTTGTGGCTACCCGGTTTGATATGACACCCTGCACCTGACAATAACCACAAGGAAGGAGAGAGACATCATGGATACAAAGCGCAGAGAAACGCTGAAATTTGGAGTTGGCGCCGCTGCCCTCGCGGTGACCGGTGCAGGCAGTTTGTTGCCCCAGCGGGCAATGGCGGCCACCAAGTTGACAGGGGTGTATTACATTCCGCCCTCGTATGGCGACCTTAGTTATGGCCCGGATGGTTTTGTCAGCCTGGTGAAGAAAAACAGTGGCGGCAAGGTGGAGATTGATTACTACCCGGCAAGCCAGTTGGTGAAAGCCGATGAACAACTGCCCGCTTTGCGTTCACGGTCCGTTGATTTGATGTTTCACACCGTGTCGTACATTACGCGGTCCGTGCCAGTGTTGGGCATCACGGGTTTGCCCGGCATTGTGGGCGAGTTGTATGCACACCCCGAGCGGCTGGCCAAGGGCAGCCCGCTGTTCGAATTGATCAACACCCAGTTGGCCAAGGAAAACCTGTACATGTTGAGTGCGGGTGGCGGCTTGTTTGAACCGGAATTCATCTGGAGCACCAAAGCCAATCCTGTCCGTTCGCTTGCCGAGTTGCAAGGCAAGAAAGTGCGGGTGGTGGGTTTCGAAGCGACGCAGGCCTTGGCCACTTTCAGGTCTTCCGCCGTGCGTGTACCGTCGTCTGAAACTTATCTGGCTTTGCAGCGTGGCACTGTAGATGCCGGGGTGTTCAACATTTCCACTGTGGTGGGCCGAAGCCTGCAAGAACAACTGGCCTACTGTCTGAAAATTCCGACCACCGGTTATGCAATTTGCCCGTTCATGTTGCGCGACCGTTGGGACAAGCTGGACCCCGATGCCAAGGCTGCACTTGAAAGCGCAAGCGCATGGTACGAGGCCAATTTCGCCAAAAATGCCAACCAGAACGTATATCCCAAGCAGCATTGGCCCAAGGTAAAACAGGCGGGCGTTCAAGTGATCGAGCCCAGCGCGGACGATCTGAAAAAGTTTGACGCTGCAGCTCTGGCGGTGTGGGACGAGTGGAAAAAACAGGTGGGTGAAGAACTGGGTAACCGTGCCATTGCCTTGGCCCTGGGCAAGGCTTAAAGGGAAACAGGAGATTCAATGAGCTTGCTCACACTTACAGCTTGGCGGGGCATGCACGCCTTGCTTCGGGGCACATCGATTGCGGTGTTGTTGTTCATGATGCTCAGCATTTTCTACGACACCGTGATGCGATATCTGTTTTCTGCCCCCACAAGCTGGAGTCTGGAAATCAATTCCTTCCTGATTGTGTACATGGCTGTAATGGGGGCGGCTGAAGCGCAGCGCGCCCAAGCCCACATTCGAATCGACCTGTTTTCTGAGCGCTGTTCCGACCGGGGCAAAGCCCTTGTCGGCATTCTGACCAGTGCGTTTGGCTTGGTATTTTGCAGCATCATGGTGTGGCGCGGTTTCATTATGGCGTCGCAAGCTCTGGAGTTTGGCGAGCGTGTGTCCAGCGATTTTGGAACGCCCATGGTCATTCCCTTTGCAATGCTTCCCTTGGGGTTTGGTGCATTGGGTTTGCAGTTTCTGGTCGATTTAGTGACGGATGTCAAAAAGTTGCTGAAAACCTGATTCGGCTGCTTCAACCGGATTTGGTGATGTGCAGGAGGTGTTGTTCAATGAGTGAAATATCCAGCGTAGTTCGGAAAGCAAGTCGGGTTGAAATTGTTGAAGTGGCACCACGCGATGGCTTTCAATCGATTTCTAACCCGTTGCCCACTGCGGACAAAGCCCGGTGCATTGAGGCATTGATTCATGCGGGGGTACGCCGCATTGAAATTGGTTCGTTTGTCAGCCCGAAAGCCATTCCACAGATGGCCGATACAGCTGATTTGTTCAGGCAATTCTGCGATGTGCCGGGCTTGCGTTTGTCGGCTTTGGTGCCCAATTTGCGCGGTGCCGACAATGCTCTGGAAGCGGGGGTGAATGAACTGGTGTATGTGGTGTCGGTTTCGGAAACGCACAATCAAAAAAACGTGCGCCAATCCGTAGATGCTTCGCTGGACGGTTTGGCCAATATTGCACAACGCGTGCGCGAGCATGCTGGTGAATCCCGCCCAGCCATGCGTCTGGATTTGGGCACCAGTTTTGATTGCCCTTACGATGGGCTGGTCAGTTGGCAGCAGGTTTCAGCAGTGCTTGAAAAGGCACTGCAGCTGACACAGGGCATTAACCTGGAGGTGGCTTTTTGCGATACCACCGGGCGGGCAACGCCTTGGCAGGTGGCCGATTATTTTCTGAATCTTCAGCGGATGCATGGCAAGTCGGGCATTGCCTGGGCTTTTCATGGCCATGATACCTATGGCATGGGCGTGGCCAATGCATTGTTTGCCATTCAACATGGTGCCACTGTGCTGGACGCTTCTGCAGCAGGTTTGGGTGGTTGCCCTTTTGCGCCGGGTGCTACTGGCAACACCGCCACTGAAGACCTTGTGTATGCCTTGAATGGTGCAAACATTCAGTGTGGCATTGATTTGAACCAATTGCTTGAGGCGGCGGATTTGATCGCCAGCTTGCCCGGTGGCCAAACCGCAAGCCACCTGAGGCATGTGCCCAGGCAACGCATTGCGTAGCAGGTGTGAACATGCAGGCAAAAACACTTCTTGAGAAGTTGTGGGATCGCCACCTGGTGATGCCACCCCCCAAAGGCCAGGAAGATGGCCCCAACTTGCTGTACGTGGACCGACATCTGGTTTACGAAGTGACCAGCCCGCAGGCGTTTGAAAGCATGCGCCTGCAGCATCGAAAGCCGCCCCGCCCCAGCACTGTGCTGGCCACGGCGGATCACAATGTGCCCACGGTGGATCGAAAGCGTGGCATTGCCGATGCGTTTTCCCGTGCCCAGGTGGCGCAGCTTGAACGCAATTGCGACGAATTTGGAATCACGCTGTTCGATTTGAATGACAAGCGCCAGGGGATCATTCATGTGATCGGCCCGGAGCAGGGGGCCACCTTGCCCGGAATGACGGTGGTGGCCGGTGATTCCCACACCTGCACGCACGGTGCCTTCGCTGCACTGGCTTTTGGTGTGGGTACTTCGGAAGTGGAACATGTGTTGGCCACCCAGTGCCTGGCTGTTCCGAAAATGCGTGCGATGCTGGTCAATATTGAAGGTCAACTCCCCGGCATGGTGACTGCAAAAGATTTGGTGTTGTCCCTGATCGGAAAAATTGGCACGGCGGGTGCCACTGGTTTTGCAATTGAATTTGCAGGCAGTACGGTGCGCAATTTAAGCATGGAAGCCCGCATGACCCTGTGCAACATGGCCATTGAAGCGGGCGCGCGGGTTGGTCTGGTGGCGGTGGATGAAACCACCATTGATTACCTGAAAGGGCGCCCTTATGCGCCTGCTGGCGAGATGTGGAACAAGGCAGTGGCCTATTGGCACACATTGCATTCAGACCGTGGCGCGAAGTTTGACCGGGTGGTGCATGTGGATGCAGCCACGGTGCGCCCCATGGTGACCTGGGGCACGTCACCGGAAATGGTGGCTGATGTAAATGCATCGGTGCCGTTGCTTAATGAAATCAATGACCCTGTGAAACGACAGGCCACAGCCGCCGCATTGCAGTACATGGACATCAAGCCGGGCACGAAGTTGACTGATTTGTGGCTGGACAAAGTGTTCATCGGTTCGTGCACGAATTCGCGCATTGAAGACCTTCGGCTGGCCGCACGCGTTTTGAAAGGGCGCAAAGTTCACCCCGGCATTGTGCAGGCTTTGGCTGTTCCGGGTTCAGGGCTTGTGAAGGCACAGGCAGAAGCGGAGGGGTTGCATTGCGTGTTTTTGGAGGCGGGTTTCGAGTGGCGCGAGCCCGGTTGCTCCATGTGCCTGGGCATGAATGAAGACCACCTGTTGCCCGGTGAGCGTTGTGCCTCTACGTCAAACCGCAATTTCGAAGGCAGGCAAGGCACGGGTGGAAGAAGCCACTTGGTCAGCCCGGCGATGGCTGCCGCTGCCGCAGTGTATGGGCATTTTGTGGATGTAACAATTCTGGATTTGCATTGAAACGGGGAACGCGATGAAACCATTTACTTCACTGCACAGCTTGGTTGTTCCTGTGAACCGTTCCAATGTCGACACGGATGCGCTCATCCCCAAGCAATACATCAAGATGGTGGAACGTACTGGTTTTGGCCGCTACCTGTTCGATGAATGGCGCTACCTGGACAAAGGCTATCCAGGTATTGAGGAACACGCGCGGCAGAAAAATCCAGAATTCAGCCTTAATCAGGCTCGGTACAAGGGTGCGAAAATATTGATTGCGCAAGACAACTTCGGTTGCGGCTCCAGCCGTGAACATGCTGTTTGGGCACTCGACGATTACGGTATTCGCGCCATTGTCGCTCCAAGTTTTGCTGAAATTTTTTACGCAAACTGTTTCAAGAATGGTGTTTTGCCGATTAGCCTGCCTGCGGATTTAGTGAACCAGATCATGGTCAAGGCACTGGAACGCGAGGGCTACTCCTTGACCATCGATTTGCCACAGCAATTGATTCTGGAAGACAATGCACAGCATCACTTTGACATTGATCCGTATTACAAATCACGTTTGATCCAGGGGTTAGACGACATCGACATTACCCTGGGTAATGTCGACCGCATCGAAGCCTACGAAATGGCACGCCGCAAGCTTGAGCCATGGCTTTTCTAGTAATACAAAAACTCCAACGCCTCTCTCAACCGGTCCCCGGTGGTTCTCATTCGTTCCCAGCGTTCCATGGTCACGTCGCCTTGCCTGAATTCGCGGAAGAAGTCGTTGGAATCCAGCTGAGTCATCACCGCTTCAATATTGCCGGGCATGGTGTTTGAAAAACCGAACTTCTCACGCAACATTTTCATGCGGTTGTCCATTGAATCGCTTTCGCGGTTGGCATCATTGGAAATTTGCACGGGTGAACGCGGCGTCACCAAAATAAGCACCGAGCGTTGCAGGTCGTTGGTTCGTTTGTTCGAGAACAAATATTGCAGGCCGGGTACGTCTTGCAGACCGGGGACACCGTCACGGTTGCTGGCGCTCGATTTTTCGCTCAAGCCACTTAGCACCAGTGTGTCGCCCAGGTTCATCACCACGTTTGCGTTGGCGGTGGTTTCGCCAATTTCAATTTGGTATGCCACGCGCGGGTTCTCGGTGGTTGCGTTCAGGTTGGTGCGTTGGGCTTCCACTTTCAGTTGTATGCGGCCTTGCGGCAGGAATACCGGCGTTACTGCCAGCTTGATACCAATGCGTTTTTCCAGCGGCACCACGGTGGTACCACCTTGCACGCTGGTGGAAACAAAGCCTGCACTCAAATTCGTACCCGAGAAAAATTCTGAAGGTAAACCTTCAATGGCGGCCAGCGTTGGGCGTGCCAGCACTTCATTCAGCGAACTGTTGGCGTTGGCAATGTTCAGCGAATACGACAAGGCCGGAATGGTCACCGCGCGGGTAATGGCGGTGCTTACATCGGCAGCGCCACCGTTGGTCACTGTTGAGTTATTCACACGCGAATAGGCGGCCACATTGCCCGCCACATTGCCCAGTTGCAGGGTGAGTGCATTTAGCAGGTTCACGCCTTTGGATGTAGAAATCAGTTCTTGTGTGGACAGCAACACCACGTCAATCAGCAACATGCGCGGGCCACTGGCGGCATCGGCTACCGCAGGTGCGGGTGCTTGCGCCACCGGCACACTTTCAACGGCCGCATCGGGTTCAGGCGCGGGTTTTGAAGGCTTGGGGTAGGGTACGGCTGGCAAGTCAAAAGCCTGTGCCAGTTGTTCAGGTTGTTGTTTCAGTGAAACTGGTTGGTTGCTGTAAAAACTTTTCCATTGCGCCACACGGCGGTCGGCGCGTTGAACCTCTGGCCCACCTTGGTAAAAAGAATTCAGAATGTCGCGCATGTATTCGGCTTGCGTAAAATTGCCACAAGATGCATACACTGCAATGCTTGAACGGATGAATCCGTGCGAGCTTATTTCAGACACTTTTCTGAACTGGTCGGCCATGGCACAGGCGGTTTTTGCATCGCCTGTCACATACGAAGCCACCATCAATCCGTAAGCCGACACGGCACTGTCGGGGGTTAGTAAAAGTACTTCCGAGAAGGCACGCTTCGCTTTGTCAAATTGCTTCAGGTCCATGTGGGCCAGGCCCAGAAATTCCTGTGCAATCCAGTTGCTGGGGTCAATGCGCAAGGCTTGTTCGTAGCCTTCCTGGGCCATTTCGCCTTTTTGCGTGTCGCCTTGGCGGGCTTGCAGGTGGTACACAAAACCATTCAAAAAATGCAAATGTGAATTGCGCGGATCTAGCTGCAAAGCCTCGTTCACCGCGAAATGCGCCTGGGGCAATTCAAGGCGTTTGATGTACTTCACCGCCTCGGTTACCTTCGCCAGCATTTCTGAATCTCGCATGTTGGCGGGTACCAGTGGTACCTCCTTCACCATGTCGACAAAAGAACGCGCTGCGTTTTGTTCGGCCGCCGCCGGGTTTGCAATGCACAAGGCCAGTGCCACGGCAGCAGCCAATTTGCCAAGGCGTGCGTTTGGAATGAATCTGCTCATGATTTAACGTGGCCCTGTGGAGGTGAATGTAAGGCGGTCCATTGATGAACCCGCCCGCCCACGCATGCAACCCAGTTTTTCGCCAGGTGTTACCGTATATACGCCGGGGCTTCCACCGCCCCCGCCGTAGGGGCCATACTTCACACCTGTGTTGGTGGTGAAGCTGACCTGGTCGACCATGCTGCCGTTGCGGTAATCCACCCGCACAATGTATTGGCCGTTGGGCAGAGTAACATCGACATTCCAGCCATTTCCGCCGCCTTGGCGGGGCGCCCAGCCGCTGGGGTATTTGAATTGCACCCGGTCAACCAGGCGGCCTGCACCAATCCGGAAGCCTGTGACTTGCTGGTTTTTACAGGTGGCCATGTCACTCCAGGCGCCACCCCCGCCGCCGCCCACACGGGCAGGTCCGGAAACAGGTCCACTGCCTGCGATGGTGGCCTGGGTGCTGCGGCCTTCGTCTTCGCCGTTGTCAAACCAATGGTCGATTGCCGCTTCGTAATTTTCCTGGCCGAATGCATTTTGCAAATCGGTGTATCTGTCCATGTAGCCATGCAGGCTGAAACCGGCGCTGCCTTGGCGGCCTTGTTCAATGCCGTAGTTCAGCCAATGATTGGTAACACACAGCCGGTCGCCCAGTTTGCACAGGCTTTGTACATCGGTGTAGCGGTGCCAGTAGAACGAGGCTCCGAATTCCGGGCTGCCCTGGCGGCCCTCTTGAAAACCGTTGTCACGCCAGTGGGTTGACAAGTCTACTTTGGCCTTCACCACGTCGGGCGCATTGTCATAGTAAAAGTCCCAATCAAACACCGAGGCTGCAAAACGAATGTCGGGTGCTGGTTTGCGCTTTTTCTTTTTGCCCAGTTTCTTGAAGGCATTGCCCGCGTCGTTGAATGCTTTATTGGCTGCACTGGTGCTGGAATTGGCAACGTTGCGTGCGGCGTCCTTGGTTTTGTTGTACTCGCGTTGTGCGGCTTCGGCCTGCTTTTTCGCTTCATTGGCAGCAGCCTCAGCCTGTTTCTTGGCTTCTGCTTCAGCTGCAGCGGCAGCATTGGCAATTTTCTTCAGTTCTGCATTGGCAGCTGCAGCGGTGTAGCCGCTCAGGTTTTTGTATTCGCCTGCAATTTTCTTGTAAGCGGCTTCAAGCTGCGCACCAATACAGCCTTGAATTTTAGACGGGTCTACGTTCACGCCCGCGTGCGCATCGAATACATCAGATAAATTGGTGGTGGGCACAATGGCCACCTCGCCATTGATCTCAAATGGATTAACACAGGTCGAGTTGACCGAGATACGCATGTTGGTTGGGCCATAACCTACTTCTATTTTTTGGCCAGCAATGTTGCCCATCATGGCGATTTCTTGCTTGGTTTGGTTAATTGTCCAGGATTGGGCCATGTTGAAATTGACTTTGCCCAGTGGCCCGATTTTGAGCGTGATAGCCCGACCCACTTCAGCATTCAACCCGGCAAGGCCTGCCGAGGCCTGCAACCAACCCATTTCCTGGCCCAGCACTTTCACGTTGCCTGCGGCATACATCAGGGGGCCGTTATCTGCCAAAGGGCCCAGCAGCAGGAAGTTGAAGTATTTGTTGTCGGTGGGGAAGGGTTTGGTGTTGTCACCAAACACATAGTCGGGCGCGGGGTTGGGGTTGCGCATTTGCATGGCCGACAAGGGTTTGACCATGGTCAGCAACGCGCCTTTGAACGAGTCGATGCCTTTGATGAAACCGCCGCCGTGTTTTTTCAAGCGCGGGTCAGGCGAGGCCATGGCCACCATCACATGTGCAGCGTCTTCCATGGTGAAAGTTGTCGGGGTTGCCATGCGAAAGCTGAAGTCAGCCAGGTCCATGTAGCCGGCAGGGGTCAGGGGGGTCTGGAACTGCATCAGTACTTTTTTATCTTTGGCACCACTGAAATACGCATTGCCCTTGTAGCCAAAGGTCAATGCGTTGTTGATAAAAAATGTGGCATCGGTCAGCCGCATTTGCGGCATACCCATTTTAACCATCGAGCCCGGGCCAAACTGGAATTCAACAAAAGCCTCGGGGCTTAGTGCATCAGCACCGGCTTTTTTCATTGTTTCGCCATGGGCTACGGCATCGGCAGCAGCTGCGCCTGTGCCAGCACCACCTGCCAGGTCGGTGGGAATAGGCATAACCACAGCAGCGCGCATCAGCATGTTGCTGACATCGGCGCCCAAGCTGGCCATGGCCAGCTTGAACGCGCCACCCACATTGGCCCGAGCGGCCACCTGCACGCCACTTGAGAACGTCAGGGAATTCATGTTGAAGTATTTGTCGCGCACCACATCGCGCAGCGCCTGCGGCATCTTGATCACATCAAGGTTGTAGTCAGTGGTGGAAATAGAAATCATCGGTGTGCTAACTGATGTTTGGCCCAACACGTCTTGTACTTTTTTACTCAAAATCGCAGGCATTTCAAGCGACTTGTCTACAACCAGCAGCAAGGTTTGCTGCGATGTTCCACTGGTGAAGAAGTACAGCTGCAAGGGGCCCGACTTGGTCATGTAACAACCGGTCAAATTGTTGCCGCAGGTGGTTTTCTCAAGCGAAGCGATCATGCCCTGCACATCGTCTTTGATGCCGGCTATTGGCAAACCGTGCAACATCTTCTTCAGGCTGGGTGTTATTTCAGGTGCGTCTTTGGCATGTACAGGTGCGCACAGTGCCAGCATGCCTGCGAACAGAAAACTGGCCTTGAGCCGATGGTTTCGATTGGGGATCATGTCGGGTGCCTTTTAAGTGTTGTTGATGCGTTATGCTGAACAGCAAGTCGCTTGGGGTGTGGCGTAGTTGTGAGAACATCATTTCACCGTACCTGGATTCACAACCAAGGAATAAGCCATGAAACCTGCGGCTACTCGGGATATCACATAAAAAGGTGACAAATTTTGAAGGCGCAGTCATGAATTTTCTTGGTCGAATGTTGGTGGTTTGGTGTGTGGCTTTGCCGGGAATGTCGGCCGTGGCGGCCAGTGATTCAGGGCCACTTCAAACCATTGAATCGCTCGATGTACCCCGGTACATGGGCACCTGGTATGAAGTTGCGAAGTACCCCAACCGTTTTCAGAAACAGTGCGTGCGCAACACTACTGCGCAATACGCATTGCAAAAAGACGGCACGTTGAAAGTACTCAACCGCTGCCAGTTGGCCAGTGGCGACATGGATGAAGCTGAAGGCCAGGTCCGGCAAATTGGCGGCATGAAATCGTCCAAACTGGAAGTGCGCTTTGCACCTGCGTGGTTAAGCTGGCTGCCCATGGTGTGGGGAAATTACTGGGTAATTGATCTGGATTCGGATTACCAACTGGTGGCTGTTAGCGAACCCAAGCGAGAATTCCTTTGGGTGTTGGCCCGCACGCAACAGGTGGACAAGGCCAAATACGATGCGCTGCTGCAACGCCTGAAAGCCAAGGGGTTTGATTTGAGCAGGCTGGAGCTTTCGCCGCAGGGCGGCTAGGCACTGGGGCTACCAAATGGTATTCACGTGCGGATAGGCTTGAATTTTTTCGTCGGCAGTAATCAACGCCAAACCCATGGTGCGCGCAGTTGCAACAATTATCCTGTCGGCCGGGTCTTTGTGAAACTCGCCAGGAAGGCGAACGCTTTCAATTGCAATCTTGTTATTGACCGGTTGAAAACGGATTGCATCGATTTCGCTGATCTTGCCTAGCCAGGACTCCACATCCAGCGAGAGAATCAATCGTTCGCGTTCAACCAGCATGGCAATTTCCCATGTGCTAATTGCCGACACCCAAATTTCACCACGATCCAATTCTTCGGTAATGCGCTTCATGGCCTTTTTGCTGATCATTTGGCGTGCGCCCGTTGCCAGCCACACCAGCACATGGGTATCGATTGCGATCATCGGGCTGCATCCCAGTCGTCTTCGCCAACGGGGTCTGTGGGTGCAACGTACCGCACCACCGTGTCGCGTAACACATCGAAAGGATTTGCTTTTGCCTGTTTGAACGGCTTGACTTCCAGTGTGGGAACACCATGGTCGGTAATAATTACCGACTCGCCTGTGGCCTCAACTTGCCTGAAGAATTCAAGCGCCTTGGCTTTGAATTGAGACTTCGATACTTGAATTGACATAAAACGCCTATGGTCATGTGATTATAGTCACATTTTATGTTCTTTGTCGCAAACATGCAAATTCGTGGTGCCTTCACCAACAAAAAAGCCAATTTCCCCCCGCACTACTGCGATACAATACCTGCGTTGGTGCTCTTGGAACGGTCCACGTTCTGAAGTTAAACGGGAAGCTCTTTTGCGCTGCCCCCGCAACGGTACGCAGACAAGCCTTGTGCTTGGCTTTCATCAAAAACCATTGGGTGTTTTCAAACGCCTGAGAAGGGGATGAAGGTAAGTCTGCCAGCCCGGATACCGGCCAACAACGGGGTGCGCCATGGGCGCACTGTGTCCCATGCACTGTCGGGGAAGGCGGTGAGGGTACTCTTCAATCAACTTTACAATGAACTCAATTCGCTTGGGCGGGCTTTTGCTTGCCACACCGGCGGCCATTGCGGCCGCCTTTCCTGCATTCGCGCAAGATTCCAGAATTTTTGAACCTGTGGTGGTGACCGCCACCCGCACTGAACAGCCCATCACCGAAGTGTTGGCCGATGTCACGGTGATTGACCGGGAAACGCTGGATCGTGCCGGGCAAACTTCACTGCGTGAACTGCTGGCTCAACAGCCGGGCGTACAAATGTCGTCCAACGGCAGTTACCGTTCGAACACCAATGTGTTTTTGCGCGGCGCATCCGCCACACAAACCATTTTGTTGGTCGACGGCGTGCGCGTGGGTTCTGCAACCAATGGTGGTCTTTCGCTGGAAACCATTCCGCTTGAATCCATCGAGCGCATCGAGATTTTGCGTGGTGCTGCTTCGGCCTTGTACGGCCCCGATGCAGTGGGTGGGGTGATTCAAATCATCACGCGGCAAGCAGGCACGCCCCGGCGGTCTGTCAGCGTGGGTGTGGGCACCGATGGCCAGCGCTTGGGCGCGGCGCACTTTGGTGGCAAGATCGGCATGTTTGGTTACAGCCTTGGCTTTTCGCATGAACGTGGCACAGGCATTGATGCGAAAACACCCGCTGCATCGGGTTTGAATCCGGATGAAGACCGTTTTGAAGCCAGTAGCCTTAATTTCAGTTTGGTGGCCGACGTACACACGGATCACCAACTGAAGTTTCAATCGCTGTACAGCAAAGGTCGGTACGGTTTTGACGGCAACCCATCCCCCAACCCGCTGGGTTTGAATTCCATGAATAGCGAGGCAATTGCCAATCCAGAAGTGAACCAGTCCAGCCTGCAATGGGTGGCAAAGTGGGTTCCTCGTTGGAAGTCCACCGTGTTGGTCGCGCAGTCCGATGACAAGTCTGTTAACGAGTTCCGCCGCCTGTCCGATGGCGCAGACGCGGGTGTCGCTCGGTTTAACACCAAGCGTGACCAGTACAGCTGGCAAAACGATATTTCTTTTGGCAGCGATGTGCTTACGGTGTTGGGCGAGCAGCGCAGGGAAGAAGTGGACAGCACCACGAACTACCCTGTGAAGTCCCGCACCATTGATGGTTTCATGGCCTCTTATGCCTTGAACCGCGATCAGTGGGACGCGCTTGGCGTGCTGCGCAGCGACGACAATTCCCAGTTCGGGCGTTTCAACAACTATGCCTTGTCGGCTGGTTACAAACTGAATTCACAATGGCGTTTGGTGGGCAGTGTGGGCAGCAGCTTTCAAGCACCGACCTTCAACCAGTTATATTTCCCCGGGTTTGGCAATCCGGATTTGCAACCCCAGCGCAGCCGCGCCAAAGAACTGGGTGTGAAGTACGCAGCCGCAGCCATGGCCGCCAGCGCGGTGGTGTATGAAAACAGGGTGCAGGGTTTCATTACGCCGTCGACGAATGTGCAATCGGCCCGTGCCACCTTGCGTGGTGCCACATTCGCGGTGGACCGCCAGTTCGACACAGTGTTGGTCAAAGCTTCCTACGATTACACCGACCCCAAAACCGAGCCCGACAACAAGCGCATTGTGCGCATTGCCCGCCACGTATTCAATTTAAACTTGAGCCGTGAAACCGGTCCCTGGCAGTACTATGGCGAATTGAAACTGGCCAGCGACCGTGAAGACAGGGCGATTCGTTTCAGCGATCCCAACATTGAACTGGGCGGTTATGGTTTGTTGAATGCCGGTGTAAGCCGCAAGTTGAATCAGGATTTGTCCGTGTCGGCCCGCTTGAACAACATCACTGACAAAACCTATTCACTGGCCAATGGCTTTACTACACCGGGACGAAACCTGTTTGTGTCTGCCAACTATTCTTTTTAAGGGGTGAAACCTGATTGATGCACATGCTTGCCCGTTCCGAACTAATTCTGGGTGGCCAGCGCAGCGGTAAATCGCGCCGCGCTGAAAACCTGGCCATAGAATGGCTTGCAGCCAGCCCGCAACGGCAAGCCGTGCTGGTGGCCACAGCCCATGTTGGCGACGATGAAATGCAGCAACGCATTGTGCAGCATCAGCTTGAGCGCGCCCGGCGCGTGCCGCGTTTGGTGGCCGTTGAGGAAAGCCTGTACTTGCCGGCAGCCTTGAAATTGCACAGCACCGACAACACCCTTTTGATCGTGGATTGTTTAACCCTGTGGCTGGTCAACTGGTTGATGCCGCCTCCCGGTGTGCCCGCACCTGCGCAAGGTTTTCACCACACTGTTGAGCAACTGGTTCACACGCTGCACGGCTTGCCCGGGCCCGTGGTGCTGGTCAGCAATGAAATTGGTTTGGGTGTTGTGCCCATGGGCAAGGAAGTGCGCCATTACGTCGATGAACTGGGGCGATTGAACCAAACGATGGCCGATGCATGTGAACGGCTTACCTTGATGGTGGCTGGGCAGGCGCTGTTTGTGAAAGGGGCACCCGCATGAAAATACCTGGTGCACGGTGCGCAATCGCTTTTCTGTTCGCATTGTGGGCGTGGTCCGCACAAGCGGCGCCGCAACGCATTGTCAGCCTGTTGCCTTCCCTCACTGAAAGTGTGTGTGCGCTTGGGCAGTGCAGCCGGCTGGTGGGTGTGGACCGTTATTCCAACTGGCCGGCTTCCGTGCAGAAATTGCCGCGCGTGGGTGGCGGCATCGACCCCAATATTGAAGCCATTGTGGCCCTGAAACCTGATTTGGTGCTGATGGCGGAATCGTCGCGCGCAGCCGAAAGGTTGCAGGCGCTCGGCCTGAAAGTGTTGATGCTGGAGCCCAAAACACATGAACAGGTGCAGATTGTAATGGCCAAAGTGGGAGAAGCTTTGGGGCTTGCCCCGGCAAAGGCCGAGCAGGTGTGGCGCGATGTGGATGCGGGTGTGTCTGCGGCGGCAAGTTCCCTGCCTGAACATGCACGCGGCATTCGTGTGTACTTTGAAGTGAACCGTGCACCCTATGCTGCAGGTGAGTCGTCTTTCATTGGGCAAACGCTCAAGCGCTTGGGCGCAGGCAATGTGGTGCCCGCTGAACTGGGGCCATTTCCAAAACTGAACCCGGAGTTTGTGGTGCGTGCCAACCCGGATTTGATCATGGTGGGGCAGCGCAATGTGCAAGGCATGACCGAACGGCCCGGTTGGCAGCGCCTGCGTGCAGTGCGCGAACAACGCATTTGTATTTTCAACAGCGACGATGAAGACGCCATTGTGCGCCCCGGCCCCCGCATGGCCGACGGTGCCCGCTTGCTGGCGCAGTGCATTCTGAAACACAGCAGCGCAGCACCAACAAGCCCGGGTGGCGCTTTATGAATACCCGTGCAAGCCTGTGGCTGGGGGTGTTGCTGCTGGCCTTAAGCCTGTTGTTGTGCGCCCTTGGTTTGGGTGTGGGCAGCACGGGCCTTGAATCGGTGTGGCGCATGTGGGGCGACCCGGTTGCCAGCCAGATTGTTCTCGACATTCGCGCCCCCCGTACACTGGGTGCCTGGGCAGCAGGTGCCCTGCTTGGGCTGGCTGGTGCGGTGGCGCAAGGCTTGTTTCGCAACCCCTTGGCTGATCCGTTTTTGTTGGGCAGTGCATCGGGGGCTTCGCTGGCGGTGGCCGTTTCGCTGGCCGCATTGGGCGTGTCCCCATTCGCCGAGGCGTGGGTGGTGCGGCTGGGTTTGACTGGCGCTGCTTTTGTGGGTGCGGTGGGTGCGGTGTTGCTAACACTTACCCTGGCCAAAGGCGTGCAGCACACATTGCGTTTGCTGTTGGCCGGTGTGGTGGTGGGCATGGTGCTGGGTGCGCTTACGTCGCTCATCACCATTGCGGTGCCGCAAACCTTGCAGGCCATGCAAGCGTTCATTCTGGGTTCCACCGGTTTTGTGGGCTGGCAGTCGCTGGGCATCATGTTGCTTTCCGGCGTGTTGTGCCTGGGGGTGGCCTGGGCTTTTTCCCGCACGCTTGATGCGCTCACGCTGGGTGAAAGCACCGCCCAAAGCCTGGGCCTGCCCCTGCGCCCTGCGCGCATGGCGCTGATCGCCGTGGTGGCTTTGGCCACCGGCACTGCTGTTGCCCACACAGGCCTGATCGCCTTTGTGGGTTTGGCTGCGCCGCATTTGGTGCGCGCCGCCGTGCGCACAACCTATGCCCAGCTGGTGGTGTTGGCCAGTTTGATGGGCGGTGTGTTGCTGTTGGCTGCGGATATTCTGGCGCGGGGCTTGATTGCGCCGCAGGAAATCCCCGTGGGCGTGCTGACCGCCACGCTGGGTGGCGGCTATTTGCTGTGGCTGATGCACAGAAGGGCGGGGTGAAGTGGACATGAACAAACTTGCCGCGTTTGAAGTGAATGATTTGTGTGTGTCGCTGGGCGCTACCCGGCAGGCACGCCCAGTGTTACAGCAACTGAATGCACGTATTGAAACGGGCCGCTGGACCTGTGTGGTGGGCCCCAATGGCGCTGGCAAATCCACTTTTCTGCGTGCATTGGCCGGGCTTGTGCCCACGCAGCAAGGCCATGTCAAGGTGAATGGAAAAGACTTGCACAGCTATGCGCATCGCGAACGCGCCAGAACAGTTGCATGGCTTGCGCAGGGTGGGGCCGATCAGGCCGCCGACGATTTAAGCACCTACGACATCGTGATGCTGGGCCGTTTTCCCCACTTGCCCTGGTTAAGCCCGCCCGGCCCGGCCGACCACGCAGCCGTGCAGCAGGCCATGGAACAAACCCGTGTGTGGGAATGGCGCAGCCGCTTGCTGGGCAGCCTTTCCGGTGGCGAACGCCAGCGCGTGTTGCTGGCCCGCCTGTTGGCTGTTCAGGCCGACATTGTGTTGATGGATGAGCCCCTGGCCAACCTCGACCCGCCGCACCAGGCCGACTGGATAGCACTGGTGCGCAGCCTGGTGGCCCAAGGCCGCACCGTGAGA
>Ga0209024_1001451_pt1 | contig 19807 bp, 22 predicted proteins | sample AutmiccommunBRH5_FD_187380 | JGI IMG/M metagenome (GOLD analysis project Ga0209024, IMG submission 187380) | Deep subsurface microbial communities from Mt. Terri, Switzerland - Autotrophic microbial communities BRH/5 (SPAdes) (version 2) | ecosystem: Environmental > Aquatic > Deep subsurface >...
CTCAAAACCGCTTTCCCCATAGCTCTCAGCCTATGACCCCCGCGGTTCGGGCATCGAAGACTTTCCGACGCCTGACGGCGTCCGAAACCCTAAACGATTTCAGTCAGGCGGCTTCCGGGAAAAGGACTTGTGAAACGGCCGTGCAAACGCACTATCGAACCGCCGTGCACACACCTTCCGACAGGTCATATTTGCGTCCACTTGCCTCCACGACAGTTAGAATGACGCACCACGGCTGGTCGGCAGACATACGCATCGTCGAAAGCAATTGTCTGCTGTTGCCCGGCAGACTGACCGTCGCCCGATGTCGGCTGACCGAACTGCCGCGCAATTCGAGCGAATAGCGCACTTGCTGGGCTTTCGGGGACAGGCCGACAACGTGAACTTCGACATCCTTGACGCCACGCTTGACTTCCAGCTGCAGCGCGTGGTCCGCGTACCCATCGGGAATTACCATCAAGCTGATCGGCCAAACAAATCTGGAGAACACTTCAGTTTCCACCCGGATTGGCAAGCCTCGACACAATTGCCTCGATCAGCGCCTGGGTTTCCGTCGAAAGGTCGCCCGGTCGACTACCTGCGGGGTCTTCGGAGATCGGTGTGTCTGGAACAAACGTAATCGATGCGAGGGCCTGGACGTCGCCGTCCTTTGCCGACGCATTTGCGCCAATCATGCGAGACGCATTGTCGATCCCGCCAAGTGGCGCCAGCCGTTCGCTGACAAGCTTTTGTTCAAGACTGAACGACGCAGAAAGGTCCGATCGAAATTCGGCAGAACGCGTCTCAATCCGCTGACGGCAATAATCGGCATCGATCGCCGAAAGCAGTTCCGCGCTGCACCGGTCAATTCCCTCAACCCGGCTAAGCGCAATCTCATTATCCGCCACCGATAGCTGAGCGACGTCATCACCGCCTCGATCCGCGGTCGCGCTCGAATTACCTTCGACATAGGCCGAATCCTTGCCAAGGGTCACTTGCTCTATCGGGTCTGACCTGACCATCGAACCTTCTGCCAATTGATCCATCGACACCGAGGCCGGCTCGGTCAGCAGCAAAAGGCTCAACAGAATGGTGGTCATGACAGTATCTTTCGCAACGATTAGCTGGGCCCGTTCGTCTGGACGATCTGGATCGCCGCGCCGCCCTGCTGCTCGATCTGGAGATCGGTCAGGCCGCTGCCGTCCTGCGTCCAGGCAAGGCGATTGGCGTCGCCGCTCTGGGTCGCCGTCATGGCATTGCCATCCCCCGATTGCACGAGATCGGCCTGATTGTCCTGGCCGTCCTGCACCAGCGAGAGGGAGTTGTTGAGCCCCTGCTGCGCTATAACTGCCGAATTCAAGATTGAGCCATCGTTGCGCTGGTGAATCGTGGCTTGATTGCCTCGCCCCCCCTGGATTAACGCCATTAAATTGACCCCGTTACCGTGCTGGACCGCAGACGCGATATTGGCATCGCCTGATTGCCCTATCACAGCTTGATGCAGCCCGGCGCCCGATTGCCGGATATCGGCCCGATTGTCGTTGCCGTCCTGCACGATGCGGGCGCGGAGCCCAGAACTATCCTGCTTGATCGTCGCGACATTGGCTTCGCCAATCTGCGCGATATAGGCGCCGCTATCGGATCCCGATCCGATGTCCGGTGAAGACTGCACCGCTCCGGCGGGGGCCGCCAGCGAAGTGCAGAATAGCACGGCCACGCCGATTTTGGTCGCCAATGAACGATTGCTCATACTCAACCTCCTGTTGCCACCATAGCATGGTCCGACACGACATCGGACAAAAACCGAAAGCGGGGCCGACGCTTTCAAGAACGAAAGCGTCGGCCGTCGCGATTAGTTGGCGCTGGGTGCGCCGCCATTCTGGACCACGGTGGCGCTGTTGCCAGTGCCGGTCTGGTTGACGAACGACTGGTCACTCAGGCCGCCCTGGGTCACGCTGGCGACGTTGCTATCGCCGACCTGAGCAAGCTCACTGAGGTTGCCGGTACCGGTCTGATAGACTTCGGCGCTGTTGAGATGGCCGTCCTGCGAAAGGATCGAGTCGTTGTCAAAGCCCGTCTGGCTAACCAGGGCGTCATTTTCCGACACCGCGGGATCGCCCTGAGTGTTCGTCTGGAAAATGTCGCTGTCATTGCCCGAATTGGCCTGGATCACCGTTGCCGTCTGCACCCGGCCCGGGCCGCCTGCCGCCGCATTGCCTGCGGTCTGGAGGATATCGCTATTGTTGAAGCTGCCCTCCTGGCTGACCGACGCGACCGCGCTGTTGCTGCTGCCCGACTGCGTCACGCTGCTCGTCAGATTGTCGCCGACCTGATCGATGTCGGCAAGGCCGAAATTGGCGCTCTGCACAACGAAGCTCTCATTGTTGTTGCCGATCTGGTCGATGTTGGCCGCGTCGTTATCGAGCCCGCCCTGCGAAAGGCTGGAGAAGTTTCCGGTACCCGTCTGGTTGACCACAGCCGTTCCAAGCGATCCGAACTGCGTTGCGGTCGATTCATTGTCATCGCCGTCCTGCGTGACCGCGAGCGTCTGCGAGTCCGTCAGGCGGTTGGGCGAACCCTGCGTCGCGTTGGAGATATTGCCTAGCCCGGTTTGCGAAATCGTAGCGGTCGCAAGATTGCCCTGCTGGGTCACGGTCGAGTCGTTGCCAGTGCCGGTCTGGAAGACATCGGCTTCATTGTCCTGGCCGCTCTGGTTCAACTCCGACAGATTGGCAGTGCCGTTCTGGGTGATCAGTGCGTCCAAACGCGCGGGGCTGACGCCACTCACTTGGTTCACATCGGAATCATTAGCGGTGCCCGTCTGAATGACCCGTGCCTCGCTGCGATTTGCGCCTGCTCCACCCGTGACCTGCTGTTGGACGTCGGAGATATTGTCGTCACCTGCCTGCAGGACGTTTGCGGTCGCGAAGCTAGCCGGATCCTGGTCGATCGCCGAATAGTTACGATCGCCGATCTGAACCGCACCGGCCGATGATGTATTCAGCGCATTGCCGACCTGATTGCTGTTGCCATTCTGGTAAATGAACGAGTTGTTGCCGTCGCCGGTCTGGCGCGCTTCGGCTTCCTGCGAGGTGCCGTTCTGCGAAACATAGGAATAGCTGTCGCCATCCTGCACCACTTCGGCTTCGTTGCGATCGCTGCCGCTCTGGAACACATCCGATTCGGCGCCAACGCCCGTCTGCTCGACGAGTACCCGGTTTTTGTCTTCGGCGTCGGTCCCGTCGCCGCTCTGGGTGACGTTCGACACGGCGCCGCTACCGCTCTGCACGACTTCGGCGCTGTTAAACTGATTGGTCTGATCGATTTCGGAATCGTTCAGTGATCCCGTCTGCGTCACGAGCGCGTCGTGCGACAGCCCGGTCTGATCGATGGTGCTGGTATTGGTTTGGGCGTAAGCGGGCGCCGAGATGGCGAGTGCCGCCATCGACACCGATGCGAGAATGAACTTTTTCATGATGCAATTCTTCCCTTAAGATTGAGACGGTCAGAACCGGCAATGAAGGGGCCGGGCAACACCCGACCCCCTGCAATGGCTCAGTTGACCGGACCGGCGCCCTGCGTGACGATGGCGCTGTTGCCGGCGCCGTTCTGGTTCACGGTCGAGATGTTGCCGTCCGAATACTGGTTGACGGTCGCCGTGTTGCCGCCGTCGAGCCCGAACTGGGTGACGGTGCTTTCGTTACCCACGCCATACTGACCGACGAACGCGTCGTTATCGAGACCCGACTGGGTCAGCGTCGATTCGTTCGAAGCGCCGCCCTGTTCGACGGTGGCGACGTTGAAGGCCTGCGCGCTCGGCACCGCGCCGGTCTGCGTGATCGTCGAGATGTTGCCCGACGAACCCGCCAGCTGGGTCAGCGACGCGCTGTCGTTGCGTGCATTGGCCAACTGGTTGACGGTCGACAGACCGCCGTCGCCGAGCTGGTCGACATCGACGCTCGAGTTGAGCGCGCCAACCTGGGTCACGAACGAGTCGTTGTTGTCACCCGACTGGAAGACGTCGGCGTCGAGACCGGCACCGTCCTGAGCAACGTCCGAGAAGTTGCCGAGACCGGTCTGGGTCACGAGCGCAGCCGCGCCCTTGTTATCCTGATCGATGATCGACTCATTGTCGGCACCGGTCTGAACGACCGTTGCGACCAGGTTGGAGTCGGCCTGTGCAGTCGGCGCCTTGTCGTCCTGGGTGATCGTCGATTGATGGCCGTCACCGGTCTGATCAACATTGGCGGCGAAGGTGTTGGACCCCAGATTTTCGAAGGTCTGGGTGATCGACGAATTGCTGGCACCATCCTGGATGACGATCGCGTTGGCATTGTTCGACCCGTCGCCGAACGCATTCTGCTCAACCGTCGAGGTCGCGCCGTTGTCCTGGCGAACATCGGCCAGAAGGTTCCCTGCATTGTTGGCTTCGATCGTCTGATCGATGGTCGAGGTCGATCCCGCCTCCTGATTGACGACTGCGGTTATGCCGACAGCTCCATTGCCCGTGGCGGTCTGGGTCACGGTTGATGTCGAGGCATTCTGATTGACGGTCGCGAACATATTGAACGCCGGACTACCCGTCGCCGTCTGAACCACATCCGAGATCGACGCATCCGACTGCGTGACGAGCGTGCGCATCGATCCCGTGAACCCCGGGCCGTTTGCATATTGCTCAATGTTGCTGTCGTTCAGGTCACCATTCTGGGTGGCATTGCCGACGAGGTTAAAGCTCGGCGCGACCGAAGCCTGCGTGACGTTCGACGTGTTGTTGTTGCCATTCTGGATCACGGTTGCTTCGGGATCTTCGGGCAGATTGATTGAGTTGTTGGTCGAAGCGTCGTCCTGGGTGATCGTCGAATCGTTGCCGTCACCGGTCTGGGTAACGAATGCGCCGGCGCCCAGTGCATCCTGATCGACGGTCGATGTGTTGCCAGCGCCGGTCTGGCCGACCGTCGTGACGTTGTCTTCGCCGACCTGGTCGACGTCGCTGGTGCTGGAGCCAACTTGCGTGACGGTAGCTCCATTGCCGAGGCCCGACTGGTCGACCGTCGAAGTCGATTGCGCAATGGCCGGGGCCGAGACAGCCAGAGCTGCCGCAGATACGGCGGTTAGTAGAATGGTTTTCATGTTGCATCACCTTTTCAAAAAGGCGATAACGAACGCGCCACGGAGCAGAAGACGCCGGGCGATTTCAGGTTATCGCAGCCTATACTCGCGCGCATCGAAGTGACAGCTTCTTTGCGTGCTTTTTCCCCAACGACTTATTATTTCGGAACGTGCCTGGAGATGTCACAAGTTCCAGTTGATTCTTGGTTGCTCAGGAGCCTTTGTCCTCCCGCTTTTTATCGTCCTTGATCTTGAGAGCCGATATGGATCGCGCGTTTTCAACCGCTTCCTGAACATCGCGCGCTTCGTAAACACCATCGCGTTCGTTGCGGTACAAACTGAGCATCGGCGCTGCCGCGGCCATATCCTGAAATTTCCAGAGGTCGAGTTCGACCCCTTCCATCACCAGGCCATAGACGGCCTTTTCCACCGCCTGCTGAAGCGCGACCTGATCAGGCTCGTTGCTCGTGATGCCCCATTCGGCCTCGAGCAGCTCCTTGAAGGCCACAAAACGATATGCGCTGGCTCCGATTGCCTGCGACGCAATGGTTTTGGATGCGGTGACGGTCGTCAACACCTCGCCGGTACGGACCGACACCGCGCGCAAATAGACTGTGACCGTGTCTTGCCGATATTCGGTCCGGGCGCCAATCCCCAAAAAGGCAGCACCGGCGCCACCGGTCACGGTGTTAGTATCGTAGCCGACGATCCCGCCCTCAAGCAGCACGCCCGCAAATAGCAGCGCGGGAAGCGCCTTGCGGTCGGGCTCTTCTTCGCCAAGATAGCGCTTGCGCATCTCGGTAATAATCTGTCGCTCCTTGAGCAGATTATCGAGCCTTTCGCGCTCAACGATTGTGAACCATGAGCGACGACCAGCGTCTTGCAACGCCTTGACGAGCATTGAGCTCGCGCCCTGCGTTACCGCACGCGAGAGCGTCTGCCCGGCTTCAGTTGGCTTGAATTGACCAGTCTGGTCGGTGAAGCCATAGACCGCAACCGCAACCTGGCGCTGCGGCGTCGGCAACTCGTTCAACAGCAACTGCGTCTGCGTCTTCTTTGGAAAATAGGCGAGGCTCGTGTCCTCTGCAAAGGTGTCGCGGCCACTTTTAGCGACCGACATGCATCCGGTGAGCGACGATGCGCAAAGCACGGCCAGCGCGAATTTCGCAAATTGCCGCATCAGTTCACCTCGACGAAGAGCGGAACCACAATCCGCGTCTCTTCACCCGTTTCATCATTGCGGATGATTAGCGTGACCGAATCGAGCGACCTGAAGAATTCGATCGTTTGCCCCCCAAAGCTGATCGTGCCACTCTCCTGCGGATTATCGCCGAAAATGGCATCCACAATCTGCGAAGATAGCGATGATAACAGGCGCGATTGGAGCTGACGGGCGAAGATGTCAGCCTGCGACGACGAACTAGAGGCGCGCGGATCACGATAATCATTTTGCGCGTTGGCAGTTCCCAGAATATGGTTTGAATTAAAAGGGTTGCCGCCAAAAGTCGGACTGATCGGTTCGTGGACCAAATCCTGCGCCGCCGCAGTCGAGGCGAGCGAAACCACCGACACACCAAAGGCCAAAATCCCAAAAATGCGAGTCACGCAGCCTCCCCAAGGTCAATGCAAATACATTTCATACCCCCAACCTCCCCAGGTCGGGTTCTCTGCGACTCGCTAAAAGTTAATAGTTAGTTTAGTTTAATTGGGAACCCCTTGAATCGCTCAACTCATCGCATGTCTCATATCAGTACGAATTTTCGTCAGATTACAAATATGTGACCTTGAAAATCACGCAAGAGAGTCACCGAGAGAGCGGATCATCTTAAACAACGATCCAATGACAACCAATTAGGTTATGTTAAGATAATTTACCTTGCCGACGCGCTATGGATTTTAAGTCAGATACTTAAAGGGCAGTCCAATTACGCAATTTTTTGTCGCAAGGTACGGAGACCCGCCTGCCTATCGCGATCGGATATACGGCAACGCAATCGCAAGATCGCGTCCTAATGTCGCCATGTTGTCGACCGTCATTTCGACATGCCGAACTTTGCAATCGGTGGCCCTATCGAGGTTTGTCAGGCCAGCGACAACCCTGAATTTTTTTGGGGTGCCGCCGTTAGGAGCAGAAGGCCACCAAACTTAATTCGGGTTGCACCCTACGACCGCGATAGGCATGCCACAGCTTAGGCTCGGGGTCGTCCGACCAGCCGTTGATCGAAAGCGTTAACGGTCTCTTGGGCAAGGAATGCTTCGAGAATCCGCTCCTGTGAAATCGCCTTATCGATGTGCTTCAGCGAAACGGCTCCGCTCACAATGTGGCCGCCAGATCGCCAAGCGGGATCATCAAGGTCATCTCATTCGTGGGCGACGGTAACATGCCCATATTGAGATAGAAGGCCTTGGCATTCTCGGAAATGGCGTGGACCACAAGCCCCCGAATGCCAATCTCCCCGGCAGCGGCAAGGACGCGCATTGCTGCATCGCGCATCAGCCCTCGTCCGATTTTCCTGCCTTGATAGGTTTCATCCACGGCCAAGCGCGCCAGCACGACGACCGGGATCGGATCAGGCATGTTGCGCCGCATACGCCCGGTTGCATCGCCGCACGCAACCGCGCTCGACGCCAGCGCATAATATCCCACGACCCTTTCACCATCGCAGGTGACAAAAACCCGACTCGCACCAGCAATTTGGTTGGGCCGGGCGCGCCTGAGCAGCCAGTCGTCAAGCGTAGGAACGCCTGACCGGAATTCATCCAGAATATGGCGATCGGCGAGCAACGCCGGGGCTGTCAGACCGGTCACTGATCCCAAGGCGCTTTCGTGCGCATGAGTTTGACTAGCTCTTCGCTCACTTCCGGCGGGCGCTCCAAGATCGCCAGAAAATGATCGTAGCTCTCCCGGCTGACCATAATGACACGCTGGTCGAGGATGGCTTCTTCAGCGGCGCGCCGCGACGCTTCAATCATAAAGTCAGTTCGCGAACGACCCTGAATGCTGGCCGCCCTGTCGATAAGCGCGCGCGTGTCCTCACGGACGCGCAGATTCACCGCCTTGAGTTCGTTCGCCCGGTTGGCTCGATCTGTGGGCATATCCATCGCGATTTCCTTTCACGGCGATCATATCACGCATGATACACGTTGTGTATCTAATTCTGATCTGCCAATGCGCACAGCGTTTCGCCCCACTTGTCCATCGCAGCGCAGCGTTCGGCGTCGTAGCCATAACGGTTATAGACAGCCGCAACGCCGCTGATCGTCCCGCTGACATGGTTCAGCACCTTTTCAATGACGTAGGGTGCAACCCCCGCCCTAGCCATCCCCGACGCCGCCGTGCGCCGAAGATCATGCATATGCCAATCGGACGTTTCGGAGTGCTTGTGCAGCCACCGCAGCGCCTTACTGAACCCGCTCACAGGGGACCGGCGCGTGGTCGTGAACACATAGTCGCAATCGACGAATTGCGGCACCTCGTCCAGCAATGACACCGCGAAGTCGCTCAGGTGGACGACATGCGGTTTGCCGTTCTTGGCGCGCTCGGCAGGGATCACCCAAGTCCGCGCCTCAAGGTCCAGCTCACTCCAACGCATATTCGCCAGATCACCGCGCCGCTGGGCGGTTGCGAGCAACAGCCGGACGAATTGCCGAAAGGGATAGGCATCCAACCGCGCCGCATTCAGCACGCGGCGGATTTCACCATCGTCAAGAACCCGATCCCGCGACAACTCCCTTGTGGGCGCTTTGAGGCCCGCGATCGGCGTTGCCTCGATGATCCCGCGTTCGAGGCACCAATTGAATAGCTTGCGGATCGTCGCAAGGATGCGGTTGGCCTGATAGCTGGCCCCTCGCTCAAGCGCCGCATCCATGATTTCCAACACATCGTGCCGCTTGATCTGGCGGATGTCCCGTTGTCCGTGGACCGTGACGAACTCGCGATTGAGGATGCGCTCAGTCTCGCGCCAGTTGCGGTTGCGCGGTTTCGCATATTGCCGGATGAACGCCGCGCAGATTGCTTCAACCTGCATGTCCGGCTGGCGACGGCGACGCGAAGGATCAATGCCCTCCTCCACTTGGCGCAATGCCTCGATCGCTTTTTCACGCGCTTTGACAAGGCTGACGACCGGATAGCGACCGAGACCGTATTTGCCAGCCTCCGGTCCGCTGCTGCAAGCAGGGGCAATTATTCGAATTAAATTCTTTGAGCGCGCCACGACGAAAGAACAGGCGATCGACACTGTGGTCGCCACTCGTCAGGAATGCGGCATCTGACCGGAAACGGCCAATGCTGTCGATGGCACTATAACTGGCCGTGTGTGGACGGCCCTCCGTTGGCAAGTAGTTTCTAGGTGCGATGCGCCTGCCGGTTGGTGGGGCCATGTGTCCGGCCTTTGATGCGGCATGTCGTGCGCCGCTGGCCGTGATGCCTTTCGCGCGGATCTGGTCCCGACCATTTGCTCACTCCATCGTGGCTCTCCTTCCAGCTCAACCCGCAGAGCATACTGCAGGGGCATGGAGAGCCGTCCACGACATCATTTGTCGACAGTCAGCTTCGGAATCGAAAGATGGCAACGCGGACGATCCAGTCGATTTTCTGTGATTTTCTGAAATAAGTCCCTACCACTCGATTTAGGGGGGAAGTGGGGTGGCCTCAACGAGAGGGACAGTCTCGGAACCGACCGCTGGCGTCTTGCGGGTAACCCTTTTTGGCGCCTTTTCGGTGTTCATGCCCGATGGCACCGAGCTTACGATCTCCAGCCGCCGAGCGCGGATGCTTCTGGCGATGCTCTGCCTCTCGCCCGGCGAAGCGCTCGAACGCGATTATCTGAGCAAGCTATTATGGCCTGGCCGCTTCCAGGCACAAGCGCGCGCGAGCCTGCGCCAAACGCTGCTCGGGCTCGACAAGATACTGGCTCCACTCGCCGACAAGCTTCTCGACATTTCGCACAGCCGGGTCGCCGTCGATCCCCGGCGCGTCGAGACCGACCTGGGAAGCCTCGAGCGGGTTCTGGCCGAGGGCTGCGTGGCGGAAGCGTGCGTCCTGCTCGCCGCGATCGGCAACCGCCCCCTCCTCGACCAGATCGATGTGGGCGATCCGTTTCACGATTGGCTCGAGTCGCGGCGCCAACATGTCGAAAGCCGGTTGCAGATCGCCGTCGATCGCGCGTTGGCCGAACTGGATAAACGGGAAGACGCGACGGGCCGGAAGCAAGTCGCCGAGGCATGGCACGCATGCGGCCGGGGGTCGCCACCGCTGCGCGACGGCAAAACGCGCATCGCGATACTGCCCTTTGGGCAACATGATGCGGTGGGCGGCGAATTCTTTCTCGCCGAGGGCGTCGTCGAGGAGCTGAGCTTTCGGCTCGGCGAAGTTCCGGTGCTGGCGCTCGTCGGCCGCACGTCGATCCTCAGCGTTACAGCCAGCGGCGGGACACTTCCCGAAATGGCGGCTGCCCTCCAGGTCTCGTACCTGATCGAGGGTGAGGTGCATCGCTTTGACGAACGCGTCCGCGTCAACCTGCGCCTGATCGACGGCCGCTCGGGGACTGAGATATGGTCCGATCGTTATGACGGGACCGTCGCCGACGCGATCGGCTCGCGGCCGATCATCGGCGCCCATTTCATCACCGGGCTGTCTGCCGCGCTCGGCGTCGAAATGGAGCCGACGCCGGCGCGACGGATGACGACGAACCGCGACGCCTATGCCTTGTACCTGCAGGGGCGCGCCCTGTTCATGAAGACGATCGGCGATGATGTGATCGCCAAGGCGATCGAGCGGCTGGAGCAAGCGCTCGAACTTGACCCCGATTTCGCCGAATGCTGGGCTGCGCTGGCCGAGGCGCATCTCTATTCGGCGACCTTCACGCCGACGCTCGACCGGCAGGAACGCGCCGAGAAGATGGCACATTGCGCGCGCCGGGCGATCGCCCTCGATCCGTCACAGGGCTATGCGCGCGTCAGCCTAGCGATCTATGAATTCACCCGGCACAATGCCGTGGCCGCGCTCGACCTTGCTTTCGAGGCCCACCGGCTGGCGCCAAACAGCAGCGAGGTCACTATAAGACTGGGTCAATTTCTGCTGTTTCTCGGGCGGTCACGCGCCGCGCTACCCTATATCGAAGCGGCGATCGAACAGGATCCCGTACATGGCCGCAACTATGTGACGCTCTGCGCGGCGCATATGTGCCTGGGCAATTTTGGCCAAGCCATCACGGCGGGTAAAAGCCTGACGGATCTGGGCTTTCCGGCAGGCCCGCTCGCCGTCGCCTACGCCGTCAACGGCGAGTATGAGCGCGCGGTGGAAGTCTATTACAGCATGCGGACGCTGTTCGGGACATGGGTCATGCCCCCGCCCGGAATAGCGATGATCGACGATGCGGCCCGCGACGCCTATTTCATGTTCGGCGCGAAGGGGGTGTGCAGCGGCGATCCGGAAGCGCGCGAAGCCTATTGCCGGATGCTCGACGCACTGCACCTGACAATGCCCGATCCCTATGACATCTCGATCGCCTATCCGGCGATCTACATGGGCCATGCGGATTTGGTGCTGAAGATCTATGGCGAGCGGCCAAATCTCTCCAACCTGTTCGGCCTGATGTTCCTTTGGTCGGACGCCCCGATCCATCGCCGAACGGTCGAGCACCCCGATTTCATGACGTTCGCCGAGCGGATGGGATTCGTCGCGGCGTGGGAGAAATATGGCTGGCCCGACCGACTGCCCGAGGATCCGCGACCGAAATAACGCTTTTTTGACGGTTCGGCCGATTGACGGGCGGCTCTCTGCACAGGCATCAAGCCTCAGGGGAATTAGCAGACAATCCAATGCCAAGCGTGGCCGGGCCGTGCCCGCGCCGCCGTTGGCGGAGCTTTGCCTGCCCATCATTAGGAAGGGCACGCCCTTTAGTGAGCGCGACGGATCTCGATACACCCGATGTTGCCCAATGCTTTGTCGAAGCCTGGCGCTATATCGGTGGACAATATCCCGATGCGATATTGGCGCAGGTCGGGCCGGTTGCGGTTACCCTGTCGCAGACCATCTGCCCCTTCTTCAACATCATCACCATCAGCGCGCCGACGAAAGACGAGGCCGGGCTGCGTCAGGCCATCGCTACCGCGCGCGGCTATGCCGAACGCTGTCCGCACGACGCGATGCTGTTGCTGTCGCCCGGTTGGTTGCCCGATCGCGGCGACGAAATCCTTGCCGACGAAGGGCTGGCCTATAACATGGGCATGTGGGGCATGGCGACCGACAGGCTCGCACCGCCGCGCCGCGACCAGCCCGCGCTCGAATACCGGATCGTGGATGACGAAGCATCGTCGCTCGACCTCGGGCGGGTCAATGCCGATGCCTATGGCATGGCACACGAAATTTTCGCGGTGACCGGCAATCTCCATGGCTGGTCTGGCACGCAATTCGGGGTCGTCGGCTATGACGGGGGCCGCGCCGTCGCCGCGGCGCAGGCTTATCTCCTTAAAGACCGCATCTACATCGCAATGGTCGCGACGCTGCCCGGCCTACATGGCAAAGGCTTTGGTGAAGCGACAATGCGCCACGCGATAGCCGCAGCGCAGAATGCCGCTGGCGAAAAGCGCCTCTGGCTCCACGCCACCGCGAGCGGTCGCCCGCTCTATCGGTCGATGGGGTTCGCGGACGGCGCGCAGATGGACCTTTTTAGTTTCGGGAGCCACGAATGACCGTCCCCGCTCGCTTGTCGCACATTGTCTATATGACGCGCCGCTATCAGGAACTGATCGACTGGTATTGCACCGTGTTCAAGGCGACCCCGGTGCACGCAGACCCCGCCCTCACCTTCCTCGCCTTCGACGAGGAGAACCATCGCTTCGCCGTCGCCAATCTCGACATCTTCCGGCCCGAGGGGAACGGCCGGCAGGGAGATGTCGGGGTCAATCATGTCGCATTCACCTATGAGGGCGCTGGCGCCCTCCTCGAAACCTATGCGCGGCTGAAAGACGCCGGGATCACCCCCTATTGGCCGATCCACCACGGCATGACGCTGTCGCTCTATTATCAGGATCCCGACGGCAACCGCGTCGAGCTTCAGGCTGACGCCCTGCCCTCCGCAGAAGCCATCGCCTATTTCGGCAGTCCGGCTTTCGCCGCCAATCCGATCGGCGTCGGCTATGATCCCGATGCACTGCTCGCCGCCTGGCGTGCCGGCGCGGACGAGGCCGAATTGCTGCGCTTGCCTGACGGAGCACCGAGCTCGGTTCCGGCTGCGCACGGGCTTTAGATAACGGAACCGAAAGGGGGAGATCGCATGACCATAGCCACGACGCGGCGCCAAAGCCTGTTCGGCGCCGGGACTTTCCTGACACTTGGTGCGATGGGGATAGCATTACCGCGGCATGCGATCGCCCGCGACAACCTGCCGGTGACGCCGCTCATGGACCTCGGCCCCTTCTACCCCGTCCAGCGTCCGCTCGACGACGATGCCGATCTTACCCGCATCAAAGGCCACAAGGGGCGCGCCCAAGGCGAGGTGATCGAGGTCAGCGGACGCGTGCTCACGCCCGATGGCAACCCGCACGCCGGGACGGTGCTGGAAATATGGCAGGCGAATGCGGCCGGGCGCTATGATCATCCGGGCGACAGGGGCGACGCGCCGCTCGATCCCGATTTTCAGGGCTATGCGCGGATCGCCACCGACGCCCAGGGCGGGTTTCATTTCCTGACGATCAAGCCGGCGTTCTACAAGGCAGGAAATCTGGGCTTTTTGCGCACCCCGCACATCCATCTCGACGTGCAGAGCAAGCGCCAGCGACTTGTCACCCAGCTCTATTTTCCCGCCGAGCTCGACTTTCTGCGGCAGGACAAGGTGCTGATGAAGGACTTGAGCCTGTCGGGCTCCGACACCTTCCCCCTCTATATTTTCGCCCAACGCGTGGCCGCGGGATCGCAGATCGAGCCCGGCGCTGCGCACTGGCGCTTCGACGTCGTGCTGATGAATTGAACTGCGTTTTACGAGATTTCAGTATCCCGCTCGATGGCGAGCGGGCGCAATGTGGGGAGTGACGATGATGAAATTGAAGAGAAAAATCATGATGGCCGGCGCACTGTTGATAGCGGCGCCGACCGCGCTTTCGACGTCGGCCCTGGCACAGCAATTCCCGCTAGTCGCCGGCGACTACACCAGCCTGTCCGGCATCTACATCGAGGACGGCGGCACGCTCGCATATGCCCAGTTCCTCGCAGGTCAATGGGCGACGAACCAAGAGTTCGCGAAATCCAAAGGGTGGATCAGCGATTACAAGATCTACATCAATGTCGATGCCCGCGACGGCGAACCGCACGTCTATCTTTCCACCACCTATCGCGACATTCCGAGCGGCGCGGAGATGGAGAAGCGCAACAAGGAATGGGAAGCCTGGTCGAAAAAGAGCGACGCACAGCTTGACGCCGAGGCCGGCGACCGGGCGAAGTTCCGAAAGCAGCGGGGCACGATGATGCTGCAGGAATATACCATCCGGAAATGAGCTGGCGTCGCGGCGGTCGCCCTGCTCGTGTGCGCGACCGCCGCAGCACGCCGTTTTGCGCCTTCGCCGACTACGCGGCCTACCGCGAAAGAATTGATCATGCCCTATCGCCACGCCTGGATTTGGTGCCTTGCGATCATCGCGTTGACCGCCGTCGCCTTCTGGCCGGGCTATTTTTCCCAGCTCAGAGAGGCGAAGGTCACGTCGCACGTGCATGCCGTCACCGCGACGCTGTGGGTCCTGCTGGTCGCGGCGCAGAGCTGGTCGATCGACCGCGGCAACGGCGCACTACACCGCAGCCTGGGCCTCGCCATCTTCGTGATGGTACCCTTGTTCTTCATCGGCGGTGTCGGCGTCGAACATAGCATGGCGGTCGCGACCGGCTCCGGTCAGGATCTCTTCTATAACGTCTGGGGTCCCTCGCTCGGCATCTACGACCTGATCGCGTCGCTTGGCTTTCTCGCGCTCGCGGCGATGGCGCTGAAGGATCGGCGCCGCGTCGCGCGCCACGCCGCATGGCTGCTGGCGACACTGCTGCTCCTGATCGGCCCCATCCTCAGCCGCGTCTACCCCCGCTATATTCCCGGCCTGACCATCGAGGGCCCGCAGGATTTCGATCATTTCCGCTGGGGCATCCATCTTGGTGGGCTGACGGCGATTGCGATCGCCTTGTGGCTCTGGTCACGCCATCGCCGCGACGGCACGCCGTGGCTCGCCGCCGCCGCGATCAATCTCGCGCAGTTGATCCTGTTTGAAACGCTCGGCTTTGTGCCAGCGTGGAAGACCGCCTTCCTAGCCTTTGGCGACATCCCGATCGCGGCGCATGGGCTTAGCGCGGCGCTAGTCGCGGCTGCCGCGCTCTGGTGGGGCTGGCGCAGCGTTCCCGCGCGCCGCGCAAGGCCGGCAAAGGCTACAGCTTGAACGGACCGCAACCGGTCGCACGCGGCAGCAGCTTTTTTGCGATCAGCGCGAGACTGATCGGCGCGCCCGTCGTTCTGAGCTTCCCGCTCAGCTATTTCATTCCGGTCGCGAACGGCAGCAAGGGTTTCAGCCTGCTGCACCATCCGCACGGGCCGCTTTTTTCGTATGGGTCGGACATGGGGCCATAAGGCCATTCGCCGAAGCTCTGGACGCTCTAGCGGCCTTATCGCCGGGTTGCCGCCAAAAGGCGTTTGATGTGCGCCGCAACGCGTTCGGGGTCATAGGGTCTTCGAAGATGCGGACCGTCATCGCACATTTGGCCTGCGGCCTTGGCGGCCGAATCGATATTGCCAGCAAGGACGACCTGGACATCGGGATAATGGTCCCGGACCCAAATGCGCAGCTCGAACGCATTGTGGCGCCCGGTCAACTCTGCGTCGGCCAGCACTGCGTCGATCTTGGCCGCGCCCTCATCGAGGGCGATGATGACCTCGTCGGACGTCGCCGCTTCGAAAACCTTGTAGCCGCAGTGTCTGAGATATTCGGCGAGCGCGTTCCGGATGAGAACGTCGGCGTCGGCGACGATCAGGCACTGAGCGTCTGAGAGCTCTTTTGCCATGGGTCTCCGATCAGCCGGGCAATCACGTCAGCGAGGGCGGCGAAAGTATAGGGTTTTGCAAGAAATTCGTCGGCCGGATGCGATTCGGATCTGAACAGGTGGGCTGAGCAGACGATGACGGGACGACCGGGCGCCAGCGACTTTGAGCGTCGTGTCAGTTCCATGCCATCGATGCCCCCGGGCATTCGGACATCGGTGACGACGAGATCGACGACCTGACCAGACCTCAGAACGTCGAACCCCTCTTCTCCGTCCGCCGCTTCCAACACCTGATAGCCAATGTCGCGCAAGCCATCTGCCAGCATAAATCGGATCAGAAATTCGTCCTCGACGACGAGAATCGTCTGTACGCCCACCTTTGGCCTCCATCCACAATCCGATTTTAGCGATACCGATTGGACCGCTCCCGTCACGTTGTGGATGAAAGCTAAACGTCTGTCGACAAAGGACAGTTCCCAGCCTGCACGCTGCGTCCCACGCGCGAGCAGACTATGGCCGTTTGAGAGCAGCCGGCTGACTATCCGAAAAACGGAAAGCGCGACAATGCATCGGATTTTTACGATGCGTGTTGACAGCGTCCAACGCATCGAATAATTCCGATGAATGAACTGCGATGCAGCCCTGTCGGCCTTGGCCGCACTCGCCCACCCCACGCGCCTGAACGCGTATCGCCTGCTCGTCCGGCGCGAGCCGGACGGACTGTCCACAGGCGAGCTGGTGGAAGCGTCGGGCCTATCGCAAAGTACCTTCTCGACCCATCTGGCGGTCCTCGCGAAAGCGGGGCTCGTGACATCGCAGAAGCGCGGCCGGCACATCAATCAGCGCGCGGATCTCGATACGCTGCGCGGCCTCATGCTCTTCCTGGCAAAGGACTGCTGCCAGGGGCGACCGGAGCTTTGCGAACCGCTGCTCGCCGAACTCGCCTGCTGCTGAAGGACCTCATGCCGTGACCGACATCATCATTTACCACAACCCCGAATGCGGAACGTCGCGCAACGCGCTCGCAATGATCCGCAACGCCGGCATCGAGCCGCACGTCGTCGAATATCTGAAGACACCGCCATCGCGCGAGATGCTCGAACAATTGATAGCGCGCGCGGGAATCGCGCCCCGCGCGCTCCTCCGCGAGAAAGGGACGCCTTTTGCCGAACTCGGTCTCGGCGACGAAAGCCTCGACGATGAGGCGCTCGTCGATGCCATGATGCTGCATCCGATCCTCATCAACCGGCCGATCGTGGTCTCGCCGCTCGGGGTGAAACTCTGCCGCCCCTCCGAGGCGGTGCTCGACCTTATCCCGGCGCGGCAGCGCAGCGGCTTTGCCAAGGAAGATGGCGAGCAGGTCGTCGACGACGCCGGCAATCGCGTCGGCCGCTGATCGATGGCCAGCAAGCGCGAACGCCTGTCGTTCCTCGATCGCTATCTGACCCTATGGATATTTCTCGCCATGGCACTAGGCGTGTTGCTCGGCTCGATCTTCGCCGGGCTTCCCGCCGCGATCGACAGCCTCTCTTGGGGTTCGACTAACATCCCTATCGCGATCGGCCTGATACTGATGATGTATCCACCGCTCGCGCGCGTCCGCTACGAGGAGCTCCCGCGCGTTTTCGAGGATAAGCGCGTCCTCGCTATCTCGCTGGTCCAGAACTGGATCATCGGTCCGGTGCTGATGTTCGCGCTCGCGGTGATCTTCCTGTCCGATAAGCCCGAATATATGACAGGCCTCATCCTTATCGGCCTCGCGCGCTGCATCGCGATGGTAATTGTCTGGAACCAGCTCGCGAAGGGCGACAATCAATATGTCGCCGCGCTCGTCGCCTTCAACTCGATCTTCCAGATCCTGTTCTTCAGCATCTATGCTTGGTTTTTCCTCAAGATCCTCCCGCCGCTCTTCGGGCTCGAAAGCAGTGTGATCGACGTCAGCTTCTGGGCCGTTGCCGAGGCGGTGCTGATCTATCTCGGCATCCCCTTCCTGGCTGGCTATCTGACCCGCAAATGGCTCGCCGGCGCCAAAGGCAATGACTGGTACGAGACGCGCTTCCTGCCGAGGATCGCGCCGATTACTCTCGTCGCCCTCCTCTTCACGATCGTCGCGATGTTCAGCCTCAAGGGCGGCGAGATCGTCACCATTCCGGGTGATGTCGTCCGGATCGCGATCCCGCTCACCATCTATTTCGTCGTCCAATTCATCATCAGCTTCTGGATGGGGAAGCTCATCGAGGCCGATTACCCACGCACCACGGCGATCGCCTTCACGGCGGCGGGCAATAATTTCGAGCTCGCAATCGCCGTCGCGATCGCGGCCTTTGGCCTCGCCTCGCCCGTAGCCTTTGCTGCGGTCATCGGCCCGCTCGTCGAGGTGCCGGTCCTCATCCTTCTCGTCCATGTCGCCTTCCGGTTAGGTCGGCGCTGGTTTCCAGATTCCACTCGCAAAAGACTGAACTTCATGACAGCTCCGACTTTCTCCCGCCTGCGCGAGCTCGCCGACCCCGACCACCTTCCCGCACTGAGCGCGGAATATGTCCGCGCACAACCCGGCCTCGGCCTCGGCCCCCTCGATCCCGCACCACGCATCCTGCTCCTTTACGGTTCCTTGCGCGAACGCTCCTACTCGCGGCTAGTCGTCGAGGAGACTGCCCGCCTTCTTCAGCTTTTCGGGTGCGAAACGCGCATCTTCGATCCGTCGGACCTGCCGCTACCCGACCTGATCGCCGACGACGATCATCCCGCCGTCGAAGAACTGCGCCAGCATTCGCTCTGGTCTGAAGGCCAGGTCTGGTGCAGCCCCGAGCGCCACGGGCAGATCACCGGGATCATGAAGGCGCAGATCGACCATCTGCCCCTCGCCTACAAGGGTCTGCGCCCAACGCAGGGGCGGACCCTCGCGGTCATGCAGGTGTCGGCAGGGTCGCAGTCGTTCAACAGCGTCAACACGCTGCGTATCTTAGGCCGATGGATGCGCATGATCACCATCCCCAACCAGTCGAGCGTCGCCAAAGCCTATGGCGAGTTCGACGAAGCGGGCCGCATGCTGCCGTCGAGCTATTATGACCGGATCGTCGACGTCGCCGAAGAACTGGTGCGCTTCACCATACTCACCCGCGGTCATGCCGATCAGCTCGTCGACCGCTATTCAGAACGCAAGGATCGCAATGAACCCGTCGTGACCCCGGCGGAACTAGCTGGATTGCCCGGCGCTCGCTGATCGGGTTCTGGCCGATGGCGGACAGTCGCGTCTTGGGATGCCGGTAATCCAAAGCCGTCAGCCGAGCGAGCATTTTGATCGCTTTGGCCAACATGGGCCGATGCAACGGCACGATCGCTCCAAAGGGCGGAAGTCTCCCGCGGCGGGCAGTTCGCCCTCACCGTGGGACAAAGACAATGAAGAGGCTCTTGACAATTTTCGTACTCGGCAGCCCGATACTGACGCTGTCTGTTTGCAACACGGTTGAAGCTGCAGGGAAGATGTCGAATCCGTTGGCGCTGTGCTGATGGCGTTAAGCGCAACTGCTAAAGCGGCGCGGACTGAGCGGCGTCGACCGATATTCGCGGTTCAACCGAAACTCGCCGATGCACGAACATGACGTAATCGCGGGTGCGCCGGCGATGGTCCAGAAGCACGAGATGGCTGGAAGGTTGGTTGCCCCCCGATAAGATGAAGTACGGGCTCACGATTGTTGACCGGGC
>Ga0209024_1001452_pt1 | contig 19774 bp, 16 predicted proteins | sample AutmiccommunBRH5_FD_187380 | JGI IMG/M metagenome (GOLD analysis project Ga0209024, IMG submission 187380) | Deep subsurface microbial communities from Mt. Terri, Switzerland - Autotrophic microbial communities BRH/5 (SPAdes) (version 2) | ecosystem: Environmental > Aquatic > Deep subsurface >...
TTAATTTTTATCATAGCGGCTACAATCTATCATGTGTATTAATGCGCTGCAATGAATATCGTTGTAATTTACAGGGCAAACGCATGTGCGAATTAATTTAGTTCAATTGAAACAATCCATCGTCTTTGCGAGCATTGGCGAAGCAATTGTAAGTTTGGATTTTCAATTGAAAAAAGGTCTGGATTACTTCACTTTGTTCACAAAGACGAAGTTAAGATTAGTGTTTGCGCACACGTGATCTTGCCCTGGTTTAATTTATTCAGCACACGACACGCGCTAGGTTACCATGGTTTCAACATCAGGCGTGGTTGCAAACGATTCCTGAATGAGCAAGTTATATAGGGCGTCTGTATCTTTGGCATTACGACAAGCATTACGAAATATGGGATTACTAAATTGTATGATGACTTTTCTTAATAGCTGCAAATGCTGATCCGTTTGATGCAGCGGCACGACCAGCCCCAGGACAAGATCAATTGGCTGTTTATCCTCTGCGCCAAACTCAACCGGATGCTGTAGTTTAATGAGGCATGCACACGTTTTGCTGATAGATTCAGAGCGAATATGAGGGATAATAATACCATGCCCTATAGCCGTGCTTCCCATGCACTCTCGTTTCCAAAAGGCATCAAATAATACGTTGGCATCAAGTTCTGGGTGATTTTGACACAATAATTGGCTAAGTTTGAGCAATACCGCTGTCTTACTTTGGGCGCTGGAATCAAGAATGACACTGTTTTTATTGAAAAGATCACAAAATTGCATGGTAAAATACAGCATAATCAATAGAGAATTCGTGTAGTTTACTGCATTTTCAGGCTAAGTAAACAAACTGGCTGGCAGAGGGGCATGTCGTTAGTGAAATTAATGTGGTTTAATCCATTAAACCACATTAAGATTTCAGTTATTAATCTCGATGATGACGCAGTTTTTCTTTATGCTTGATTAACTGGCGGTCTAATTTGTCAACTAAAATATCAATGGCAGCATACATGTCTTCAGATTCTGAACTTGCATGTAATTCACCTTTAGCAACCAGGATGGTTGCTTCCGCAATTTGCCTTAACTTTTCCACATCAAATACAACGTTGATTGCCGTGATGTTATCGAAATGCCGCGCCAGTTTATCAAATTTTTCTTGCGTAAATGTTCTCAAAGCTGGTGTGAGTTCCATTCGATGACCGGTGAAATTTATTTGCATAATACACTCCTCATTTGATTAAAACCAAAGCTCATGCCAGAAATAGACTTGACATGAGCTTAACTACGAATCGCTTTTCGTTCATTCGATGGGGGAATTTTCATTGTTTCCCGATACTTCGCTACGGTGCGGCGTGCAATCTGTATACCTTGCTCGCCCATTAATGTTGCTAGCTTACTGTCACTTAAGGGTTTCTTGCAATTTTCAGCGGCAATTAATTTTTTAATTAATGCCTGTATTGCAGTGGATGAGCATTCTCCACCAGCTTCGGTTGATACATGGCTTGAGAAAAAATATTTAAGCTCAAATAAACCGCGAGGTGTGTGGATGTATTTTTGAGTGGTCACGCGTGAAATGGTGGACTCGTGCATGTCCAGGGCACTAGCTACATCGTTTAGAATCAATGGTTTCATTGCTTCTTCACCTAGCTCCAAAAAATCTTGTTGATAATCTACTATAAAGCGACTCACTTTCAATAACGTTTCTTGCCGACTTTGTATGCTTTTCATAAACCAGCGGGCTTCTTGTAAATTGGTTTTTAAAAATTGATTATCAACACTATTGCTGGATCGCTTAATAAGTGAGGCATAATGACTATTAATACTTAAACAGGGTAGTGTGTTTTTATTTAGTTCTACATGCCAGGCATTATTGATTTTTTTGACGGTCAGATCAGGTGTAATGTATTCAGCTACAAGTGAAGAAATCAGGCTTCCTGGTCTTGGATTAAGGCTTTGAATAAGTTGTAACACGTTATTTAATGCCGTTTCATCAATGTGATAGATTTTCATTAATTGTCGATAATTATGCTGACCAAGTAATTCAATGTTATCGGCAACGAGTTCTTTCGCAAGTTCCAGGTAAGGGGTTGAGCAGGCGAGGTGATCTAATTGAATCTGCAACGTATCTGCCAGGCTGTTTGCCGCACAACCTATGGGATCAAAATGCTGGATACGATGGATTACTGCTTCAATTTCTTGTTTATCTAATGGGTAAGATTGGCTGTTTAGACTCTCATGTAGATCAAGCAGGGAAAGGGTTAGAAAGCCATCGTCATCAATGGCATCAATGACAGCTGTCGCAATTACCCTATCTATATCACTCATTGGTGTTAGATCCATTTGCCAGCGCAAATGATCTTGCAAATTAGTGGTGGTGCAATGAAGGGTTTCGTAAATATAATTATTTTCATTAAATGTGCTTTTAGTTTCACTGGTGTATAAATGCAGCCACTGAAAATCAAAGGAGTCTTCTTCAACTGCTGAGGAGCACTCACGTTGCAATTCCTCATAATCGTTATTTTGAACGATTTCTAACATGGGATTTACTTCGAGTTGTTGTTGTATAACCTGTTGTAAGTCCACGGTTGATAATTGCAGTAGTTGAATGGCTTGCTGAAGTTGGGGGGTAATTGTAAGCTGCCTGCCTAAACTGAGTTGCAATGACGTTTTCATGCAAATCCTCTTTTTCCACTGCTATTATTATCAGTTTAATCGATCCACGGGGATTATCCAGTCTATATGCTGTATTTATTTAAAACAGGTTGGTTTTAAATTTGATATAAATAAGAAAGTAACTGATTGAAAGACCAGGTAGTCAGGGTAAAGAAGATTTTTACTGCATAAAAGAAAAGCCCCATCGCTAGAATGAGGCCATCGACAGATTATTTTACTTTTTTCTCTTTGAAAATAACGTGCTTACGTATAACACGATCATACATTTTCAGTTCCATTTTTTCAGGGTGATTACGTGGGTTTTTAGTTGTGGTTTTAAAATAACCAGTGCCTGCTGTGGATTCCATTTTAACTTTAACGGTAATTGCTGCCACGGTGTTTCCCCTTCAATTAAATTTTTTCGCCTTTAGCTCGCAATTTATCGAGAACAGCTTTAATTCCCAATTTATCAATAATGCGCATAGCTTTAGTACTGATTTTAAGTGATACAAATCGGTTCTCTTCTTCAACCCAGAAACGATGGCTCTGAATATTAGGTAGAAAGCGTCTTCTCGTTTTATTGTTGGCATGCGACACATTGTTTCCGGAGATGGGTCGCTTACCAGTGACCTGGCATACTCTTGACATGTTATTACTCCAAATGTCTGACATTTAAATGTCATCTTTGTTTAAAATCAGCTCATTCAACGGGCGAAGTGACTGAATGTAAATTTACAGGTGGCGTTTTATAGCAAAAATTGGGCTAATATGCAATACATACCCATCGCCTAAAAATTAGTATCTTCATGCCCAATGGATATATTGTTTGGCTTTGTTCGACAAACAAAACTTCAAATTACGGCAAATTATAACCGCGCATAGTATACCCTATCACAAAAGGCATTGTAACGGTATAATTCGAAAAATTTTGTAATGAGTATGATTAATGCAACGCACAATTAAAAGTTTCGTGCTACGAACAGGGCGTGTGAGCAACCGGCAACAGCAGGGGTTGGATAATTGGCTAACCGATTATGCCCTGCCACAGAATGAAACAATTTGGAGTTTGGCGGCTGAATTTGGCAGGGAGGCTGACACAATTGCTGAAATTGGTTTTGGCATGGGCAGCTCTTTATTGGCCATGGCTAAATCCCAGCCCGAATGCAATTTTATTGGCATTGAGGTGCATCGTGCGGGCATTGGCAGCTTGGTTGCTGACTTGCATGATCAGCAGGTCAACAATGTACGGATTGCACCTTTCGATGCCGTGACGGTATTTAAGTCCTATATTGCTGATAATTCGCTGGCAGGCGTACAGATTTTTTTCCCCGATCCCTGGCCCAAAAAAAAGCATCATAAACGCCGTTTAATCCAGACGGATTTTATTCGCCTGGTGATGCAAAAAATCAAGCCGGGTGGGTTTATTCACTGTGCCACTGATTGGCAGGAATATGCAGAGCATATGCAAGCTGTACTGTCTGCTGAACCAAATCTATCTAACCAACAGGCTGACGGTGAGTTTGCGCCACGACCTGATACAAGGCCATTAACCAAATTTGAGCAGCGCGGCCATCGCTTGGGCCACGGGGTATGGGATTTAATTTTTATTAAAAACGCGTGATTTTTTACTTGACCGTCTTATCATTGTTTACCTGCATTTAGTGTTCAAAATTGACGCACTATCATGAACCGTGTAAAATAGGGCTTACCTGGTTTATCGGGAATAAGATTGTGTTTGAAGAATATTTGCAGTTACTTGATTTTTTTCAAGAAAATAAGTTTTCAGAGCTTGTTAATATCACAAGGCAAGGGATTTTAGATAAGTTAAAAAGTGAAAAATTTAGTCCTTTGGTGCAACCTTATTTTCTCGAACTACAGGTTGAAGGCGAACCTTTTGACAATTTTTCTGATGAGCCTGAACAAATCTCGCAAATTAAAAAAATAATTAATGCACTTTATCACACCGAACTCGCATTAAAAGACGTGGAAACGGTTAATCTGCGCGATTACCGCACTAAAGCGCAAGGCTTGTTTCGCTTAGGTCGCCACACAATGAGCCATGGTTATAAAGCTTGTCATCTTATTACTCATTTGGATGTTGATTTGGTTGAGGTATTCGCTCCTGAACTGGCTTCATTGGCCCCTTTGCTAAAACATTTTCATGATTATGCAGCACGCTCTAGCGAGGCAACTGCCGCATTTTTAGGCAAAATAAATAGTGATGAGTTGCCTCGTACAATAGGTATGATTAGTGGTATTGCCGTGGATCAATTCCACCCTCAAGGTGGAAAGACTGATTACCCTTTTATCACGCAATTGGCTGCCACTATACCAAGTTACCTGGATGAGTTACGTGGTTATATTCAAGAATTTTCGGCTCAAGCTTCAATCTATGAGCCCACAGTGGATAAACAAAAATTTGATGAGCTTCAACAACAGGCTTTATTATTATTAAACTCACTGGAGAAATGGGAAAGCGGCAGTTTCTTTTTATCGGTAAGAGCACTGAATTATATTCGTATTATTCGCCATACCATCACACTTTCCATGAGTATTCTTGAGCAGGTCGGGTGCGTGAATGAGTCTTCGCAAGAAGCAATTGTAGAAAAACTGAACGAATTAAAGTACCAGCATTTGCCTGCTTTATTTAGTTTAACGGATAAAATGGAAGAGTATGCCATGCTGGCACCTGGCACATTGTCTGATCCACTGATGGTTGAAGTCGAAAAACTGTATCAAACCTTGATTAACTATACTGGAAAGCTAGTTGATTTTTCGCAAAAAGACCAAACAATATTAACTATTGAAGATACCAGATTTAAAGCAGTGCGCCTTGAGTCTGTTTATCGGCGAATAGCTGAGAGCCATAAAAAATTATTGATGCTAGATGAAGCAGAAAAAGTTGCCGGGCAATTTTTTTCCATTCTTAACAAATATCAGCAGACGCGCCTCCTTGATTTGCCTGAGAGCACTAAACAGCGCTTAGTGAATTATTATAAAGTGTTGCAACCTTATTTTTTACAAATTGATAGCAGGCTGAATAATGCTATTGTTTCCGGCCTGACGGCGCAAAAAGGATGGGCGGATACGTTTAGCGTCCGTCGTCTGGATGCTGTCAGTAATATATTGCTCTATAAAGCTAAATTGCAGGCTTTATTTGATAAAGTAAAGACATCGCATGAGTTTAATGCAACATTGCGTGACAACCTCATTGATTCAGTCCGTGCAAGGCCTGTGGAATTACATTTAGAGCCATACAGCACCGAAGGAAGTGTTTTCGCAATTAATGAAAACAAGGTGTTAAGCATTCCCTTTGTTTCTGCACGTCCAGGTCATGATTATTTGTTGCCAGACCTTGACGCGCTAACCCTGGAGCAGGTCTGGGATTTGTATCAGTATCACGAATTTAAAGCGGCAGAAAGAACAAGCGCTAAACGTGCCTATCATGGATTTTATGATATTTTAACTCGTCTAAACCTCGATATATTGCTTAAAGATATTGATGTGACAGTAAAAAGTCAATTGAGCCATTTGTATGGTACTTTTCAACCTTATCTAGTCAGTGCGTTTGCAGAAGATCCTGGTATAGGGATCCTGGATAAAGAACTTGTTAAAGCGCTCGCGATAGACGAGTCACAAGGTAATATTTCTGTAGCCCGCGTGTTAGGGTTGCGTGAGAGCCTTGGAGCGGGTTTTTTATTAATGGAGCAGCGTTTAGACGGTAGAAAAAAGCAAATAGAAACTCAGGTAAAACGCAAATTTCATCAACAACTTAGTAGTGAGTCTCTGACACAAGATCAGCAATCTTTAGCTCGTGCACGTCATGTTATTAAACATACCCGCTATTCAGAATCCCTTGCGAATTGTAGGCAATCACTGTCAGGGTGGATTGCTGTTTTGAATGATCCCATTAAATCGCAATTGCGCACGTCTGCATCAGACATTCCCTTTCCTGAATTGGCAGATATCCCGACTAGATTAGCGCAAAGTAATCAAGTATTAATATTTAAAGGGCTTTTTAACTGTTTGTATCATTTACAACAGTTCGCTATTCAACTGGAAAAGCTAGATGACGACAGCTTGGAAACCACTTATACGTATGCCGTGCTGCAGGCCGTCGTTCACTTGCGCGATATGTATCGTTTAATTAAAGCGTTGAACGCCGATCCTTATTTGTCTCAGACAGCAAAGGAGGTAATACAAAATTTACAGCAAGGTTATGCCAGCCTGGCAGTGCTTACCCGTCAATACAGTCCGGAACCGCGTGAGAATGAAGCAGTAGAACAGCCAATGCCACACGTCAGTATTAGTTATGCGCTAAATGCCTTAAAAATCCTGCCAGAGCATATCCGAGCAATCTTGGATGATCGGGAATTATCGCGCGAGCGAGAGCTTGCCATACATCAACACACAGAAAAAGTGGCAGCTGAAATTCAAGGTATTATTGACCGCTCCAATTCTTATTTTCGACTGCTTTTAAAAGCGCCTATGATGTATCATTTGTTTCAGGAATTAAAAGCCAACCTGAGTACGTTTTCGATGGTATCGCATGCAGCCGTGCTTGCGAACCTGGGCACGATTCAAGACAAGCTGTTTTCTGATATCTTAGTTGCCACTGATCAATGGGAAGACAATCATGCATTAAAACCTGGCATGTTGTCCGGTCCCATGAAAGAATTATTGGATACATTTTACCTGGGCTTGCTTGAGCCGTTGGATCTAGACTCACCAAAGCATGTATCGCTTGTTAGTTCAATGGTACCGATAGAAAAGCGTTTAGAGGCTGTAAACCAACGCGTGGTAAAAGCAACTTTTGAGCAAGGGAAAATCACGTTCAATCAATCCCTGCTAAGCGGATTGTTAGAATGCATGGGGCAATATAACGATTTAATGCAAGACCCTGAGGCTGATGGAGAGAGATTAGCTCAATTAAAAATGCGGATGTTGGACAAATACCAGCAAGCATGGCCAATTCTGAAAGCGCACCAAGAGCGTCTTAATTATCAGGTTGATTTAAAATATTACCCGTTAATCTTTAATAACCCTGCCTTGGATAATTTCATAAATAGTGCTGTTGATGAGACGTCCAGAATTGATCACATTGAAGCCTTGGCACGCGCATGTGTTTGTTCTTACGATGGATTGCATGCTACACAACAATTGTTAATCAATTCAGCTGCAGAAAAAACGCGCTATTTGGAACAGTTAAGCGATACACAGCCCAACTTAAATGCCAAAAATATAGCAGATTACACAAAACGTATCTTCCAAAAACAAGTTGACGCATTTACCGCTCGGCAATTTGGTTTAATCCATTGTGAGGGTGAATTTAAAGCAAAGCTTACTGATTTTTTAATAGAAACTGAAAATGAGATTGTAAACCAGGCTAAACATGCCGAGGACATTAAGAAAGAAGTAAATGACTTGATTAGTGTTAAAATAGCGCAGTTTAAGCAAGCTAATTGTGCTGATTATGAGCGATTAGATTTGATCATGGGTGCTATTAAGCGCTTAGGCGATTACCTTGATTATTCAGATAAAGCGATACAGGAAAACAGATCGTTATTTGAAACGGTTGTTACCATCGTTCCTAAACGAGAATTGCTAGGTCGGCTTGAGGCAGAAGCTAAGGACCAGCAGACACCAGTGCAGCAAAGAGTAGAAAACCTGCAAGCCATCATGAGTGAGGATGGCTGTAAAGACATGCTGCTTGCGTACCATCATCACGACAGTTTTTCTTTTGCCTGGTTAAAGCAGGTGATTGTGTCGTTATTTGAGTCGCTTGGACTTTATACAACCGAGCGACTCAAATGCTATCAGCAATTAAAGCGCTCAACTCACGATCCGTTACCTGCAGGACAATTAAGTGCTCAATGGGGTCTGTTTTCTAATGCGCCGGGGCGTGCTTACAATTTACCAGCGGTGGATGTTCCTACGCCGCAACCGATCATTGCACCTTCAGCTTAAACAGTGCTATGACACGACAGCCTCGTTTAGGGGCTTGCAGAGCAAGAACATCAAAGTTTAAAAAGAAAATACTGTAGGGTGGCGCAAAGCGCAGCGTGCCCACCATGATGGCTGGTGGGCACGTCGCTACGCTCCTTTGCACCACCCTACGTGCGATGTTCTGTTTTTAAACTTTGATGTTCTTGCTCTGTTAAGACTTGCTTAAACACCATATACCCCATAGAATTCTATTTTTGTTTGCAATGGCGGGAGTAACGCATGGGCTGGAACGAGCCGGATAAAGACAAGGATAAAGATCCATGGAGTGGTAAAAACCAGCCACCGGATCTGGATGAAGCATTGAAACGCTTGCAAGATAAACTGAAAAAAATCTTCACGGGCGGTTCAGCTAAGCCAGGTAATGGTAATTCCAGCTCCAGCTCTAATGGTGGAGGCCTGCTTGCTGGACTTGTGTTATTAGTGGCGTTTATTCTGTGGGCTTTATCAGGGATTTTTATCGTTGATCCTGCGGAGCAGGCAGCAATCCTTCGTTTTGGTAAGTACGTGGAAACCGTGGGTCCTGGGCCGCACTGGATACCGCGTCTTATTTCATCCAAAGTAGTGATGAACATGGATAGAGTCTCTGATTATTCTTATTCAGGCCAGATGCTTACAAAGGATGAAAATCTCGTTGCCGTGTCATTGGTTGTGCAATACCGCATTGGCGATCTTGAAAGTTATCTGTTTAATGTCGCAGACCCCCAAGAAAGCTTGCAACAAGCGACCTCTAGTGCGCTGCGACAAGTGGTGGGGCAAACAACGCTTGATCAAATCATTACTGAAGGTCGTGAAGTATGGGGCAACAGTGTACAGGAATCACTTATTAGCATTCTCAAAAGCTACAAAACCGGAATAATTATTGTCAACGTATCACCACAACCAGCGCGTGCGCCTGAAAGTGTACAAGATGCATTTGATGATGCGATTAAAGCCCAAGAAGATGAAAAACGGTTTAAAGCGCAGGCTCGTGCCTATGAGGCACAAGTTGTGCCTATAGCAGAAGGTAATGCCAAACGGATTTTTGAGGAGGCTCGTGCCTATGCGGCGCAAGTGGTATTACGCGCCAAGGGTGAAGCGGCTGAATTTTTAGAATTGTTACCCGAATACCAGCGCTCACCATTAGTTACTGGCAAGCGGATGTATTTGGATGCGATGCAACAAATATTGAGCAGCAGCAGTAAAATTATTGTCGATGGTAAGGCTGGCAATTTGCTTTATCTTCCTCTGGAGCAGCTGATGACTCATGCCGCAGCGCCGAAGATGAGCAAACTTGAAGACATCAATGGCGATAATTTGACAGGTTCTGAAGGAGGCAATGCATTGTTTGACGGCCGCCAATTAATCAGACCTACCGAGCGTCAAACGAGGAGCAATTGATGAATCAGACCAAAACAATATTAGCCGTACTTGGTTTTATCATATTATTGGTATTGCTCACCAGCGTGTTTACTATCACGCAGGGACAGCACGGTATTTTGCAGCGCTTGGGCCGTCTTGTGATGGATGATAAGACCGACAAAGTTAAAGTACTTGGCCCTGGGTTACATTTTAAAACGCCTTTTATTGAAAGTGTGCGCGTATTTGATACGCGTATACAGACGTTGGATATTAAGTCATCACGTATTGTTACCAGAGAAAAGAAAGACGTGATTGTTGATTATTATGTCAAGTGGCGTATTGAAGATTTAGCTCATTATTTTAAGGCAACGGGTGGTAATCAGTTTAAAGCAGAAACGTTGCTGGAACAGCAATTGAACACTTCATTACGTGCGCAATTTGGTAAACGCACGATTGCTGATGTGGTTTCAGGTGGCCGTGATGATGTGATGGGAATCTTGCAAGCGAGTGCTGAAGCACAAGCAAGTCAACTGGGTATTCATGTGGTGGATGTGCGTATCAAGGGCATTGAATTACCACCAAATACCAGTAATGCAATCTATCAACTAATGCGTGCGAACATGAAAAAAATCGCTAACCGGCATCGTGCAGATGGAAATGCAAAGGCTGAAGAGATACAAGCAGCGGCTGATGCGAAAATTACTATCTTGCTTGCCAAAGCGCGCAGTGATGGGCAGATAATTCGAGCGCAGGGCCAGGCCAAGGCGGCTGCAATTTATGCTGAGGCGTATGGTAAGAATAAGGATTTCTTTGATTTTTATCGTAGCTTGAAAGCATATGAGGGAAGTTTTAACAGCAAACAGGATATTCTGGTCCTTGATCAAAGTGGCGCTTTTTTTGATTATTTTAAGCGTGGTTTTCAACAAGGTGATGTTGCTGGCGCTGGCGCCAAGAATTAATTATAATCTGTTTTTGTTGTGAAAAGGGTTAAGCATACTTAACCCTTTTTTATTGGGGATTTGGCTTGGGTTAATCAATTTTCTGTCGGCTCTGGCTTTGGTATTTGTTATCGAAGGCATGATGCCTTTTGCTTTTCCAGATCGCTGGAAAAGGTTATTGTTAAAAATTATTGCTCAGGATGAGAAAATTTTACGTGTTTCGGGCTTTATTAGTATGTTATTGGGCGTTATTTTGCTCACCATTATTCATCAATTTTCAGAGTAAGAGTTTATCATGGGTAAAAATGTTGTTGTTGTTGGTACACAATGGGGTGATGAGGGCAAGGGCAAAATTGTTGACTTGTTAACCCAGGATGCACAGGTTGTTGTTCGCTATCAGGGTGGCCATAACGCAGGTCATACCTTAAAAATTAACGGGGAAAAAACGGTTTTGCGTTTGATCCCATCTGGCATGCTGCGAACGCATGTTCAGTGTTACATTGGTAATGGGGTTGTGTTATCACCGCAGGCATTGCTTGATGAAATCAAAGAGCTGGAAAAGAAAGGTGTGGATGTTCGGAATCGTTTGCATATCAGTCAGGCCTGCCCGTTAATTTTACCTTGTCACGTGGCTCTGGATAAAGCACGTGAACTTCATAAGGGCAATGCTGCCATTGGTACAACTGGTCGGGGAATTGGGCCTGCTTATGAAGATAAGATCGCCAGGCGCGCCTTAAAAGTGAGCGACTTGCTCCATCGGGAGCGATTTATCTCCAAGCTCACGGAATTGTTGCAATACCATAATTTTATGCTAACCAATTATTACCAGCAGCCGGCAGTAAGTCTGGAGTCAATCCTGGAGGAATCGCTGGTTTGGGCTGAAGAGCTTCGGCCAATGGTGACTGATGTGACAACCTGTCTGCATGATCACCGTCAACAGGGTGACGCGATTTTATTTGAAGGGGCGCAAGGGGTTTATCTTGATATTGACCATGGCACCTATCCATTCGTTACCTCCTCAAATACTTGTGTTGGCAGTGTCGTTAATGGTGCAGGTTTTGGTCCACGTTACTTAGACTATGTGCTAGGCATTACCAAGGCCTACACCACACGTGTAGGCGGTGGCCCTTTTCCCACTGAGTTATCCGATGATATCGGTAAGCGATTGGCAGAAAAAGGCAATGAATTTGGCGCGGTAACAGGGCGTCCACGTCGCTGTGGTTGGTTTGATGCCGTGTTGTTAAAACGTTCAATTGAGCTCAATAGCTTGACAGGTTTGTGTTTAACCAAGCTTGATGTGCTCGATGGACTGGATACGATTCGTATTGCCGTGGCTTATCAGGATGCCAGTGGCCGGCATCTTACCCGCCCACCCCAGGCGGCTGAAGACTTTGAGTGCTTGCAACCTGTCTATGAAGACTTGCCTGGCTGGCATGAGTCAACGGCTGATGTAACTACGCTGTCAGAACTGCCTGCAAATGCATTGGCTTACATTAAGCGTATTGAAGCGATACTTGATGTGCCAGTTGATATGTTATCGACAGGGCCTGAGCGTGATTCAACGATTATTCTGCGCGATCCGTTTTCTGCCAAGTGTTAATTCAACATCAGTGATTTAAAAAAAAAGCATGGGGGATGCAAAATCCACCATGCTTTCGTGTAGGTAAGCCTAGTTAACAGACTGAATAAATGCGGTGTTGGTTCTTCGAATCTTACACTCCAGAACTTACAACCATCTATTTATTCATAGTTTACGTGTAAGATTTTCATGATGACATCCTTCACCAAAACCATCTTCATAGGCTACAAACGGATTCACTGTTGCCTTAGCTGTGGCCATGAGTGTGTGGGCCCATACACCCGCTTTTGCATAAGTGCGCTGTTTACGAGCTTCTTCCACGTCTATGGGCGTTTTCGCACCTTGCTTTGCAATAGCTTGTTCCTGTTTTCTAAATTCCTCAGCGATCCTTAGTTCACCTTTGATCTCTTTTGAATAAAGTCTTGCTTGTTCAAAGTAGCCCGCCCTGGAGTATTTTGCTTTCATTTCTTCTTGCTTCTCAAGCTTCTCTCTTGCCGAGGGATCTAGCGTTACTTTTTTTTCATCTAAATGTTGATTTACTGCTTGTACTTCGGGAGCAGGTACTGTGCCATGTAACCGCCTCCTTTCAGCATTAGCATAATTATGTTCTCGCTTAGGCGCTGTCAATGCTGCTCGTAGTACGCCATAGGTTGCTGTTACAGTGTCTTTGAATGATGGTTTGGTCTGGTCATCAACAATTGTTTTATTCGGTAGCATATCCAACCTCAGTCTTAATTTGATTCAGAATGAACATTATAATGCATAAATTATTAAGAAAAGATTAAGATGAATTAAAATTGATCAATATTTATTTTTGGACGATGGTATATACACCTTTATGTACCGTAAATTGGGTAAAAAAGGCTTACTAACCAAAGGGTTAGTTAAAATAGCCATAGACAGCCACGTCTGTTTATGACTAAAAAAAAACCATCAATCTGCAGTTTGTACTTGACGAATATCCTGGATCTGATTATCTTGTTGTCAGTTTGTAACTAAAATAAGTTGGCTTTTACTTAGTGTGGCATAAAAAAGTCTGCTTTTACTTTGCAAGGAGTAATATGATTGGTAAGTTTAAAATGTGGTATAGATCGCTTACCAGCACCCCTTACCAAAAGCAATCATTTACTACTCAACGAGATTTATTAAGTGAGCATGATGTATTAACACATGATAACGGTGAAGAGATAGGCATGTGCCTGCCTATGACCAATGTTTATTTAGATTTGCTTTTAAAGGGAGACAATCCAAGTCGTTATTTGTTTGATGCACAGAGATTTTTAAACTTATCCATTGTTGAAGAAAATCGTGAACTGGACGCTGAAAAAAGCGGTGATCAGGATATTGATCACTGTGCTTTTAGTAACAATGGTGTTGCTCATGAACATGAAACATTAGCGAGAGAATCATTTACACCTGCGGCCATTTTGAAACGACTTGAGAGAAAACCCAATATCTTAATGCAGTTTCCTGTACAAGGCAGTGACAACCCAGAAGCGCGTCAATTAAAACATCAAGTTTTTATTGGCAGAGTTAGAAGCAACTGCCGATTTTTTGATGCAAACATGCAGGGCGGGGAAAGAATCGCGCCTTGTAAGGAGTTGGCTGATTTTGTCCTAACCTATCTCGATAACGCCTACCCTGATAGAGGGAAAGTCAGTTTAGGTATGGGCTGAATGGTTTCTTAGCCACTACTTGGGTTAGGTTGCCATCATTTAATTACGCCACAGGCTATGCGATCGCCACCACCGCCTAATTTAGGCGTGTCGCTGTAATTATCTCCCCCGGCGTGAACCATGACGGTTAACTGTTTCAGGTCATTTGTTTTTAACCGTGGCGCTAAGGTTGGGGTATTGGCTTTACCGTCGGCCGTGACATAAAGCACCGGTAAATCGCCTAAATGACCTTTTCCATAAGGCCCCTGGTGCGTATTGGTATTTTGTGGGTCAAAATGACCACCTGCATCCATGCCTGCATCACCGCAGTCAGGATGCTGATGCAAATGAAAACCATGCAAGCCTGCCGGCAATCCAGATAATTCAGGGGAAATCAGCAACCCATGTGGTGAATCGGTAAACACCACGTGCCCCAGGGTTTTTTTACTGCTGTCTGTCGAATAAATTTCTGTAGTGACAGTTGAGGCGTAACTTGCTGTGATGCCAAATAAGGTTGAGGTAATCATTAGCGCTAGTTTATTCATAATAACTCCCTTTTTAGTTTTGCCGGATTGTTTCAATAGCATAGCAGCTATACAGCAAGTTTTTTTGTTCATATTCCATCGGTTAGAGCGTATTTTTCTTGTCATTAGCATGAGTTAAAGTATGCAGCGAATCAAGGGTTTTTTTGCAGGGCAACTGCATCTGTGCCTTAAAAAAGGCCACACATATCTTCGTGTAATCATAGTGCAAAAAACAGGTAGGGTGGGCAAAGGAGCGCGAGCGACGTGCCCACCAGGTTACGAAGCACTGGTGGGCACGCTGTACTTTGCCCACCCTACTTGTTATTTTTTAAGCACACGTGCGGTTGCCCCGGGTTGTTTTTGCTAGCATGCTTTGCCCGCCACGGGACAATACCGATCATGCCTCCTAGCGTGATTAAAATAGATGCGATAAATAACTCCATCGAAGGCTTTGCCATACCAAATGCAATCAGGAAGAAAATAGATAGCAAGGGGTTGCCAAAAGACAGGATACTCAAATATTTAAAATCACCACGCTTAATTCCGAAATCCCAGAAAAAATAAGCCAGACATTGAGTGGTCATGCCCATGAGCAGTAAAATAAGACATTGTTGTAGGTTAGGTAAAACAACGATTTCCAACTGGAGATGAATCAGTAAAGAACACACAGCTCCCACGCCGCAATAAATACCTATAATTTCAACTGGTGATTTGCCGTAACGGCGTGCCATCAACGTATAAATAGACCATACCAGCGCATCAAGGAAGGCTAGCAGATAGCCAAAAAGATACTGGCGTTCAAACCCTTGGTCATGTTGGTATATCAAGACATAAACACCGGCAAATCCTAATGATGCAGCAAAAAGGTGGCGAACACTTAATTTTTCATTAGGCAAAAAGCCTGTGAATAAAATAACAATGATAGGCCACAGGTAGTTTATTAGATCAGCATGGGCTGCTGGCGCATGTTTGAAGGCCGCAATATACAATATGTCATTGCCATAAATACCTAAAAATCCAATCAGCCACAAAAACCAGGGTTGTTTTAATTGTGACCATTGCTGACACAGGGTAAGTTTTATGGACGATATTAAAAAACTCACTGAAAAAACAATAGTTAGTGTTTCAAATAATGGGATTGATTTGATTTGTACTACAAGTGGCGCTGCTAAAGCCCAGCAAAGCAGCGCGCTGTAGCCTATCATTGTAGGGTATCTTTTTATTGACATCCTGCTATTTTATTCGTCCATGGATTAAAATGATGGTAGCAAGCCTGGGGTTGATTATCAAATCTTGATATGATTTGCTATATACTTGATTTTTTATCAAATTAAAAGTGAATTTTTATGGAATTGCGTGTTGATAATACACCGTTTAAAACTCTTTTTCAGCCATTGGATCTAGGCTTCACACAACTTAAAAATCGCATGTTAATGGGCTCAATGCACACGGGCTTGGAAGAGGATAAAGCAGGCTTGCAACGATTGGCAGCATTTTATCGTGAACGCGCACACGGTGGGGTTGGCTTGATCGTCACAGGGGGCTTTGCCCCTAATCGCGCCGGTCGACTGGCGCCATTTTCAGCAAAACTGGCTACTGCGAAGGAGCAACAGCGTCATGAGTTGGTTACGCATACCGTACACGAATCAGGCAGTAAAATTGCGTTGCAAATTTTACATGCTGGACGATATGGCTACCACCCGTTTATTGTCGCCCCAAGTGGAATAAAATCCCCCATTAGTCCATTTAAACCCTGGACAATGAGTAAAAACCGTATAGTAAAAACCATCAAGCATTTTGCCCGCTGTGCCCAGCTGGCCAAGGCTGCAGGTTATGATGGGGTGGAAATCATGGGTAGTGAAGGGTATCTACTTAATCAGTTCATTGTTAAACACACCAATCAGCGCCAAGACGAATGGGGTGGCTCTTATGCAAACCGTATCCGGTTTCCTGTCGAGGTGGTAAGACAGGTTCGGGAAGCAGTTGGTGAAGATTTTATTATTATATTTCGTTTATCCATGATTGATTTGATCGCCAATGGCAGCAGTTGGGAAGAGATAGTAATTCTTGCAAAAGCGATTGAAGGAGCCGGGGCTACCTTAATTAATACCGGTATTGGCTGGCATGAGGCACGCATTCCTACCATTGCAACCATGGTGCCTCCTGCTGCGTTTAGCCAGGTTACTAAACACTTGAAGCCAGAAATTACGATTCCAATCATCACTTCAAACCGCATTAATACACCAGAATTGGCTAACGCCTTGCTGGAGGATGGATTTGCAGACATGGTCTCTATGGCCAGGCCTTTTCTTGCTGACCCAGAATTTCCTGAAAAAGCACGCCTGGGGGAATCCGATGCGATAAATGTTTGCATCGCCTGTAATCAGGCATGCCTTGACAGGGTGTTTGTTAATAAACCGGCGTCTTGTATGGTGAATCCGCGTGCAGGCAATGAAACCGAGCTTATTTATCAGGTAGTAAAACAACCAAAGCAGATCGCCGTAGTCGGGGGTGGGCCTGCAGGTCTTGCCTTTGCCTCGGTAGCTGCGGAGCGGGGCCATAAAGTAACATTATTTGAAAAAAGCGATGTATTAGGTGGGCAGTTTAATTTAGCTAAAAATATTCCTGGAAAAGAAGAGTTCCGGCATACGATCAGTTATTTTACCTATCAGCTGGAAAAATACCAGGTTGATGTTCGCTTGCAAACTGAGGCAAGTACTGATCAATTGCAGGGGTTTGATGAGGTGGTTCTGGCAACGGGTGTTGTGCCCCGGATACCAGAACTGGATGGCATTGATCATCCCAGCGTGATGACTTATATTGATGTGATTCAGGGTCGGCGTGTACCAGGCAAGCGGGTTGCTGTGATGGGCGCTGGTGGGATTGGTTTTGATGTCGCCGAATGGTTAACGCACCAGCGAGATGATGTAGATGCACAGCATTTTTATGATGAGTGGGGTATTGATATTTCAGTGCAGCATCGGGGTGGGTTGAAACCTCCGGAAATTAATCCCAGTCCTCGGCAGGTCTATTTACTTCAGCGAAAAAAAGAAAAGCCCGGTAAGCGTCTGGGTAAAACAACCGGGTGGATCCATCGTTTAACCCTGAAACACAAACAGGTTCAAATGCTCTCTGGTGTCACCTACGTGCGGATAGATGACGAGGGTTTACATTTACTTATAGATGATAAACCTCAATTATTAGCAGTGGATTCTGTTATCATTTGCACCGGCCAGCTTGAGCTGCGTACGCTGTTTTCTCCCCTCCAGCAAGCCGGACAATCAGTGCACCTGGTTGGTGGCGCGTATCGAGCCTTGGAACTTGATGCAAGACATGCGATTGATCAAGCTTGTCGCTTGGCGGCACTAATGTGATTTTAGCGGCTTATATAGCTCATTGGAAATGAAGATATTGATTTTTAGGCGAGGCGGGTAGAAATCCCCCCTAGCCCCCCTTTTATAAAGGGGGGGATTTATAGCTGCCCCCTTTTATAAAGGGGGGGAATTTATAGCTGCTCCCTTTATAAAAATGAGAGATACATAACTGCCCCCCCTTTATAAAAGGGGGGTTAGGGGGGATTTTTCAAAATCTTCAGCAATCGCGAAAATCCAGCATTTTCAAGTCCGATGGGTATAGTATATACTTGCGCGCCGCAAAAACTTCCTCATTCTTTGGCTATGCACAAATATATTAATATAACCAGTGCATTCCAATCTGAATTCTGCTATTATAGTGAGCAATGTTTACATTGATTAATCTATTTTTGGATTATATTTTATTTTCAGGAATCTTATGACACAAGAATTAACAACTTTCGCTGACCTCGGTTTATCTGATTTATTATTGAAAGCCCTGGACGATTTGAAATTTCAAACCCCATCACCGATCCAACAACAAACCATTCCCTGGATGTTGCAAGGTCGTGATTTGATCGGGAAAGCCCAGACAGGCACGGGTAAAACAGCAGCATTTGCATTACCTATTCTCCAACGCTTGTCACCTGAGCAACAAGGCATCCAGGCATTGATTCTGGCACCTACACGTGAGTTGGCTATTCAGGTAGCAGCCCATATTGAATCATTGAGCGTGCATCAAAAAGGCGTTCGCGTTACCGTATTATGTGGTGGCCAGGATTATCGGCCCCAGTTAAAAAGTTTGCGTGATGGCGCTCAGATTGTGGTGGGAACGCCGGGTCGAATTCTTGACCATCTTGAACGCGGCACGTTGCAATTGGGAACATTGAGTACGTTTGTGTTGGATGAAGCGGATGAAATGTTGCGCATGGGCTTTGTGGAGGACGTTGAAACTATTCTTGCAAAACTCCCTGCTGCAAAACAGATTGCTTTATTCTCAGCGACTATGCCTGCGCGAATCCGTCAAATTGCCAACAGTTATTTAAATGATCCAGTGTCTGTTGAAATTCGTATGGAAACAGCAACGGTTAAAAGTGTTGAACAGCGCTTCTTATTTTCTTCCCAAGGCCAGAAGCCTGATGCGTTGCTTCGTATTCTTGCTACCGAAGATTATCAAGGCGTTATCGTGTTTGTGCGCACTAAAAGCAGCACGGAAGAGGTGGCCGATGTGTTACAACAACAAGGTCATCGTGCTATGGCTATTCATGGCGATCTTACCCAGCCCTTACGTGAGCGCATTATTGCGCAATTTAAACAAGGAGCCATTGACGTACTCGTGGCGACTGATGTGGCAGCACGTGGTCTTGATGTGGAGCGTGTGACGCATGTCATCAATTATGACGTGGCTCAGGATTGTGAAACCTATGTTCATCGCATTGGTCGTACCGGACGTGCAGGCCGCAGTGGGGTAACCATTTTATTTGTAACACCAAAAGAATCACGCATGATCACAATGATCGAGCGTCATACCAGGCAGCGCATTGAAAAAATTTCCGTGCCTAATGATCACATGATCCAAGTGGTTAGGCAGCAGCGCTTTATGGCTAAAATCAGTGAACGCCTAGAGCATGAACATTTGTCTGCTTACCGAGGTATAATTGAATCGTACCTTAAAGAAAACGAAACCATATCAGCAGTTGATGTAGCGGCTGTTTTAGCGTTACAGCTTAATCAAGATAAACCTTGG
>Ga0209024_1001453_pt1 | contig 19772 bp, 23 predicted proteins | sample AutmiccommunBRH5_FD_187380 | JGI IMG/M metagenome (GOLD analysis project Ga0209024, IMG submission 187380) | Deep subsurface microbial communities from Mt. Terri, Switzerland - Autotrophic microbial communities BRH/5 (SPAdes) (version 2) | ecosystem: Environmental > Aquatic > Deep subsurface >...
ATATAGATGCCCGGCTCGACGGTCATCGACATGCCCGGCTCGAGCACGCGCCACTCGCCGCCGATCTTGTAGTCGCCGACGTCATGCACGTCCATGCCCAGCCAGTGCCCGGCGCGGTGCATGTAGAAGGGTTTGTAGGCCTCGCTTGCGATCAGTTCGTCGACCTCGCCCTGCAGCAGGCCCAGCTCGACCAGCCCGGCGGTGATCACCCGTACGGTGGCCTCGTGGGCCTCGTTCCAGTGCTTGCCGGGTGCGATGTGCTTGAAAGCCTCTTCGTTGGCCTTGAGCACCAGTTCGTAAATGGCCTTCTGCTCGGGCGAGAAGCGGCCGTTGACCGGAAAGGTGCGGGTAATGTCGCTGGCGTAGCAGTCGATTTCGCAACCGGCGTCGATCAGCACGAGGTCGCCATCCTTCAGCGGCGCATCGTTCTCGCGGTAATGCAGGATGCAGGCATTGCGACCCGCGGCGACGATGCTGCCGTAAGCGGGCATCTTCGCCCCGCCCTTGCGGAACTCGTAATCCAGCTCGGCTTCCAGGTGGTACTCGAACAGGCCCGCGCGGCTGGCCTGCATGGCACGGATATGTGCACGGGCGGAAATCTCCGCGGCATGCTTCATCACCTTCACTTCGTTACTCGACTTGTACAGACGCATGTCGTGCAGCAAGTGATCGAGCGCGACGAACTCGCTGGGCGGCTGCGCGCCCTGGCGCGCCTTGGCGCGAATGGTCTTGATCCACTCCATCAGCCGATGATCGAAGGCTTCGTTGGTGCCGATGGCGTAGTAGACACGGTCGCGGCCTTCGATCAGCCCGGGGAGGATGTCGTCGATGTCGCCGATGGGAAAGGCATCGTCGGCACCGTATTCACTTATCGCGCCGTCCTGCCCGGCACGCAGGCCATCCCACAGCTCGCGTTCGGGGTCGCGTTCGCGGCAGAACAGCACGTATTCGCCATGCTCACGCCCGGGAATCAGCGCGATCACCGCCTCCGGTTCGGGGAAGCCGGACAGGTACTGAAAGTCGCTGTCCTGGCGGTAGACATGCTCGACATCGCGGTTGCGGATATACATCGGCGCCGCCGGCAGGATGGCGATGCTGTTGGGTTCCATCTGCTCCATCAGCGCCTTGCGCCGACGGGCGTATTCCGATTTCGGGATGCGAGTCATGAGCGGAACGATTTCCTCAATGCAGGGAAGGTTTCGGAGCAGCAGGTACAGGCTTGGCGCACTCGGTGAACAGCAGCAACGGCGCCACGCGCAGGTACTCCATCACTTCCATGTAATCGGTCTCGCCGTCTTCGGACTCTTCGAGCGAGTCCTGAATCTGCGCGATGGCCGAGAGATCCTGCAGTACTTCCATGGCCTCGGCGCTCAGCGCGCGGTCGCCAGCGGTCAGACCGAAGCCGGCGAGAAAGCCCTGGCACCACTGGCCCAGCGCGACAGCGCGCTCGGCCAGCGGCGCATCATCGCTGGGCAGCAGCAGAACGACGGCGATGTCGTCGCCGGCGAGCTCACCCTTGACCATCTCCTGCAGGCCGATCAAGGCCTGACGGATATTGTCCTGCGGCGCTTCGCCAAGCAGGTCCGAGGCATCGGTCAGCCAGGGTTCGACATCGAAGCCGGCACCGGCGCAGCTGCGCCCGAGCAACAGGCCATGCAATTCGGCAGGAGAAACAGTTTGCGGTGCGCCAGCCAGAAGTGTGGCGAAAGCGGCATATGGGGAATTCTGAATGGACATGGCGGCTAGGCGCACGATGGCGCAATGACTAGAATGAAGGCTTCGTATCCTAGCACCGGCGGCCGCGGCAAGACCATCGAAGCCCCCGGGCATCGCCTCCGTCTTCACTCAGTGCCCCAACAGGAATCCCATGGAAGACGCCGATCTGAAAGCGCTGACCACCAAGCTGGAGCAGCTGATTCAGCGCATCGAACAGCTCAAGGCGCAGAACCACCTGCTACTGGCCAACGAGCGGAACTGGCGTGAAGAGCGCGCTCATCTGATCGAAAAGAACGAAATGGCCCGCTTGAAGGTCGAATCAATGATTTCGCGCCTGAAAGCCCTGGAGCAGGACTCATGACCCAGCCGAACACCGTCACCGTGCACATCATGGACAAGGAATATTGCATTGCCTGTCCGCCAGAGGAACGCAGCAATCTGGAAGGCGCGGCCCGCTATCTGGATCGCAAGATGCGCGAGATCCGCAGCAGCGGCAAAGTCATCGGCGCCGACCGCGTCGCGGTGATGGCCGCGCTGAACATCACCCATGAACTGCTACACAAGCATGATCGCCTGGATGCCGAAGCCAACAGCGCGCGAGAGCACGTACGCATGTTGCTGGAGCGCGTCGACAGCGCACTGGCCACCGACCCGAACCCTTCCGGCAACTGATCAACGGCAGCCGGTTTGCGTTATACTCCGCCCAACTCCCTGGCATGTTCGCCAGTCGGCGATGACCCTCTCCCGATAAGCAACACCATGGAGGCTACACGTGGTGCCGGTGTGCATGTCCGCCTGACGGAAAGCCTTAAGGTACTCTGTAGTCGCCACCTTGAACTCTCGGGTTCAAGGGCCTACGCTGGCAGCGGCATGCTGGGGAGCCACTTCTGATGATCGTAGCCGAAGGCCTTTCGCGCCCGGCGCTACGCCGCAAGCTGCGCCACGCTCGACGCCAACTGACACCCGCCCAGCAGCGCCTGGCCGCTCGCCGTCTCTATCGGCAGCTGGCTCAGCATCCCCGGTTTCGGCGCGCCCGGCATATCGCCCTGTACCTGCCCAATGATGGCGAAATCGATCCGCGCCTATTGCTGCAAGCGGCTCAGCGCCGCGGCAAGGCAACCTATCTTCCGGTACTCAACCCCTGGCCACGTACGCGCATGGTGTTCCAGCGCATCGAGCCCGGCGAACAGCTGCGCCGCAACCGCTTCGGTATTCTGGAACCCGTGATCCGGACCGCTCGGCAACGCCGCGTCTGGGCGCTGGACCTGCTGCTCATGCCACTGGTGGGCTTCGACGGAAAGGGCGGACGGCTTGGCATGGGTGGCGGCTTCTATGATCGCAGCCTGGCGTATCGCGCCATGCGCAAAAAAAGTCACAAACCGACATTGTTGGGACTGGCTCATGAATGTCAGCGCGTCGATCGACTGCCGCTGGAGAGCTGGGATGTAGCGCTTCAGGCTACGGTGACGGACCAGGGTTGGTACGCCGGATGATGGAAAGCCGCGTCCATGCGGCACGAGGTCATCGCTGCTGAGCCTGCTGCACCTGAATGACCGGGGCCATGCCGGCCGCGCCATCGTGCTGATCCCACAGACTCTGCGTATAGCCCGTGGTGACTACGCCGAGACCAAAGATAAAGACCAAAATCCACAGAATATCGGGCTTACGTTTCATTTGTGTTCGCCTCCCCCTACCAGGCGAAATGCTTGCGTCGAGTCGATATGTTTTCGTTCTAGGACTCGATAGGCCACCTTACAGCTGCGGCATTTTCCGTGAAGCGTCGGCACCGCGCAAACAGGTATTGCAGCCGATTGTCGGAGATTTTGCCATCATGGTCTGATCGAACCGCCTGATAGGAGAGCAAGGTTCATGCCTTACTGGCTAATGAAGTCCGAACCCGACGAATTTTCCATCCGGGACCTGAAAAAAATGGGTCACGGACGCTGGGACGGTGTACGCAACTACCAGGCGAGAAACTTCATGCGCCAGATGCAGGAAGGCGATCAGTTCTTCTTCTATCACTCCAGTTGCGCCGAGCCAGGAATCGCCGGCATCGGTAGGATCAGTCGCAGCGCCTATCCCGATCCTACTGCCCTCGACCCTGCCAGCCCCTATCACGATGCCAAGGCTCGCGATGATGCAAATCCGTGGAGCGCGGTCGATGTCGAGTTCGTCGACGCCTTTGCGACACAGTTGAAATTGGCGCTTCTGAAAACCGAGCCAGCACTGCACGAACTGGCACTGGTGAAGAAAGGAAGCCGCCTGTCGGTGATGCCGGTCAGCGAAGACGAATGGCAGGCGATCCTGGCGATGCGCTGAGCTACTGGATGATCAGATTGTTGAACAGCAGATCATCCACCAGCGGTTTGCCTTCTTCCTGCTCCAGCACCTCGCGCACCTGGCGCAAGGCTTCCTGACGCAGCTGTTCCTTGGCTTCGGGGCCGCTCAGCGTCTCGTCGGTCTGCTGGGAAAACAGCATCACCAGCTGATGGCGAATCAGCGGCTCGTGATGCTTGACCCGATCCTCCACCTCCTTGCTGGAGATACGCAGCGCAACATCGGCCTTGTAGTACTTCAGTCGCTCGCCGGAGCCGTAGTTGCCAACCATCGCAGGCGTCAGCGCGTAATAGAGTGTCTGCGTGGCGGCGGCGTCTTCGGCCGGCTCCTCAGCCAGCGCGGGCCCAGCCAGGGCGAGGCAGAAAAACATCGAGATGAGGTATTTCACGCGGTACTGCTCCAAGGGATTCCTGCGCCAGCATAACCAGTCGCCGCGGCCCACCCAAGCCTATCGCGCAACCGCCTGCTACTTATACGCCGCCATTACAGTGAACGATGCTGATTGCCTCGCCACGCAGCGCTCCTAGACTGGAAAGTCCTGAGCAGTCGAGCCATCCCATGTCGGGCGGCAAGCGTCCGACCAGTCGAACAAGGAAAAGCGATGAAAGCCGTCCTGTGCAAAAGCTTCGGCCCGCCCGAAAGCCTGGTTGTCGAAGATGCCCCCTCCCCTCAGATCAAGCCGAGCGAGATCCTGCTCGACGTGCATGCCGCCGGGGTGAATTTCCCTGACACGCTGATGATCGAGGGCAAGTATCAGTTCAAGCCGCCGTTCCCGTTCTCGCCCGGCGGCGAGGCGGCCGGCGTCATCGCCGCGGTCGGCGAGAAGGTCAGCCACCTCAAGGCCGGCGACCGGGTCATGGCGCTCACCGGCTGGGGCAGCTTTGCCGAACAGGTTGCCGTGGCCGGTACCAACGCACTGCCGATCCCGCCGAGCATGGACTTCGACACCGCCGCCGCCTTCAGCATGACCTACGGCACCTCGATGCATGCGCTTACCCAGCGCGCCAATCTGCAACCTGGAGAGACTCTGCTGGTGCTGGGCGCCTCCGGTGGTGTCGGCCTCGCTGCCGTGGAAATCGGCAAGGCCATGGGCGCGCGAGTCATCGCCGCCGCTTCCAGCGCCGAAAAGCTGGAGGTGGCGAAGAATGCCGGCGCCGACGAACTGATCAACTACAGCGAAGTCAGCCTGAAGGAGCGCCTGAAGGAACTCACCGGCGGCCAGGGTGTGGATGTCATCTACGATCCGGTGGGCGGCAAGCTGTTCGAGGAAGCCTTCCGCAGCATCGCCTGGAACGGCCGCATGCTGGTGGTGGGTTTCGCCGCCGGTGGCGACATTCCGGCGTTGCCGGCCAACCTGCCGCTGCTCAAGGGTGCCGCACTGGTCGGCGTGTTCTGGGGCGCCTTCGCCCAGCGTCAACCGCAGGACAACGCCGCGAATTTCCGTCAGCTGTTCGCCTGGCATGCAGAAGGCAAGCTCAAGCCGCTGGTATCGCAACGCTTTGCGCTGGAAGAGGCTGGCCAGGCTATCGCCACGCTGGGGCAGCGCAAGGCGGTCGGCAAGCTGGTGGTGCAGGTGCGCTAATGCGCAGAAGGGAAATGCAGGAAGCGTCAGACGCTTCCTGCATGATCCGCATGGATCAGTGGGCGGTGCTGGGGGCTTCGCCGGCGCTCTGCATGCGCGCCATTTCCTGGGCGTAGAGTGCGTCGAAGTTCACCGGAGCCAGCATCAGCGCCGGGAACGAACCGCGGGTCACCAGGCTGTCCAGCGCCTCACGGGCGTAAGGGAAGAGGATGTTCGGGCAGAACGCGCCAAGGGTGTGGCTCATCGCAGCCGCTTCCAGACCCTTGATCAGGAAGATCCCGGCCTGCTGCACTTCGGCAATGAAGGCAACCTCTTCGCCGGTCTTCACGGTGACCGAAAGGGTCAGCACGACTTCATGGAAGTCGCCCTCAAGCGCCTTCTGCTTGGTGTTCAGGTCCAGCGCGACACTCGGATTCCATTCCTGACGGAAAATTTCCGGGCTCTTCGGCGCTTCGAAGGACAGGTCGCGGACGTAGATGCGCTGCAGGGAGAACTGCGCGCCCTGTTCGTTCTGCGACGCTGCGCCGCCGTTGTTAGCTTGTTCGGTCATTTCTGCAACCTTCTATCCAGTTGTGCGTGTCGTTTGAATTGTTCGCTGACCCGCGTTGCCGGCCTCAAGCCTGCAGCAACGGGTCGAGACGTCCGGCGCGCTCCAGAGCGTGGAGCTCATCGCAGCCGCCGACGTGCTTGTCGTCGATCCATATCTGCGGCACCGAGGTGCGTCCGGCCTTGCTGGCCATCTCGGCGCGCAGGGACGGGTTGCCATCCACAGGAATTTCCTCGTAGGCGACACCCTTGCGATCGAGCAGCGCCTTGGCGCGGATACAGAACGGGCACCAGGCGGTGGTATAGATGACGACGTTGGGCATGATTACTTGACCACTGGCAGATTGTCGCCGCGCCAGCTGGAAATCCCTCCCGACAACTTGGCGGCGGTGAAGCCTGCCTTCTGCAGCTCACGGCAGGCCGTTCCGGCGTGCTGCCCCATGGCGTCGACCACGATGATGGTCTTGGCCTTGTGCTTTTCCAGCTCGCCTGTGCGGCTGACCAGCTTCTCGTAGGGAATGTTCAATGCATCGACGATATGACCGGCGTCGAACTCCTTCTTGACGCGCACGTCCAACACCACGCCCTCGCCACTGTTGACCAGTGCCGTCAGTTCGCGATTGCTCAGGCTCTTGCCACCCTTGCGGGTCTCGGTGATGAACAGAAGGATCAACAGCACCACGAACAGGCTGCTGAGTACATAGTGGTTAGAGACAAATTCAATCAGGTTAGCGAGCATCAACGGGTACCCGGACGATAAAATGCGGGCCAGTATACACAGCCCCTCCTACCGGCTGAACCCTGATGATTCGTGACCTCGCCCCGGCCAGCCAGTAGACTGGCTGCCCTTTTCCGCCCCCGTGCAAGGAGCCCGAAAGCATGTCCGTCGCCCCCACCGCCACGCCCAAACCCCTGGTACTGATCATTCTCGATGGCTTCGGGCACAGCGACAGCCCGGACTTCAACGCCATCCACGCCGCCCGCAAGCCGGTCTACGATCGCCTGCTGGCCAGCCAGCCGCACGGATTGATCTCTGGCAGCGGCATGGATGTCGGTCTGCCGGACGGGCAGATGGGCAACTCCGAGGTCGGCCACATGAACCTAGGTGCCGGGCGCGTGGTGTATCAGGACTTCACCCGGGTGACCAAGGCGATCCGTGATGGCGAGTTCTTCGCCAACCCGACCATCTGTGCCGCCGTCGACAAGGCCGCGGGGGCCGGCAAGGCGGTGCACATCCTCGGCCTGCTCTCCGACGGTGGCGTGCACAGCCATCAGGATCATCTGGTCGCCATGGCCGAGCTGGCGGCCCAGCGCGGCGCCGAGAAGATCTACCTGCATGCCTTCCTCGACGGCCGCGACACCCCGCCGAAGAGCGCACAGCACTCCATCGAACTGCTCCAGGCCACCTTCACGCGCCTGGGCAAGGGCCGTATCGCCAGCCTGATCGGCCGCTACTTCGCCATGGACCGTGACAACCGTTGGGATCGCGTACAACAGGCCTACGAGCTGATCGTCGAGGGCAAGGCCGAGTACCGCTCCGACTACGCCGTGGATGGCCTGATCGCCGCCTACGAGCGTGGCGAAAGCGACGAATTCGTCAAGGCGACCACCATCGGCGAACCGGTGCGCGTCGAGGATGGCGACGCCGTGGTGTTCATGAACTTCCGTGCCGACCGCGCCCGCGAGCTGACCCGCTGCTTCGTCGAACCCGGCTTCAATGAATTCGAACGCGCCCGGGTGCCGCAACTGGCCGAGTTCGTCATGCTCACCCAGTACGCCGCGAGCATTCCCGCGCCGGCAGCCTTCGCCCCGGAAGCGCTGACCAACGTGCTCGGCGAGTACCTGGCCAACAACGGCAAGACCCAGCTGCGCATCGCCGAAACCGAGAAATACGCCCACGTCACTTTCTTCTTCTCCGGCGGCCGCGAAGAGCCCTTCCCCGGCGAAGAGCGCATTCTGATCCCCTCGCCTCAGGTCGCCACCTACGACCTGAAACCCGAGATGAGCGCGCCCGAGGTCACCGATCGTATCGTCGATGCCATCGAAAACCAGCGCTACGACGTTATCGTGGTCAACTACGCCAACGGCGACATGGTCGGTCATACCGGCGTGTTCGATGCCGCGGTCAAGGCGGTGGAATGCCTGGACAGCTGCGTCGGGCGGATCGTCGAGGCGCTGGACAAGGTCGGTGGCGAAGCGCTGCTGACCGCCGACCACGGCAACGTCGAACAGATGGAAGACGTCATGACCGGCCAGGCGCACACCGCGCATACCTGTGAGCCAGTGCCTTTCATCTATATAGGCAAGCGCAACGTCTCGATCCGCGAAGGCGGCGTGCTGGCCGATGTCGCGCCAACCATGCTGACCCTGCTCGGCATGCCGGTACCGCCAGAGATGACCGGTCGCTCGATCGTCGAGCTGAGCTGATCGAGCCGGGCGGGAAGCGGCTGGCGCCAGCCGCCGTTTCCCGCTACAGGCTTCAAGCTTCCAGCTTGCTTTTTAGGCATACTACGTCGGTCATAACGCTCGGTTGACGCCCTCCAATGCCTCGTACCTTTCTCGCCCTCGCCTTCCTCTGCCTGCTCGGCCCCGCCGTGGCGGACGAACGTGCCGCAGCGCGGCAGCAGATCGAAGCCGCTCGCCAGGACATTGCCGAACTGCAGAAACTGCTCAAGCAGATCGAGCAGGAGAAATCCGGCGTTCAGAAGCAGCTGAAGACCACCGAAAGCGAGATGGGTCAGCTGGAAAAGCAGGTCGACACCCTGCAGCAGGAGATCGACCGCAGCGAGGCGGAGCTGGAACGCCTGAACGAGGAGAAAACCACCCTCGAAGGCGCACGTCTGGAGCAGCAGCGCCTGATCGGGCTGCAGGCCCGCGCCGCCTATCAGAATGGGAGGCAGGAATACCTCAAGCTGCTGCTCAACCAGCAAAACCCGGAAAAATTCAGCCGCACCATCACCTATTACGACTACCTGAACAAGGCGCGCCTCGAACAGCTCGACAGCTTCAACGAGACCCTGCGCCAACTGGCTGGAGTCGAGACTGACATCGAAGCGCAGCAGAACCTTCTGGCGGAAAAGAAGGACGGCCTGCTGGAGCGGCGCGAGCAACTCGCCGAGGTGCGCAAGGAGCGCCAGCAAACTCTGGCCAAGCTCAACAGCGACCTCTCCAGCCGCGAACAGAAGCTGCAGGCCCGCCGCCAGGAGCAGGCCCAGTTCGAACGGGTACTCAAGACCATCGAGGAAACTCTGGCGCGCCAGGCTCGCGAAGCCGAGGAAGCCCGGCAACGCGAACTGCTTGCCGAGCGCCAGCGTCAGGAGCAACAACAATCCCGGCCCGGCGCCAGCACTGCGCCGAGCGGCCCATTGGTTTCCAGTGCCGGCGGCAACTTCGGCGGCCCGTTCGCCAAGGCCAAGGGCAAGCTGCCATGGCCGGTGGATGGACGTCTCGTCGCCCGCTATGGCACTCCGCGCGGCGGCGACGCTCGAACCAAGTGGGACGGCGTACTGATCGGCGCCAGCGTCGGTACTCAGGTCCGCGCCGTCCATGGCGGACGCGTAGTGTTCGCCGACTGGCTGCGCGGCGCTGGACTGCTGGTAATCCTCGACCATGGCAATGGTTATCTGAGCCTGTATGGCCACAACCAGAGCCTGCTGCGCGACGCCGGCGATATCGTCAAGGCCGGCGACGCAATTGCCACGGTAGGCACCAGCGGCGGCCAGGAAACTGCCGCACTGTATTTCGCCATTCGCCAGCAGGGGCGCCCCAGCGATCCTGCCCAATGGTGCCGCGCGCAAGGTTAGCGAGCAGCGGCTTTCGGTCCTGCCGAGCCGCCAGCACCACCAAGCGCGCCCTCTCATAATTGGAGTTCGACATGTTGCACCTGCGCCGTTTCGCCCGCCCATCCACGCTCGCCCTGGCCGTATTGCTGGGGATGCAGGGCGGCGCATGGGCCCAGCAGCCCATGGAGGAGGCCGCGGCGCCAAGTGCCAGTGCCAGTGCCAAAGCCCCGCTGCCGCTGGAGGAGCTGCGCACCTTTGCCGAGGTACTGGACCGTATCAAGGCTGCCTATGTCGAACCAGTGGATGACAAGACCCTGCTGGAAAATGCCATCAAAGGCATGCTCAGCAATCTCGATCCTCATTCCGCCTATCTCGAGCCCGAAGCGTTCGCCGAGCTGCAGGAAAGCACCAGCGGCGAATTCGGTGGTCTCGGCATCGAAGTCGGCATGGAAGACGGCTTCATCAAGGTCGTTTCACCGATCGACGATACCCCGGCGTCCAAGGCCGGCATCGAAGCCGGCGACCTGATCGTCAAGATCGATGGCCAGCCGACCAAGGGGCTGTCGATGATGGACGCCATCGGCAAGATGCGCGGCAAGCCGGGCAGCAGCATCAGCCTGACGCTGGTGCGCGAAGGCGGCCAGCCGTTCGACGTGAAGCTGACCCGCGCGGTCATCAAGGTGCGCAGCGTCCGCAGTCAGATCCTGGAGCCGGGCTACGGCTACCTGCGCGTCACTCAGTTCCAGGTCAACTCCGGCGAGGAAGTGGGCAAGGCGCTGGCGAAGCTGAAGAAGGACAACGACGGCAAGAAGCTCAACGGCCTGGTCCTCGACCTGCGCAACAACCCCGGTGGCGTGCTGCAGGCGGCTGTCGAGATTTCCGACCACTTCCTGACCAAGGGCCTGATCGTCTACACCGAGGGTCGCATCGCCAATTCCGAGCTGCGCTTCAACGCCGACCCGGCAGATGCCAGCGAAGGCGTACCGCTGGTGGTGCTGATCAACGGCGGCAGCGCCTCGGCCTCGGAGATCGTCGCTGGCGCGCTGCAGGATCACAAGCGCGGTGTGGTGATGGGCACCGACAGCTTCGGCAAGGGCTCGGTACAGACCGTGCTGCCGCTGAACAACGATCGTGCACTGAAGCTGACTACCGCGCTGTACTACACCCCCAACGGCCGCTCGATCCAGGCCCAGGGCATCGAGCCGGACATCAAGGTCGAGCGTGCCAAGCTGACCCGCGAGCAGGCCGCCGATGGCTTCCGCGAGGCCGATCTTGCTGGCCACCTGGGCAACGGCAACGGCGGTCCGGACCGTCCCACCGCCACCCAGATCGCCAGCGACTCGCCGCGCCCGCAGGACGATGACTACCAGCTCGGTCAGGCCCTGAATCTGCTCAAGGGATTGAACCTCACCCGCGGCCAGTGAAGATGTCAGGCTGGGTAGCAGGGCTGGCGCTGCTGGTGTTGCTCGCCAGCCAGGCGCTGTATGCCAGCGAGCCCGCAGCCACGCCGGACCATGTCCCGCGACCGAGGTTGACCCTGATAATCGACGACCTCGGGCAGAACCCGGCACGCGACCGCCGCGTGCTGCAACTGCCGGGGCCGGTCGCGCTGGCGATCCTTCCCGACACCCGCCATGCAGCCGACCTGGCCGAGCAGGCCCATCGCGCCGGCAAAACGGTCATGCTGCACATGCCGATGGCGCCTGCCCAAGGCCGTTTCGCCTGGCATCCCCAACTACCTCATGACGAACTGGCGCGCCGTCTCGACGCAGCGCTTGCGGCGGTACCGCATGCCAGCGGGCTGAACAACCACATGGGCAGCGCCATGACCGATCAGATACAGGCCATGACCTGGCTGATGGGCGAACTGCAGCGCCGCCACCTGTTCTTTCTCGACAGCCGCACCAGCCCGCGCACCGTGGCCGCCGCCAGCGCCCAACGCACGGCACTGGCCAGCCTGTCGCGGGACATCTTTCTCGATGACGATCCTTCACCGTCCGCGGTAGCCGAACGCTTTCACGCGGCAGTCGCGCTGGCGCGCAGGCAGGGCTCGGTCGTCATCATCGGTCATCCCCACGAGAGCACGCTGGCCGTGCTCGAACGCGAACTGCCGCGCCTCTCGGCGCAGGGCATCGAATGGGTCGATGTCGGGCAGATGATCGCCACCCGCAGCAACCGCGCGATGGCCGCCCATGGTCGTGGCGGCGTCTACCGCTGAGCTTCAGAGATAGCGGCGCAGCATCGCATCCACCGTGCCGTCGGCACGCATCGCATCCAGCGCCCGCTGCAGACGCTCAACCACCTCGTCCGGTGTCGCCCGGTTGAGCGCGAGGAACAGCCGCGCTTCATTGAAACGCAGCACCGGTTTCAGGCCGGTCACACCTTCCTGCTTGGCCAGGTAGGGTCCGACCGGATCGGCGGTGGCCCAGACGTCGATCTGACCCTTGAGCAGCTTGCCGATGTTCTCCTGATCACGCAGCGAGTTGATCGGCGCCAGGCCCTTGCCCTCCAGATGCTGGCTGACCGCATCGTTCTTGTAGGCACCGATGCGCAGGTCGCGTGCCTGCTCCAGTCCGGTCAGGCGCAGAGGACTGTCGGCGGGCGCCAGCAGCACCCAGCTGATGCTCGCCAACGGGCCGACCCATTTGAACTGCTGCTCGCGCTCGGCAGTAAAGGTGGTGGAGAACAGCCCCTGATCCGGCTGTTCGAGCACCTGCTTGTAGATGCGATCCCAGGGGAAGCGCAGGGTCAGCTCGTAGCGGATATTCGCGCGGCGGAACATCTCGCGCACGATGTCGGCGTTGATACCGTGGATGCGCGCGTCGGCGGCGTAGTTCTTGCCGTCCTCGGCCATGTTGAATGGTGGAAAATTCTCGGTCAGCAGCACGACTCGGTAGTCGTCAGGCAGCGCAGCGTGCGCATGAGCGCAGAGCAGCAGCAAGACGACGGCAATGATTCGCTTGAACATGGATCGCTCCCTTTTTCTCGATTCCCTGGCCCACCCCTCCGCGAGCCAGAGCCGGGGGCTGTCCAAAGCAAGATGCGAACCAGCGAAGCGCCACGGCGCCAGCGGCTGAGCGCCCGCTGAATCAGGGAAGCGTGCATGCGCCAGGACGGCGCGAGCAGGGGGATCGGTGCACGCTACTGGCGCACCGCCATCACTCGAGAAAGTCGGCGCAGAAGATGCGCCGACCTGGGAAGGCTCAGAGGTAGCGCGCGTTGATCTCGTCGATCACACCTTCGCTACGCATCTGGTCGAGCGCTTTCTGCAGCTTCTGCACCGTCTCATCGGCGACCTGCTTGTTCAGCGCCAGGTACAGCTCGGCACTGTCGAAACGCAGCACGCGCTTGAGTCCGGTCACGCCGTCCTGGCGGGCGAGGTAGCGGCCAGCGGGATCACCAGTGGCCCACAGGTCGATCTTGCCGTCGATCAGCTTCTTCACGTTCTCCTGATCGCGCAGGGCGAGCTGCGGCTGCAGCCCCTGACCGTCCAGGTGCTCGGCAATGGCATCACCCTTGTAGGCGCCGATGTTGTACTGGCGCGCCTGATCCAGACTGGTCAGGTTGATCGGACTGTCGCCACGAGCCAGCAACACCCAGTCGTCCGGGCCGATGGGACCAACCCACTTGAACAGCTCTTCGCGCTCGGGCAGGCGCGCCGTGACGAAAACCCCGTAGTTCGGCTGCTCCAGCGCCATGCCGTAGATACGCTCCCAGGGGAAGCGCAGCGTCAAGGTGTAGTCGATGCCGGCACGCTTGAACATCTCGCGCACGATGTCCGCGGCGATCCCGGTGATGTGCTCGTCACGCGCGAAGTTCTTGCCATCGTCCGCCATGTTGTAGGGCGGGAAATTCTCGGTCAGCAGATTGATCTTGTCTGGCGCCTGAGCGTGCGCCAGCGTAGCGCCCAGCAGCAAAGCTGCGGCGATGGTAGAGATTGTCTTGCGCATGTGTGTACCCCCTGAGTACTTATCCGCAACAGCCGCGGACGTGTCCATGTTTCGAGAGCGAAGCCTTTCGCTCTGCCGGCAACGCGATCAGCGCATCACGATGCCGCGGGCGGCCAGATAGGCCTTGGCTTCCGGAATGGTGTATTCGCCGAAATGGAAGATGCTGGCGGCCAGCACCGCATCGGCCTTGCCTTCGAGGATGCCATCGGCCAGGTGCTGCAGATTGCCGACGCCACCGGAGGCGATCACCGGGATGCACAGCGCTTCGCTGATGGCCCGGGTGACGCCCAGGTCGTAGCCGCTCTTCACGCCGTCCTGATCCATGCTGGTCAGCAGGATTTCGCCAGCGCCGAGGTCTTCCATCTTCTTCGCCCAGGCCACCGCATCCAGGCCGGTGGGCTTGCGCCCGCCATGGGTGAAGATTTCCCAGCGACCCGGCTCGCCCGGCGCGGAGACCTTCTTCGCATCGATGGCGACGACGATGCATTGCGAGCCGAAGCGGTCCGCGGCCTCGCCGACGAAGTCCGGGTTGAACACCGCGGCGGTGTTGATCGAGACCTTGTCGGCGCCGGCGTTGAGCAGGTTGCGGATGTCCTGCACGCTGCGAACGCCACCGCCGACGGTCAGCGGGATGAACACCTGGCTGGCCATGCGCTCGACGGTGTGCAGGGTGGTGTCACGGTTGTCGACGCTGGCGGTGATGTCGAGGAAGGTGATCTCGTCGGCGCCCTGCTCGTCGTAGCGGCGTGCGATTTCCACCGGGTCGCCGGCGTCGCGGATGTTCTCGAACTGGACGCCCTTGACCACGCGGCCGTTGTCCACGTCGAGGCAGGGAATGATGCGTTTGGCCAGGGCCATGGCTTTCTCCGAAAGCGGCTTATTCAAGCCGCAGGCTTCAAGCTGCAGGTAGCGTGTAGGGTGGATCGCGCTTCACCGATCCACCGCAGTTCAGCGAATCACTCGTCCTTGTACTTCAGGTCGCAGAGCGCCTGCGCCTCGGCGACGTCGAGCGTGCCTTCATAGATCGCCCGGCCGGTGATGGCGCCGACGATGCCCGGTGTGTTGGTATCGAGCAGCTTCTGGATGTCGCCGATGTTGTGGATGCCGCCGGAGGCGATCACCGGGATGCGGCTGGCGTTGGCCAGCGCCACGGTCGCCTCGACGTTGCAGCCCTGCATCATGCCGTCCTTGGCGATGTCGGTGTAGACGATCGCCGAGACGCCATCGGCCTCGAAGCGGCGCGCCAGGTCGACTGCCTGCACGCTGGAGACTTCGGCCCAGCCATCGGTGGCGACGAAGCCGTCCTTCGCATCGAGGCCAACGATGACCTTGCCCGGAAAGGCGCGGCAGGCCTCGGTGACGAACTCCGGCTCTTTGACCGCCTTGGTACCGATGATCACGTAGCTGACGCCGGCGCGCACGTAGTGCTCGATGGTTTCCAGGGTGCGGATGCCGCCACCGATCTGGATCGGCAGGTCCGGGTAGCGCCTGGCGATGGCGGTGACCACCTCGCCGTTGACCGGCTGGCCTTCGAAGGCGCCGTTGAGGTCGACCAGGTGCAGGCGACGGCAGCCGGCCTCGACCCACTTGGCGGCCATGGCCACCGGGTCGTCGGAAAACACCGTGGCATCGTCCATCAGGCCCTGGCGCAGACGCACGCAGGCGCCGTCCTTCAGATCGATAGCGGGGATAATCAGCATGGCTTGAACCTGTTCAAATCAAGTGTCGGTTAAGGGTCAGCTCTTCTCGAGCGCCCACAAGTCGCTTTCGATGCTCTCGAACCGTTCCTTCAGGTGGCTCTGCACGTCGAAGATCGCCTTGTTGTAATACAGCGGCGCGATTTCCCGGGCGAACAGATCGAGCACTTCCTGCGCCTCGAACGAGCCCAGCTCGAGTTCGAAACGCTCTTGCAGAAAGCGCTTGATGACCTGTTGCGCTGCCTGCTCCTGAGCGGCATCCAGCGTCAGGACTGGCGGCTTGAGCTTGGCCCGGCTCATTTACCAGCGACCATCCCAGGCGGCGAAGTTCTGCAGCAGCTGCAGGCCGTGGGTGTGGCTCTTCTCCGGGTGGAACTGCACCGCGAAGCGCGAGCCATCGGCCAGTGCGGCGGCGAAGTCGTTGCCGTAATGGCCGCGACCGACCACCTGCCGCGGATTGCCGGCTTCGATGTAATAGCTGTGCACGAAATAGAAGCGCCCATTGTCCGGAATCGCGTGCCAGAGCGGGTGGTCGACCACCTGCTTGACCTCGTTCCAGCCCATGTGCGGCACCTTCAGGTGCTCGCCGTCCTCGTGCAGGTCCTTGCCGAAAAAGCGCACCTGACCGGGGAACAGGCCGATGCAATCGACGCCGTCGTTTTCTTCGCTGCGCTCCATCAGCGCCTGCATGCCGACGCAGATGCCGAGAAATGGGCGGTCCTGGCTGACTTCGCGAACCAGTTCGTCGAAGCCCAGCCGGCGGATCTCCGCCATGCAGTCGCGAATCGCGCCGACGCCGGGAAACACCACGCGGTCGGCCTCACGGATGACCTGGGCATCGCTGGTGATCAGCACGCGGCCAGCGCCGACGTGTTCCAGCGCCTTGGCCACCGAGTGCAGGTTGCCCATGCCGTAGTCGATGACGGCAACGGTCTGCATTACAGGCACCCTTTGGTGGACGGCATCTGCCCGGCCATGCGCGGATCGAGCTCGACGGCCATGCGCAGCGCGCGGCCGAAGGCCTTGAACACGGTCTCGATCTGGTGGTGGGTATTGATGCCGCGCAGGTTGTCGATGTGCAGGGTCACCAGGGCGTGATTGACGAAGCCCTGGAAGAATTCCTGGAACAGGTCGACGTCGAACTTGCCGACCACCGCGCGGGTGTAGGGCACGTTCATGGTCAGCCCCGGGCGCCCGGAGAAGTCGATCACCACGCGCGACAGCGCCTCGTCCAGCGGCACATAGGAATGACCGTAGCGGCTCATGCCCTTCTTGTCGCCGATGGCCTTGGCGAAGGCCTGGCCGAGGGTGATGCCGACGTCCTCCACGGTGTGGTGGTCATCGATGTGCAGGTCGCCGTTGCACTCGATATCCAGGTCGATCAGCCCGTGACGGGCGATCTGGTCGAGCATGTGCTCCAGGAAGGGCACGCCGATGGCGAAGCGCGCCTTGCCGGTGCCATCCAGATTGATGGTGACCTTGACCTGGGTTTCCAGGGTGTTGCGCTCTACGTAAGCCGTACGTTCGGACATCAACAGCTCCGCTGATCGTGGGCGAAAAGGGGCACATTATAGGCGCAAACGCCGCAGCACGGATACGCGCAGGGCACGCTGGACTGCATCTTGCAGGAACCTGCGCGTCAACCCGCGGAGGTGCCGCCCATGCACGGACGGAAAATGCCTGCGACCCTGCGCTTCATGCTGGCGTCCCGGCGCAGCGAACTGCTCGGCCTGGAAGACCTGGCGCGCACCTGCGAACTGGTCACCCGTATCAGCCAGCTGGTGCACGCGCTGCAGAAAGAGCGCGGCTACTCGAACATCTACCTCAGCGGCAACGCCGCCCATCAGCGTCAGCAGCTGGACGTACTCAGCCTGGAAGCCGAGGCGCTGGAGCGCGAGGTGCGCCTGGATCTGGATCGCATCGATCTGGATGCCGTCAGCACTGCGGACAAGACCCGTCTGTTCACCCGCATCGCCTATGCCCTGCACAGCCTCGACGAGCTGCCCGCACTACGCCGGCGCATCCGCGAGCACGCCATCAGCATGCAGGACGCCACGGCAACACTGGTGCGGCTGATCGGCGGGCTGCTGGCAGTGGTGTTCGAAGCGGCCGACACCGCCGCCGACCCGGACATCACCCGCTGCCTGGTGGCGCTATTCAATTTCATGCAGGGCAAGGAACTGGCCGGGCAGGAGCGCGCGCTCGGGGTGGTCGGCTTCGCCAGCGGCTATTTCCGCGCGGACATGCTGGAGCGCCTGGAGCACCTGCTCGAAGGCCAGGAGCGCTGCTTCGCCACCTTCAGCCGCTTCGCCAGCCCGGCAGCGCAGGCGCTATGGCAAGCGCTGTGCGCCAGCGAGACGAACATCAACGCCTGCCGCCTGCGTGACATCGCCCGCCGTACCAGCCCCGGCGCGGCGGTCGAACCGCAGCTGTGCGAGCTCTGGTTCGAGCTGCACACGCACCGCATCGACGCGATGAAGCAGGTCGAAACGCGCCTGGAGCAGGATCTGTTGCAACAGTGCCGGTACAGCATCGAGCGCATCCGCAAGGATCTGCAGAGCCATCGCAAGCTGCTCGACGGCATCGCCGACATGCACGCCGCCGCCGAGCAGGCCAAGCTGTTCAGTGTGCAGGCCAGCGATCTCGACGCGCCACCGCCGGACGGCATGACCGCGATGGTGGCGCGCTCGACCCTGGAACTCTTGCTAACCCAGAGCGTGCGCCTGCAGGGTCTCAATGAAGAATTGCGCGAGGCGCGTCAGGCGCTGGACGAGCGCAAACAGGTGGAGCGGGCCAAGCAGCAGCTGATGCGCCAGCAGGGCTTCTCCGAAGGCGAGGCCTACGGCTGGCTGCGTCAGGCGGCAATGAATCAGGGCCTGCGCCTGGAGGAGGTCGCCCAGCGCCTGCTGGCACTGGCACAGCCCGCCGAGCGCGCCCCGGCCCGCACCCTGGGCCAGCGCTCCAGGCACTGAAAACAGGCACGCCGCACCATCAGCACAGCATGCCTGCCCCGCGGATGTGCATGCGCCGCCAGTCCCGCAGGAACGCCAAGCGCAATTCATCTCGAGCAAGCCAATCACGGAACTGGTCGCGCTCTGTTTGCGCCCCGCCGCAAGTGCTTGATTCGATGGAAACCTCCCGGCGATTCGATGCCGCGGCAGTACCCGTTCCGCGCCGCCTGAGCAGTTCTGGCACAGCTTTCGCAAAGCTCAGGCAAGGCCGGATCCTTCGGCTTTCACAACTCCTCATCAGGACAACGGTGTCCACGCTCTCCGGCTCCAGCCGGGCGGTGTGGCGCCGTTTTTTTTCGCCCAAAGGAAAACCCGACCATGACCGACAAGCCGAACAACGACCAGCCCAGCAGCGTAACGCTGGCCTCGCGCCGCAGCTTTCTCAAGCACTCGATCATTGCCGCCAGCGGCGTCGCCCTGTTCGGCGGCATGTCCCTGGGCATGCGTTCGGCCGCCTGGGCGGCGGGCGGGGATGTGGAGACGAGCAAGGCCAAGCTCGGCTTTATCGCCCTGACCGACGCCGCGCCGCTGTTCGTCGCCGCCGAGAAGGGCTTCTTCGCCAAATACGGGATGACCGAGGTCGAGGTACTCAAGCAGTCGTCCTGGGGCACCACCCGCGACAACCTGGTGCTCGGCTCGGCGAAGAACGGCATCGATGGCGCGCACATCCTCACGCCGATGCCCTACCTGATCAGCGCCGGCATCGTCACGCCGAACAACCAACCGGTACCCATGTCGATCCTCGCGCGGCTGAACCTGTCCGGCCAGTGCATCTCGGTCGGCGAGGAATATCGCGACCTGAAGATCGGCCTCGACAGCACCCCGTTCAAGGCCGCGCTGGAGGCGAAGAAGGCCAGCGGCAAGAAAGTCAGCGCGGCGATGACCTTTCCCGGCGGCACCCATGACCTGTGGATGCGCTACTGGCTGGCGGCCGGTGGCATCGACCCGAATGCCGACATCAACACCATCGTCGTGCCGCCGGCGCAGATGGTCGCCAACATGAAGGTTGGCAGCATGGACACCTTCTGCGTCTGCGAGCCGTGGAACGCCCAGCTGATCAACCAGAAGATCGGCTACACCGCCAACACCACCGGCGAGCTGTGGCACAACCACCCGGAAAAGGCCTTCGCCCTGCGCAGCGACTACGTGGC
>Ga0209024_1001455_pt1 | contig 19689 bp, 16 predicted proteins | sample AutmiccommunBRH5_FD_187380 | JGI IMG/M metagenome (GOLD analysis project Ga0209024, IMG submission 187380) | Deep subsurface microbial communities from Mt. Terri, Switzerland - Autotrophic microbial communities BRH/5 (SPAdes) (version 2) | ecosystem: Environmental > Aquatic > Deep subsurface >...
TTCGAAAATAACTCCTGCGGGTCTCGTCCCGCTAATAGCTGATCCAGTAACTCTTTATCAATTGCCATAATGATGGTCCTTTCTATTCCACCTATATGGCCCCGCGCACAAAATTACTGACAGTCCCGTGCGGTTGCAAGCCGTGCGCCTTCCAGATGCGGCGCACCGCGCTGGCGCTGATGCCGCTGGCTGCGGCCATCATGTCCGCCGTCCAGTGCGTCGTCTCGCCCGGTGCATCGCTCAACGTTAGCGCCACCACGCGTTCGGCCACCTCGGGGCCCAGCGGGGGAATACGCGAAGGCCGGGTCTTGTCGCGCAGCAGGCCATCGACACCTTCACTCATAAAGCGCTCCTGCCAGCGCCAGACGCAGGTCTTCGATTTGCCCGTCTGCCGCATGATCGCAGCTGTGCCAACACCATCAGCGGACAATAAAATGATCGACGCGCGCCAGACATGCTTCTGGGCGGCATTGCGATCCTGGACAACACGCTCAAGGCGAAGACGTTCAGATGGCGAAACTTCAAATATGATCCCGGTGCGCATGACACTGAATCGCACATCAAAACGCGAAAGGGAATCCCAAAAAGGACTCAACTGTTAGGCGGTATCCACTAGCATGAGGGGTTCAGGCGTGCGGCGGCGTAATCCAACGTATCGGGGGCACCAAAGGTGGGCCGAACTCAAAACTCCATGCCGTCTGCGAAGGTGAAGGCCATCTCATTATCATGCTGCTGTCCGAGGGCTGGGCGAGTGATCACAAACAACAGAACTACTTTGGGACAAGGGATTTGACAGTGACTGGTTCCGAGCCGCTCTGGCCGAACGCGGCATTGCTGTGTGCATCCCGCCACGCTCCAACCGAAAGGTGCAACGCCACCATAACAAAAGCCTCTACAAACAGTGCCACAAGATCGAGAATGTCTTTGGCAGGATCAAGGACTGGAGACGCGTCGTCACCCGCTATGATAGAGGCGCCCACACACCTTCTTTTGCGCTATCTGTATCGCAGCTACCATCTGCTACTGGCTATAATCAATGGATCCTGAGCTTAGCCTCAGATGGTGCTGAAGGCAGTAATCGGGTGCCGAACGAAGATTCTAAACCGCTAACGTGTTCCGTTTGGAGCCATTGTCAGAAGCTGCTTCCGCACTGTTCGTAGATTACTCCACAAATCCTCGAATTGCTGTTTCGAAAGAGCGGAAAAAACCTGATTGCAGAATTCGTGCGCCAAGGTGCTCATCGTATCGATCTCAGTTTTAGCATCGACCGTCAGGTAAACTCGCCAAACTCGGCGGTCACTGGAATCCGCTCGTCGTGCGACGCGACCCGATTTTTCAAGCCGGTCTATCAGCCAGCCGGTTGATACCCGGGAGATACCCAACCTTCGCGAGAGTTCTATCTGACTCATGCCGTCTTCGCGCGAGAGGTTCGAAATAAGGCGCCAGGACGATTTGGTCAGGCCTAGAGCATCCATGCGTTCATCAAACGCAAGACGTAAGAGCCGGTTCACGTCATCAATTGAGAACGCAATCTCGAAATCTCTGCGATCCGCGTCTTTTCGGTTATCTTCTTGAAGATCCACCTTCCGGCCCCCATTCTCGTTTGTTATGGTAACTCATCGCTTTGCTTGCGGTATAAATAAGAGCCAGTCTAGTGTTTTATGGATTCGCCACCGCAATCGCAAGTGTGAGACTCAGGCCGTGGCCACTTGGCATATGGGCTCAAACAAATAATTCCACAGGCTGACAATCCATCCGTAACTGCAAAGGTATGATCACCCCCTCATGTCGCGTTTGCTCCATTTTACACGCCATTTAGCTGCCCGAGATTGACAGAGCAAAAATATATGTTAGGTATCTTACAGTGTGGATACTAACGGAAAGAATTTCTATCAATGGATCAGGCGAAAGAATATCAAATCTGTGATGCGGACAATCACTATTACGAGCCTCTGGATGCGTGTACGCGATACCTTCCTGAAGAGTTTAAGGCGCGTGGGGTGCAATTCGTTACCACTGGTGGCAGAACCACTTGCCTTATCGGCGAAAAAGTTTCCCATTTTATTCCGAACCCTACCTTTGCGCCAGTAGCCGTTCCTGGATGTGCTGATGATTACTATCGTGGGCTGACGCCGATGCACAAGACTATCGGCGAGGTAATGGAATTAGAGCCGGAATGTCGCTCATCGTTTCGTGAGCGGGAAGCGCGACTCGCGGTCATGGACGAAGAAGGCATCGATAAGACCTTTCTGTTTCCGACGTTCGGTTATGGTCTAGAAGAGGCGCTGGCGTCTGACCCCGAGGCTGCCATGGCCACTATTACAGCTTTTAACCGCTGGGTGGATGATGATTGGGGTTACAATTATAGGGGCAGGATTTATGCGGCCCCGATTTTGTGTCTTGCCGATCCGGATGCGGCCATAGTAGAGCTTGAGCGCGTTCTTGCCGGCGGCGCAGCCGTAGTTACTATGCGTCCAGCGCCAGCAGCTTGTGCAGATGGACGTAGGAGCATTGGTGACCCGGTCTATGACGGCATTTGGTCTCGGCTTAGCGAGGCTCAGGTGCCAGTTGCCTTCCATATCTCTGACAGCGGTTACCAGCGCTACATGGCGGATTGGGGTGACGATTCTGAGTTCAGGCCGATTGCCCGCGGAGATATGACGATGGGCAAGCTCATTTACCAGGAGCGCCCGATGTTCGACACGATCGCAGCAATGACTGTCCATGGGGTTTTCAAGCGGCATCCAAAGCTTCGCATTGCGAGTATCGAGAACGGGGCGTTGTGGCTGCCTCTTCTGATCAAGAAGCTGACCAAGGCTTATTACCAAAAGACCATCGATACCTTCGGGGAGCCGCCGCTCGATACACTTCGTCGTAGTCTCTGGGTCAGCCCATATGCAGAAGATGATTTTCCGGAATTGATCGAACTTCTCGGGGTTGAGCAGATTTTAATGGGATCAGACTGGCCGCACGCCGAAGGACTTGCCCACCCCAAAGACTATGTCCACTTGCTCAACGGTTTGAGCGAGAAGGACAAGTCACTCATCATGCGCGACAATTTCCTCGCTTTTGCACCGCGTACTTCAGCGTAAGGGTTGGGCAATGGCTTTTCAGAAAACTGTCGATATCGTAGATGCGTTTGTGCACTTCCCTTCATCGGAAGATGCGGCGTTCGACTGGCTTGATCCGGTGCTGGGTCCCCAGCGTTATGCCAAATCCGAAAGATTGCCGGTGGGGTATTTGTTCAAGAAGCCTCCAATGCTCCCTGACGGAGCCGATCCGGTCGATTTTGTGCTTGCAGCGATGGACAAACATGGCGTCGACAAGGCGATCGTCGACGTGACCGATCCCGCTGGGTCGGGTCGTAAGGCAATCAAGGCCCATCCCGATCGATTTCGTGGAACATTCAGCATTGATCCCAATGCCGGGATGCATTCAGTGCGGGAACTGACCACTGCCTACGAGGAGCTCGGGATTTGCGCTGCAAGTGCAGGGCCAGCCTTCTTCAGTCCGCAGGTGCCGATCGACGATCGAAAATTTTACCCCTTCTATGCCAAATGCGTAGAACTGGATATTCCAATCTGTCTGACGACGGGTGTTCCCGGCCCCAGAGTTCCGATGGCAGCTCAAGAAATTTCGCGCCTGGATGAGGTTTGTTGGTACTTCCCGGACTTGAAGGTCGTCATGCGACACGGGGCAGAGCCGTGGCAGGCCCTTGCGGTCAAATTGATGCTGAAATGGCCAAATCTCTATTATTCCACATCGGCATTTTCTCCGCGCCATTACCCGAAAGAGATCATCGATTTTGCTAATACACGAGGCTTGGACAAAATAATCTACGCGGGATATTTTGCCGTTGGCTTGACCTTGGACCGCATTTTCTCAGAGTTTGAAAATCTACCGTTCTCGGATGAGGTCTGGCCCAAATTCTTGAGTGGCAATGCACGTCATGTGTTCGGGTTATAGTCTTGTGAGGGTGATAAATACATGCGATTGATATTACCTGGCGAGGATCTAGCGTTCCAACAACGAGCGATCGAATGGCTTGTGGCGAACATGCCAAAAGGGAAGCGTCCTTCGACAGGTCCGGAGATGCGAGAATACGATCTTGCATGGATTGCCAAACAGTCAAAAGGGGGCTGGGGAGGCATTTCTTGGCCAAAAGAGCATGGCGGTTGCGGCGTCAGTCCGCTGCAACAGTTGCTTTGGTATGAAGCCTCTGCTCAAGCGCCTACACCTCCCATCGGCGTCGGAATGGTTGGCCTGAACTTTGGGGGGCCGACGATATTTACTTGCGGTACAAAGGCGCAATGTGACGAACACTTACCGCGAATCTTGAATGGCGAAACTGTATGGTGTCAGGGGTTCTCTGAACCCAATGCCGGATCAGACCTTGGAGGCATTGAGACTCGGGGCACAATCCATGCCGATTATATTGAAGTTACAGGTCAGAAAATCTGGACAAGTTATGCGGATTTGGCCGACTATCAATTACTGTTGATACGTACTGATAAAGGCTCTTCAAAGCATAGTGGCCTTACAATGGTTATATGCGATATGAAAAGTGAGGGTGTGGATGTTCGGCCCATTCAGCTAATTTCAGGCGAATCCCACTTTTGCGAGGTTTTCTATGATTCGGTGAAAATACCCAAGGCCAATGTTATCGGAAAAGTTGGGGAAGGTTGGAGAGTTGCTATGGCGACTCTCGGGTTTGAAAGAGGAGCGGCGTTCATTGCTGACCAAATTTCACTCGCCGGTAAAGTAGAGGAACTGATAGCGCTGGCCAGGCGCACAAAATGGCCGACCAGGAACCGGTTGGCCATTGATGACGACGAAATTTCTCGAGGGTTGGCAATCTTGCGCGCTGAGGTTTCCGGTCTGCGTGCAATGACTTATGGCGATATTGCGCAAAGAAGTGCGGGTGATCCACCGGGCCCCGAAGGCTCGATGAACAAGCTTTGTTACTCTGATCTCAGTCAAAAATTGAACCGCCTAGCCTTTCGAATTTTAGGAACCGATGCTCTGGCATTCAAGTACGGTGATACTGGATGGTCTCGCGATTACTTTTACAGTTACGCATCTTCTGTGGGTGGTGGGACGTCGGAGATTCAGAAAGAAATTATTGCTCAAAGAGTCCTCGAACTTCCCCGTGGTCGGAGAAGCTGACCATGGATATCACACTCACCTCCGAACAGCTATCGATCGTCACGACGGCGGACCGTCTTTTGGCCGATCTCTTTCCTTTGTCGCGTTTCCACGAAGGCAAGGCAATAAGCCCGAGTCTTATGGCCATAAACCGAGCCAGATTAGGCGAACTGGGGCTTATCGGAGTCTGCGTACCGGCCAGTGAAGGTGGGGCAGGGCTTACGCTGGTTGAGCAGACGCTGATTTGCGAAGCCCTAGGGAGAAGGCTAGCGCCGCTAGAGATTATTCCCACCATGCTGGCTGCTGAGTTATCAGTTGCAAGCGGGGACCTTTCGGCAGCCTCTGCATTCATGAGCGGTGAGAAGTCAGCAGGTATCTTGTTTCCTGAAACCTTGGACGCTACCGACGGTGATGAATTGGCAGAAGAGAATTGGATTGCTTTTGGCGGTGCAGAACCGGCCGCTTTCCTGGCTATGGACCCCAGGATGGCAGGCGTACTCGAGCCTGAAAACATCTCGGCCAACTGGCTCGAATGTCTTGCAACCGAAATTTCGTTCGCGAAAGGGATCCGATTGCAGAAGGATGTAACTTCGGTAGCCAATGGCCAGCTTTTCACGCGCGGTGTGGTGTTGACATCTGCTGTACTGGTTGGCTTGACGCAAGCTGCACTGGATATGGCGGTGGAGCATGCAAAGACGCGGGTCCAGTTCGGTGAGCCTATCGGTGTCAATCAGGCCATTCGACATCCTTGCGCAGAGGTTGCGGTAAAAACCAAGCTCGCGCGATCCCAACTTTATCACGCGGCACTAGCCGTTGAACAATTGAGCTCCGATGCGTGCCATCTCGCCGCTTGCGCTAAGGTCCTTGCTTCGGAGGTTGTGCAGACAAGTTGTTCGAACAACATCCAGTTTCATGGCGCCATGGGTCTAACAGATGAGTTTCCTGCTCATATGCTGTTAAAAACTGCACACACTATCGAAAAGTGGTTTGGTAGTGTTGAATATCATATGGCGCAAATCATTAAATTTAATTAGTCAATTTTTCTAAGAGAAAATCCAAGTTTAAGTTCACGCATATTTTTACATATCTATGGAAATATAATCTGGGAGGGTTTTAGAATGTTAAATACTTTAGATCGTAGTACAAGAATTGTAGGTTTTGCCGGGGGAAGCCGCACGTTGCTTTCGACCGTATCCGTAGCTGTCATGTCAATTACATTGGCGTGTTCTGATGCGGCATTCGCTGCAGAGAACCAAGATCCGGTTACGCCCGACGCTAATGAGGTGTCTGGAGCCAGCGAATCCAATTCAGGCGAAATTGTCGTTACTGCCCGTCGGCGTGAAGAGCGGCTACAAGATGTGCCGGTCTCGGCGACCGTTATTAGTGGTGATACGTTGCGCGAGCAGGGAGCAATTAACACGCGCGAAGTTCTGGCTACCGTACCCAGCCTGACGGTATCTACCGGTTCGCGCGGCACGCGTGACGCGGTCATAAAAATTCGCGGCGTTGCAACTGCTGATACGACGCCGGTGTTCGATCCCGGTGTAGGCATATACGTAAATGATGTTTACCTTGGTCGTTCTGCTGGTGTCCTAACGGATCTTGTCGATCTCGATAGTGTGCAGGTCCTTCGCGGACCTCAAGGCACCCTGTTCGGAAGAAACAGTGTCGGAGGTGCGGTCCTCCTTACGACGAAACGTCCTACCGACACATTTGAGGGTGAAGTCGGCGGTCGAGTCGGCAATTATGATGGCTATGGCTTTCACGGAATTCTGAACGTACCGATTGCTGAGGATTGGGCGGTTCGTGGTGTCTACCAACAATATAAGCGTGATGGGTATGGGACCAACTTATTCACCGGCTTTGATAACTTAAACAACTCGAATAACAAGACTTGGCGGATATCTCTGGAAGGACAGATATCGGACGATATCGGAATATTCCTTTCTTATGACGGGACTAACGAGAAATCCAACGGTCGTGCCGCGACAGTAATCGGGACCCCTGGGGCCATAGAATTTGCTTATAATTTTGCTGCTGCGTTTGGGAACGTTACCGATCCAAGTCAGCTGCCTGCGCCCGGATCTTTGGAACGTGGCGAGACACTTGGCTTGATCGAAGATGGGATTGATAGCTCGCGCTTCGATAACTTCACAGCCAAATTGAATTGGGAAATCTCTGACGAGGTTCTGTTTGATCTGACTGGCGGATACCGCGATTCAGCAAACAAAAGTACAACGGATCAGGATGGAACGCCGGCCCCTATCGCCAACGCAACAATGCCCAATAGCCAGAATCAATTTTTTGCCGAAGCCAAGCTCAGTGGCGAAGGTTTGGGAGGCAAACTCGATTGGGTAGTGGGTGGCAATTTCTTCGAAGAAGACGGCGAAATCGAAGTCTTGACCAACCCCGAGTTCGATTCACGACGCTCAGACAGCCTGTCGTCGGTAACAAACCAATCATATGCGGTATTTGGGCATGTCACATTCGACGCTACCGATCGTCTTTCTTTGGCAGGGGGCCTGCGTCAAACTTACGATAGTCGGGATCTTCGTTCGGCAGTCTACCGTGGAGCCACAAATACGATTGACACTTGCGCCGTGGATACAAGCCTTCGTGAGCCGGGAGGGTGCGATGCATACGCCTCTGCCAAATTCAATTATCTTTCTTGGGAAGCCACAGCAGACTATAAGGTGGCCGACCAAGTGAATGTCTATGCGAGAGTCGCCAAAGGGCAAAAGTCTGGTGGGTTCAATGCGTCGGTGCAAACCGGCTTCCTGAATCCTTTCTCGCCTGAGAGGTTGCTTCAGTATGAGGCAGGATTGAAGGCCGAATTGTTCGACAGGATGCTGCGGGTCAACGCTGCGGTGTATGTAGGCGAATACGAAGATCTTCAACGGCAGGTCGTGCGAATTATCCGGGGCGCACCATCGGTCTTTGTGTCCAATGCCGAATCAGCTGATGTTAACGGTGCAGAGCTTGAATTGACCTTCAGCCCTACGAGGAATTTCGTCTTGACGGGTGGACTGGGCTATACAGACGCCAAATATAACACTTGGGAATTTATCGACCCTGTTACAAATAGCCGAGAAGACCTGTCCGACAATGACTTTGGTCTGGTGCCGGAATTCACTTACAATTTTTCGGCAAAGTATGATCTGGAAATGAGCGATTTCAACATGATTTTCTCTTTGGTATGGAGCGGCTCAAGTAGCTATTTCCTATCACAGGAAAATAGAGATGATTTCAATCAAGAAGGGTTCGGCTTGTTGAGCGGTCGTATCGCGCTCACCCCGAGTGATGAAAATTGGGAACTTGCGATTTTTGGCAACAATCTGACGAATAAGACCTATGATACATTTGGGTCAGTCTACGGATTGCCAGGGGGCGCAATGCTCATTCCCGTATCGGGTGCTCCCAGAATGGTGGGCGCTTCTGCGACCTACCGTTTTTAATCAGCAGACAAAAGCCGGGGTCGTTTTCGACCCCGGCTAAACGACTTTGCGCCAATGCGCTTAGCGAATCCTATATAGGAGCTTGAATGACTAACAGCACGACATTTCCTGTACCCGCAGGAACCACGCCTCTGCCATATGAGGCAACAATTCCCGCAATGCTCCGTCAACTGTGTGGTAAATATGCTGATCACGAATGCGTAGTTAGCGAAGATATGCGGATGACTTACGCGGACGTTTATCGGGAGTCAGGGCAGATGGCCCTAGGGCTTCGGCGTGCAGGTGTCGGTAAGGGAACGCGAGTTGGCATCCTGCTTCCTAACGGCCCATTATGGATCGTAGCGCTAGCGGCTGTCGCTCGAGCTGGCGGTATCGCCGTCGGCATAAGCACCTTCCTGAAGGGGCCAGAGCTTGTTCAAGTTTTGCGCCATGCTGATGTTGATACGCTACTCATAGCCAACAGCGCCTTGTCACATGATTACCTCGGCAGGATCGAGAACATATTCCCTGATATAAAGAAGGCAGATGGTGCCAATGCCATGGAATTGGCCGAGGCACCATTCTTGAGGCGTATCTGGACATCGGGTGCGGTTGAGCGGGGATGGCTGAGCGGCTCTTTCGATGATCTGAAGAATTCTAAGCCGAACGGCACGAGCGATGATGCGGACTTCCTAAATCAAATGGAGGCCGAAATTAGTCCCGCCGATGCTGCTCTGATGATCTACACATCCGGAAGCACCGCTGATCCCAAAGGCGTGGTCCACACGCACGATACTATTGTGCGTCACTCTGAAGCTGTGAGTAAGGTTGTATATATCGAGGCCGAACATCGCATCTGCGCAGCGATGCCATTTTTCTGGGTAGGTGGCCTGGTCGCGACCATGTTGCCAGCTTTCCACAAGGGGGCAGCGCTAGTTTGCCCAGAATCACAGTCACCAGAAGTATTAATCGCGCTCATGAAAGATGAAGGGATTACCCACCTTAGCGGCTGGGGTAATGTACTCGCATCAGTTGCAGATCATTCAGATGACAGCGCATCGTTGGTAGCGAATTTGCTCCCAATGACCGACGCCCAACGCTTGTTCTTCAGCAATACTCCAAAGGAAAAGATACCGAACCAGCTCGGCATGACCGAAACATTTGGTCACCATAGCTCCGAACCGAGTAATACGGAGTTGGACGCCGATCATGTTGGATCATTTGGACGTGCGATGCCTGGGGTCGAACGCAAGATCGTTAATCCCGAGACTGGTGTTACGCAGCCTGCTGGTGAGATCGGCGAGCTCTGTGTGCGGGGCTATAGCGTTATGGCCGGTCTTTATAAGGTAGAGAAGTGGAGCGCTTTCGACGCGGATGGTTGGTATCACACTGGCGACAGGTGCAACATCATGGAAGATGGACATCTGTACTTCCACGGTCGATACGGCGAGATGATCAAGACATCAGGCGCCAACGTTTCGCCCGCCGAAGTTGAGAACGTCTTGCGTACATTCCCAGAAGTGGTCGATGTTGCCGTTTTGGGCGTCCCGGACGACGTCAAAGGCGAGCTAGTTTGTGCTGCTGTCGTCCTAAAGGCAGGCGCATCGGTGACCGAGGCTGATTTGAAGGCCCGCCTGAAGGATAGCTTGTCGAGTTTCAAAGTTCCTAAGCGAATAGAATTCTATGAGTTTGAGGACATACCTCGTACGGAAAGCGGGAAAATTCGCAAACATCAGTTGCGTGAAATGATGGCCTAATAAAATTTAAATTACTGTACCTAATTGAGTTAATGTTCATATTTCGAGATATCTTCTTTACAGTTTTAGAGAAACCATATTTTATGATTTCTTTTATTACTTAAGTATAGGATTGTGTAGTTTTCGAAAACTTCGCCGTGTTTACAAAATTTTCTCTTATTATATTGTATGAGTTTCTAATTATAAAGCTTGGAGCCTGAAACCTATGGAAGCATCAGAAAGCGAAAATATAGGAGAAAAAAAATCAGGAATCGGTACTAAGAAGAGTTCATTTTCTTTTCGACAATTTAGTATAATTGCAATTTGCATTTTCATGCAGGCTCTTGTGATTGGTGCTTACTTATATAGCTTTACATTGTGGGTGCAGCCTTGGAATATTGATTTTTCTGCCACCTCAGCTGAAATAATGTTGGTTCCGACGATATTTCTCTACGCAAATGCAATCATATTCTTCTTTCTTGGAAAGTATTTGGATATTATGCCTAGGAGAGCAGTAGTTATTTTCGGATTGATTTGTTTTAGTTTAAGTATGTTTCTGATTTCAATATCGCCCAATTTAGTGTCTATATACCTCGTATACCTTATTATTGTTCCAGTTTCAGTATTGTTTGCAGGGCCGGCGGCTGCAATAACGCTCGTATCACAGGTATTTGAAGAGCGACGTGGATTGGCGATCGGCGCTGTAGGCCTGGGAACGTCCCTAGGCGGCATAATAGTGCCTCATTTTGCGGCCTTTGCCATTGAGGATTGGGGATGGCGGTCGGCCAATCAGGCCCTCGCCATTCTCGGTTTGGTATTGATACCTTTTGCCTTCGTTGCCCTTGGTGCCACGAAGAGACTGACAACTAACGAAAAGGTCGAACGAAAAGCAAAGCACGAACCAAGTCGGGTCTTTTTCAAGCGGTCCGAATTCTGGTTATGCATTCTGGCATCAACGGGACCTTATTTCGTTTTTATGGCTGTGCAATTGAACATGGCACCGATTGCGCTCGAATATGATTTCGCCACTGAGGAAACCGCATTTACGATCAGCCTGTTTACCGCCGGTATGTTCATTGGAAAGCTCCTTGCCGGATTCCTCTCCGATAGGATCGACCCCAAGATCGTCTTTCTAGGGATAGGGTCATTGATGGCGGGAGCTCTGTTTCTCATGTCGATGCAGTTCGGTCACTCGGCACTCTTGGTGGCTTTCTTCTTGTTTGGAATAGGAGCAGGAGGTGTTTTACCTCTCAAGGCTATATTGCTTGCCGGACTTTTCGGTGCGAAGCATCTGGGCAGGGTCATGGGCTTGGCCGCTCCATTTGTGACTCTTTACAGTCTCGGTCCGATTTTCGCTGCTTTTGTCTGGGGCATTTACGAAAGCTATGTCCCTGTTTTTTATGTTATGATTGCGATTCTCATTTTGACAGTACCATTGATACTCATGCTGCCAAGAATAGCCCCAGCTCGGAAGCCGCCGGCCGAATAGCGGGGTTCTATAGCCGATAGTCAAAGGCTGGAGATCCCGGATATGGGGGATAGGTGCCTGCGATAATCTCAGTTGGGCCTTTCGAGCGCAGACAATATGTCCGAAATATGCCGAACCTCCTATTCTGGGAATTCCATATTTCTAGAACTTATCTGGTTGGTCCAAAAAATCTGACCGGAAATCACCGAACGGATGATAGTAGTGGGTTGGAGGACAGAAATCAGAAAACCTGGGCACCTCCATCAACCGGATAATTGGAAGCGCCGAGGGCTTGGATTGCAGCCGAGGTGCGTGAGGCCAGCCTGTCCGGCTGATATTTGATCCATATTCGCCTGTTTTGGGTTCCCATCCTGGATTTTGGACGCACCTATCCTTTGGCCACCCGTCGCTCGTGGAAGATCAGGCGCTGCATGTTATAGGCGAGATTAACGAGCATGATCTTGGTTTCAGCACGCTTGATGCCGATGGTGCGGATATAAAGCCCCATATGCGCCTTTTGCTGCGCGAAGACATGTTCGACGAATGCCCGGACCTTCGATTTGACACTGTTCGCTTTGCGTGTGCGGTCCGGCATTGCTTTGCCTCTGGGCTTCTTGCGGTGGATGCGGCTCACGCGGCCATGCGCTTCAAGCCAGGCCTCATTTTTCTTTGAGCGATAGGCCGTATCCGCCCAGACGTCCGATGCCGTGTTGTTCCTCGTCACCACTTCACGCAACTGCGATCCATCATGGCGCGCCCCGTGCGTCACCACCGATTTGCGGATGAAGCCGTAACGCTGGTCGATGGCGATGTGGTTCTTGTAGCCAAAGCTGGGGATGGCGATATCGACCTGCGGCCTACCATTCGCGGCAGTGCGGGCCTTGGCGAACTTCACAGTCCAGCGCGCATCCGTATCCTTTTGCGCCGCTTTAGCCGGTTTGTCAGGCCAGACCTCACCGGCTGTTTTGCCTGCCTTGATTGCGTTTTTCTCCTCCTGCGTATTGCGCTGCTTTGGGGCAGCTACCAGCGTGGCGTCAACGATTTGCCCACCCATGGCGAGGTAGCCGCTGTTGCGCAATTGATGGTCGAACGCGTCGAACAATACGGTGATTGACTTGGCTTCAGTCAACCGTTCACGAAAGAGCCGGATCGTGTTGGCATCAGGTGTCGGGGCTCCAAGGTCGAACCCAAGGAACCGCAGCCAACTCAACCGATCCCGGATCAGATATTCCATCCGCGCGTCGCTCACATTATTCTGTGCAGCCAGGATCAGTATTTTGAACATCGCCACCGGGTCATAAGGCGGGCGACCACCTTTCGCGCCGTCCGAATAGGCCAGCGCATTATCGAGGATCGGGCGGAAGCCTTCAAAGTCCACAATCCGGCCAAGTTCCTCAAGCGGGTCGCCATTGGCAGAAAGCCGTTTTAAATGATCCGATAAACCAAACAAACCTGACTGCTTCATCACCGCCTCCTGATCGAAACAATTGAATCAGATCAAAGCCATTTTGGCTAGAGGTTTTTGGAGGTTCCCATCTATGAGATCAATCCCCCCGACCCATCGTTTCGCCCAACAAAAATCGCAATCGTCGATGATGTTTTAACAGCCGGTACGCATTTTCGTGCAATGCACACTATCCTATCTCAACATTATCCCACAGCCCAAATAATCGGTGTTTTTATCGCTCGCCGTGTATTCCCACCTGACCAAATCCGATTGGGATTTCTCTGAATATTTACATGCTATATGTCGCACTATTACTAAACGCATAGGGAAGAAACCCTCTGAATCCGTTGGTGGTTGCTAGATATTTGATCGAAACTTAGTCCTAAAACGCGCCAAATTCCAAAAAACCACAACTGATTTATAGCTCTTTTGAGCGCTTTACTAATGTTAGCAAATGCTCTCGCAAGGAACGCCGTCACCGTCTCCGTCCAAACGGCCAACGCCACATTCATTGAGGTAGTGATAAGCCTCACTGCAGCTGTCCATCTGACCACATTTCCACTTTCCGCCACATGATGGTCCGGATTGAACTGGTGCGTCGAACAGTCGAGAAGTGCTTGGAGCTGAATATCGTTCTGATGGAGCTGTTGGCAACGACTCGGGCTCCTCTTCGCTGAGAAACCTCGAAGCAATCCAACAATCAGAAAATTCAATTTTTGACCAACCTGATTGTGTCTCGGAAACGGAAATTTGATCCGCCAATGAAAATGATTCCACTTTTCCAAACGAAGTCGCTGGCCCCGACCGGCAGTTTACTGACGCCGCAGTGATATACATCGCTACGGGATCTTGCGATCGCGCGATAGAGCGAACGTTATCTGTGAACATCGGATTTTCTATGACGGGGCTAGTATCCGAGGAATCACTGGAACATCGGCCCAAGATGAATACACCAATCACAAGAGCAATCAGCCAACCACAACCCTGATTTTGTTCTGACTTCGCCACACTGCCCCTTCAGTTTCGCATGATCTTCTGGATTTCCTCGCCATGGCGTCTCTAACATCTTCCGATAGATTGGGCTGGTCAAAACAGTGACTGCACCAAATTCCACAGCGGCCAACCCACTATCATCCATCCAAAAAAACACACTACCGCCGCTAGAATAATGTCGCCGAACTTCGATTGTAGCGAAGGACGATCATCCACCGCAACGGTGACCTTTCCAATATTTGGCCCATCGTAGCGCCCAACCGCCTTTAGCCATTGCACACGAAAGATCTCCAGATTTGGGCGATATGCACCAGGCAGCGGTTCGTGAGCCACCCGCGCTTCCGTCTGAACGGCAAGTCATTGTGGGACCGGATACGAGGACATGACCTTCTTTCGATTTTCCTTTGGCTTTGCCGACCAGATTTACGAGCGCATCTCGCGCTGAAATAGCGCCGACTTTAGGGCACGGATGACCGCTAGAACATGATCCGTCCATTTCACGCGCCGCGATACCGGACAAGCGCACCCTTGGTCCCTCTCCACACCAAATTGGCCCATCACCGTCCCAGACCCGGACAGGCGTACATTCAAAGGTTTCGCCAGCCGCGACGATGCTTGCGCCAAGTAAAAGTAGTTCAATCAATTCCAGATGTCTCCGTCGCGGTGCTCAATGGCAGGTAAGTTTCTGGATAATGAGGCGTTCGGCCACAAACTCAAGTCTCATTATGTTGTTGGCCGCTTTTGCACAGTGCTTTTTCAAAATGACTATCCTCTCGTTTTCGGTTATGCTGAAGAGAAGAGGGGGCTTGGTCCTTACCGAACCAAGAACTTGGAGTAGGAAAAATGACCGAGGATAAAAAGACTCAATCTGTTGACGAAAAAAACTGGCCCGGCTTATCGGAACTTGATCGTGCACTCGCGGAGGACAGGTTGACCGCTTATACTTGGAAAAAGACTTGGCGTGATCCTTGGGGACGTTTTGGATTGATCGTATTCTTCATAGCTTTCCTAGCTTTCGCAATATTTGTCGCAATTTACGATGGTCTCATCCAAATCTAAATCACTTCCATTCCTTAACATCATCGGCTGCTTCAGCGCTAGCTCCGCGAGCATTGCGGGTGCGTTTCTGTAGCGCATCTTGAACCGTCCCAACCCGTTTTCTGCCTCGCGATTGTGCGCCGGATACTTCGTCCCGAATACCATCAACATCAGGCGGCGCAGACACTGACCCGCTTCCTGATCCTCCGAGTGGAATACTTCCTCTTACGGCATCGGCGCTGCCCACACTCGGTCTTTGTATCGGAGCGAACTCGGGAAATGTCAGCTTATCTTCGATATCATCGTGAAGTCGGTCAGCATAACCGGACACAAATCGTGTTTGTAGCTCCTGGCCTTCGGTGCTGAGTTGGAAATTTACATCGTCAAAACGTTCGTTGCCGTAATAATCGCGATTGGTCTCCATCTCCGCCATGCCCCATTCACGGTAGGCCTGACTTAAGTTGAGTGATCCAGCGGCACTATTGCTCTCATACCAGGTTGCCTGATCTTCCAGCCGGCTTGCCATTTCTTCCGAGCGTCTGGCTTCAACGGTATAGCTTTGCGCTTCGGTCAACGATGAAGTCATACCAGATGCGCTGCTTGAAACCGCAGAACTGCTGCTGGAACTTACGCTTCGCACAAATCCATCACGCGTATTGGACCAGTTCCGGCTATCGGAAATCTGGTTCAAACTTCCCATAATCCGGTTGCGGTCTTCCGAAGCGATCCCGATATCACTATCAGTCCAACTGTGATTTCTTCCACCCTTGAGGCCGAGGTTAGCGCCCAATGCACCTTTCTCGCCCTTCACTCCAAGCCCTGCATCGCCGTTCAAAAACCACGATACGCTAATGTCATCAGATGCCCTGCGTGACAGTCCATATTGCCGTTGCAAGTTTCTCGATGCTGAATCCACCTCGCTGAACGCCTTGTTGACGCTGTTGCTCTCGTTCGTACCGACCGCAGTTTCAGAGGAACTCCCCTGGCTATAAGTGTTTCTGAGTTCGTTAAACCGCGTGACTGCCGAACTGGTTGATTGCTGGGCAAGATTGGAAAATGTGTCGCTTTGTGATCGGCTGTTGGAAGCCAGCGTCGACAGCCTGGACGTAAAATCCTGACCCAATGTCGGTGTGAACGGGTAGGCAGAATTGGGAACTTGGTCAAAACTGTTGTCGGGGAAACTGGTAGTCTGCGTTCCGCTTGCGCTAAACCCGCGTGTCTGCGCCGCGCCATAGGAAATGTTCGGCGAGATGGATCCTTGCGCAAATTGTTTCGAGAACACGCTCGAATTTTCAATATTGCTGTTGCCCAGCGACACATTGCCGGTGCTGGCTTCGCGCGCCGCTTCTTCTGCGGCATTTTGTGATGGATTGAGATAGGAAGTGGCTTGGCCAGATATTGCAAGCGCGCCTCTGGCGATACCGCCTGCCAAAAACGGAATAGAGGCAACAAGATATCCGGCAAGCACGCCAATATCATTATTCACATCAACCATGCCGGAGAAGTTTGCCAGACTAAGCCCAGTCCCACCGGCGGCCCCGCCAACATCAGATGCGCCTTTGAACATCAGGATCATGTGCAAAATAACAAACAATGGCCCCCAAGCGGCAAGATAGAAGAAGCCGGTAATATAACCCCGCAGGGCGGTCGGTCCGGTTTTTGGCATAAGGAACAATGGGAACAGCACTGGAAACAGCGCATAGAATACGACAGTGAGAACGATATTGAGAATGGGCACCCATTTCATCGCATTTTGGGCAATCGATGAATATGTGCGTTCGGTTTGGATGTCGGCGCGGGTCTGGGCAAAAACATCGACGCTTGATGTACCGCTGGAACCCGCCATTCCGTGCATTGCCTGTTTCATCGCGTTGATAGTAAGCACCTGTCGGAAGATCTCGCTGGCGTTTTTGGAAACCCCGCTCAAATAGCTATAAGCTACGGGCAAATCAGCAAACAGCTTGGCTTTCGCGAGCGCTGCGGTTTGTTTGGGATAGAGCTGGCGGCCAAAGATTGTCCCCATTTCATCGATCATCGCGATCCATTGACTATTGAGATCATTATAGGCCGCGCGGCAGGTTATGATATTGGCACTGACGCTGTCATCGGGATTGCGGGTCAGGAACTTTTGCGCGCGCGCGGCGCTTCCCGGCGCAATCACCGCCCAGATATCATCGCTTGCCGACAGTTCCTTCATTGAATAGCGACCGAGCAGTAGATCATAGAATACGCATTGACGGAAATGCTCGTCGAGATTGGCGGCAAATTCAGGGTCAGAGATGCGCAGACTGCGCGTCGCATCAAATAGCCGCGAGCCATAGATCATCCCGTTCTTGGAATAGTCCAGGTCGGTGGGAAGCCCGAACACAGTCTCGGAGGAGCGCACCAGATAATCGCCGACCTGACTGGTAAAACTTGCCATCAGTGCCAGCCCCAAGGGAACGTTGGCAACTTCGGCTGGAGCCAGTGATGGATTGATGCGGTCGGTGACATGGACATCGAGGCGCGGCACCATCAAGCACATGTAGATCAGCGTTGCGCCTAAAAACCAGTGGAGCCATGCGCGCCAGTCCTGGTTGAACGCGACCACTATCACCGACAATGCAAGCCCCATGACCATGGCCACTTGGATCAGGCTTTTATAGCCACCCGCACCGGTCCATGCCGCAACGGCGTTGAGGACATTGACGATATATTCGCCGCCACCAATTGTGAATATCTCGACCATCTGTCTATGCCCAACTCAAGGTGTCAGCGAGCGGTTTTGAACCGCGCGCGACCAGTCGAGAGCTGCTGCCATCGATGGCGACATCGATGCCGAGAGCATATTTTCGATCATCGCGGTTTTCTCGATAATCTGCATGATAGCGCTGACCTTGGCCTGACTGTTCGATTGTCTATCCGCCAAGGCGCGGCGCACTTCGCTCATTTGACCCTGCCACATGGCGAGCTTGGCTTCGTCCGCGCCGATAAAGGTGGACATCGAACGTCCCGCTTCGCCAACAATCCGTTCGAGCACTGCAAAGAGCAGATCAACCGAAGCAATCTCAGCAAGCGTCTCGCGGTCATCAGTAGGCATCCCGCGACCATAGGCGGCCTGCACGGTGAGAATTTTATAAAGCGGCACCGATGCGACCTGCAGCAATTCTTTTTCTGCATTGCCAATTGCCGTGTCGGCGCGAATAGCTTCGACCATGCTGGTGATCAGCGCGGCGACACGCGGGCGAATGGCTTTAGAGCTAGCAAGGCTCATATTGCGAAAAGTAGGGTCGAGGCATTGATCGGCTTCGTCGCAATCAAAGACCTTGATGGTCTGACCCGATGTACCGTCCAGCAATGCAGTTACCAATGTCGAGGAGGCATCGCCTGCGAAAGGCACGAACTTTCCTGGAGATGCATCTTTGGGCGGCACGTATATAATAGTCCCAATGAGCGTCATTGCATATTCAGCAAGCTCGCGGTCAAAGCTGCCGCCAGGATTAAAGAATGCGGATTTCTTGAGGATATGCCATGTGTAATTGCGTGCAACGCCTGGATGAACATCGGCGTAATCGGTACCAGCACCGGCGTTTGTGGAATCGCGCTGGCCTTTGGTACCGCAGCCATGTTTGGCGGCAGCATAATCTGTGAAAATGCCTTCCGAATTACCAATCGCCTCGCAAATCGCCTTGTCGGCTAGATCACCCTTGGGCCAGATACCGCCCACCAAACCCTGCGCCATTTCGCAGCTATTAATGTTGAGATTGTTCATGAGCTGCGCTTTTTGCGAAAACTCCTGCATGATTTTGGAGCATTCCGGACACACCGTGTCGATGGCGAGGCTGAAAGCAAAACCGACTGCGTTGTTCGCCACGGCTTTGAGCATCGCGACAATCTCGCTGGCGTTGATGAAGGAAAACGAACCTGCAAAAATATCGATACCGCCGCAGCCCGCTTTGGCAGAGGGTAGCTGCAAGTTTGCAATATTGGTCGTCTTCTGGGGAAAGCGCGTCCAGACATTACCGAGACTATAATAGCCCGCTGACTGTCCTTCGAACGCGGTGGGGCCAGTGACATTGGCAGCGCCGCCCATATCATCCATGAACCGGTCCATGCTGTCACCAACCTTGGCAGACACGGGCGCTGTCACAAGACTTACAACTGCAAGTCCAGCGATTGCTTTTTTAAAAATCATGTCCGGCTTCCTTTGATGTGAGCAAATAAATACGGTCCTGCAGTTCATCGGCAGAGATGATGCCGTAGCCGATTGGAATGGCGCGGCTTTGCGCGCTATCCCACAGCACCAGGGCAGGGGTAATTTTGGGCTTCAATCCCATGCGCGCGCGTTGACCGGCCTCGACGGTGTAATTTTGGAAATGCCGTGATGGCCCGCCATCGGTTGAGATGGCGCGGACCGTCAGTTTCCATCGGTTAGAAACTGATTTTACG
>Ga0209024_1001458_pt1 | contig 19659 bp, 19 predicted proteins | sample AutmiccommunBRH5_FD_187380 | JGI IMG/M metagenome (GOLD analysis project Ga0209024, IMG submission 187380) | Deep subsurface microbial communities from Mt. Terri, Switzerland - Autotrophic microbial communities BRH/5 (SPAdes) (version 2) | ecosystem: Environmental > Aquatic > Deep subsurface >...
TCATGGCTTTTCTGGACAAACACGCCGTACTTGAGAAGAACGCCTCCCTGCTGATGGTCGGCTCGCTTCTGGTGGTGTCGATCGGCGGCATCGTCGAGATCGCACCGCTGTTCTACCTCGAGAACACGATCGAGAAGGTGGAAGGGGTTCGCCCCTACACCCCGCTGGAGCTGACGGGCCGCGACATCTACATCCGCGAAGGCTGCTATGTCTGCCACAGCCAGATGATCCGTCCGATGCGCGACGAGGTCGAACGCTATGGCCATTACAGCCTCGCGGCGGAATCGATGTACGACCATCCGTTCCAGTGGGGGTCGAAGCGGACCGGGCCCGACCTTGCCCGCGTCGGTGGCCGCTATTCCGACGAATGGCATGTCGATCACCTGACGGACCCGCAATCGGTGGTGCCGGAATCGGTGATGCCGAAATACGGCTTCCTCTCGGACCGGCTGATCGAGCCGACCTATATCGAAGACCTGCTGGGCACCCACAAGATGGTGGGCGTTCCCTACTCGTCCGAGATGATCGAGGCGGCGAAGGCCGACTTCACGGCCCAGGCCGATCCGAACAGCGACTATGACGGGCTGCAGGAACGCTATCCCGGTGCCAAGGTGTCCAACTATGACGGGGCGCCCGGCGTGACCGAGATGGATGCGCTGATCTCCTATCTCCAGGTGTTGGGCACGATGGTCGATTTCTCGACCTTCACGCCTGACGCAAGCCGGTAGGGGGGCGCCATGGACTATCACATCCTTCGGGAGTTTGCCGACAGCTGGGCGCTTCTCGCGCTGACGCTGTTCTTCGTGGGCGTCGTGTTCTGGGCTTTCCGGCCCGGCAGTTCGAAAGTCTACAGGGATACCGCCAACATCCCGTTCCGCAATGAAGACCGACCCGCCTGTGCCGGCACCTGCGCCGACTGCGGCTGCGACGGCACCGACAAGGCCAGCGGTGCCACGTTCAAGGAGGCGTGGAAATGACCAAGAGACCTGTGAAAGCCAAGCAAGAGGTCGGGACCACCGGCCATAGCTGGGACGGCATCGAGGAACTGAACAACCCGCTTCCGCGCTGGTGGCTCTGGACCTTCTATGCCTGTATCGTCTGGGCGCTGCTCTACTCCATCGCCTATCCGGCCTGGCCGGGGCTGACCAAGGCGACCCCGGGCCTGCTGGGCCACTCGACCCGCGCCGATGTCGCGGCCGAGATCGGGCGTTTCGAGGCGGCGAATGCCCCGATCGAGGCTAAGCTGGTGGCGGCCGACCTGAACGCGATCAGTGCCGATCCGGAACTGGCGAACTTCACCCAGAATGCCGGCGGCGCGGTATTCCGCACCTGGTGCGCACAGTGCCACGGCTCGGGCGCGGCGGGGGCGGAAGGCTATCCGAACCTCTTGGACAACGACTGGCTCTGGGGCGGGTCGGTGGAGGATATCCACCTGACCGTGACCCACGGCATCCGCAACACCGACGATGCCGATGCCCGCTACTCGGAAATGCCGAAGTTCGGCGCCGACGGGTTGCTGGAACCGGCGCAGATCGACGCGGTGGTGCAGCATGTGAGGGCCCTCTCGGGGCAAGAGCATGATGCCGCGCTGGCGACCGAGGGCGCCACGGTGTTCATGGACAACTGCTCGTCCTGCCACATGGAAGACGGCACCGGCGACCGTGCCCAGGGCGCGCCGAACCTGACCGACGCGATCTGGCTCTACGGCGGCGATGTCGCCAGCCTGACCGAGACGGTGACCAATGCTCGCTTCGGCGTTATGCCGAACTGGAGCGCCCGCCTGTCGGAAGCCGAGATCCGGGCCGTCGCCTCCTACGTTCACGGGCTGGGTGGCGGCGAATAAGGCCGCTGTCCACCAGACACGACCCAGCGGGGGGCCTTCGGGCCCCCCGTTTCATTTTCAGTCGGCGCGCCTGCCCTGCCGCATTTGCCGCACCTCGCAGCTGCCTTGCCCGGCCCCGCCACCCGAAAGGTTGATCCACGTCAAGGCGGCAACGCCTCGCGAGGATTACGCAGGAGGGGACTGGGGCGGAAACGTCCGGTCATGGCACCGGCTCCCCGTCCTGTTCGCGCGTTTCCTGGGGGTGCCGGTGCCATTCCTCTCCGGGGGGCTGCCCGGGCTCCCTGTCTGGTCCGGAGTTTCGCCGGGAATTCATGTATCGCTCGTCTGCCTTTCTTGACGCAGGTCAAAGTCCGAACGCAGCGGCTATCCTACAAGCAACAAGACCCAGTCCGCCAACGGAGACATGCCGTGAGCTCTTCCGACCAACCCGCCAGCCTTTATGCCGCGCGCGAGCCGATCTTTCCGCGCCGGGTGAAGGGTCGATTCCGCAACCTGAAGTGGGCGCTGCTGGCAGTGATGCTGGGCATCTACTACGTCACGCCCTGGATCCGCTGGGACAGGGGCCCGGGAATGCCCGACCAGGCGGTGCTGATCGACATGGCGAACCGGCGGTTCTTTTTCTTCGTGATCGAGATCTGGCCGCACGAATTCTACTTCGTCGCCGGCCTCCTGATCATGGCCGGGCTTGGCCTGTTCCTGTTCACCTCGGCGCTTGGCCGGGTGTGGTGCGGCTATGCCTGCCCGCAGACGGTCTGGACCGACCTTTACATTTTGGTGGAGCGATGGGTCGAGGGTGACCGCAATGCCCGTGTCCGCCTGTTCAACCAGAAATGGAACGCCCACAAGGCCCGGCTGCGGCTGACGAAATGGACGCTGTGGCTGCTGATCGGCCTCGCCACCGGCGGCGCCTGGGTGTTCTACTTCACCGACGCGCCGACGCTTCTGGGCAACCTGCTGAACGGCACGGCGCATCCTGCGGCCTATATCACCATCGTGATCCTGACGCTGACCACCTTTGCCTTCGGCGGTTTCGCGCGCGAACAGATCTGCATCTATGCCTGCCCCTGGCCGCGGATCCAAGCCGCGATGATGGACGAAGACACCCTGACGGTCGCCTATCGCGAATGGCGGGGCGAGCCGCGCGGCAAGCTGAAGAAGGCTGTCGGCACCGAAGAGCCGCTGGGTGACTGCATCGACTGCATGGCCTGCGTCAACGTCTGCCCGATGGGCATCGACATCCGCAATGGCCAGCAGCTGGAATGCATCACCTGCGCGCTGTGCATAGACGCCTGCGACGAGGTGATGGACAAGATCGGCAAGCCGCGCGGCCTGATCGACTACATGGCGCTGAAGGACGAGGCGGCGGAACGGGCCGGCGCGCATCCCAAGCATATCTGGAAGCACATCTTCCGGGTGCGCACGATGGTCTATACCGTGCTCTGGGCCGGTATCGGCATCGGGCTGGTGGTGGCGCTGTTCATGCGCTCTCCCTTCGACGTGAACGTGACGCCGGTGCGCAACCCGACCTTCGTCACCCTGTCCGACGGCGCGATCCGCAATACCTATGAGATGCGCCTGCGCAACAAGCAGGGCGGCGAGCGGGATTTCGTGATAACGGTGGAGGGCGATCCGGCGCTGATCACCACGGTCGAGGGCAACGAGGGCACCGTGGTGACCGTCGCCGCGGATGAGTTGGGCACCACCCGCCTTTATGTGGTGGCGCCTGCCGGATCGCAGGCCGCGCTTTCAGAACGCACGCCGCTGACGATCTGGATCGAAGACACCGAAAGCCGGGACCGTGTCGGCATCGACACGATCTTCAACGGGAAGGGGCAGTGACATGAGCAACGCACAGGGACGGGCGCCGGATGGGGGCCGTCCATTGACCGGGCGCAAGGTGCTGGCCATCGTCGTCAGCGCCTTCGCGCTGATCATCGGGGTAAATGTCTACATGGCGGTTCAGGCGGTCAGCACCTTCCCGGGGCTGGAGGTCAAGAACTCCTATGTCGCCAGCCAGACCTTCGACGCCGATCGTGCCGCGCAGGAATCGCTCGGCTGGCAGGTCACGCATGAGTATGGCGCCGATGGCGTGCTCAGCCTGGTGATGCGCGATGCGCAGGGCCTGCCCGCGCCGGTCAAGACGCTGACGGTGATGCTGGGCCGCACCACCCATGTCCGCGATGACCGGGTGCTGGATCTGGTCTATACTGGCGGGATCTACACCGCCAAGCTGGACCTCGAGCCCGGCAATTGGCTGCTGCACCTCGATGCGACCTCGGCTGATGGCACCGCGTTCCGCCAGCGCTACGACATGTTCGTGAACGGATAAGGTCGATGGACGTCCCCTCCGCCTCTGCCTGCCCCGCCTGCCTCGCCGCCCCCTCGGCAGAGCGCATCGCCGTCGCCGCCGCCCCCAGGGACGCGCGGCTGTTCCTGTCGCTGCCCACCGCCCATTGCGCCGTCTGCATTTCCGATGTGGAACGCGCGCTGGCGGCAGAGCCGGGGGTGCGGACCGCTCGGGTGAACCTGACGCTGAAGCGGGTGGCGGTCGAGGCGGACCCCGAGGTGACGGCCGAGCAGCTGGTCGTGGTGCTGGACCGCATCGGCTATGAGGCGCATGAGCTCGACCCCGGCACGCTGATGGTGACGGAAACCGACCGGCGCGGCCGCGACCTGCTGATGCGCATCGGCGTGTCGGGTTTTGCGATGATGAACGTGATGCTGCTGTCGGTCGCCGTCTGGTCGGGGGCCGAGGATGCGACGCGCGACCTGTTCCACTGGATCTCCGCCGCCATCGCCCTGCCGACGGTGGTCTTTGCCGGGCAGCCCTTCTTCTCCAGCGCCTGGACGGCGCTGAAGGCCGGGCGGCTTGGCATGGATGTGCCGATCAGCCTGGCGCTGATCCTCGCCTCGGCGATTTCGGTGTATGAGACGATGCATTCGGGCCATCACGCCTATTTCGATGCGGCGGTGATGCTGTCCTTCTTCCTGCTGGTGGGGCGCTATCTGGATTACCGCACCCGCGCGGTGGCCCGGTCCGCCGCCGAGGAACTGGCCGCGCTGGAAGTGCCGCGGGCCGTTGTGCTGCGGGACGGCGCCGAGGTGACGGTGCCGGTGGCCGAGATCGCGGTGGACGATCTGGTGCTGGTGCGACCCGGCGCGCGGATGCCGGTGGACGGCACCGTGACCCATGGCACCAGTGAGGTCGACCGCTCCTTCCTGACCGGCGAGAGCCTGCCCGCCTGGGCGGGCATCGGCAGCGTTGTTCTGGCCGGCGAGGTCAACCTGACCGGGCCGCTGACGGTGCAGGTCACCGCCGCGGGCCGCGATACCAGCCTGCACCGGATGGCCGACCTGGTGGCGATGGCCGAAAGCGCCCGCAACCGCTATACCTCGCTGGCCGACCGGGCGGCGCGGCTCTATTCGCCCGGCGTCCATATCCTGGCATTCGGCTCGTTCCTCGGCTGGATGCAGATCACCGGCGGCGATGTGCGCGTGGCGCTGAATATCGCGGCGGCGGTGCTTATCATCACCTGCCCCTGCGCGCTTGGCCTTGCCGTGCCGGCCGTGGTGACGGCCGCCAGCGGCAAGCTGTTCCGCAAGGGCCTGCTGATCAAGGACAGCACCGCGCTGGAGCGTCTGGCCGAAATCGATACCGTCGTGTTCGACAAGACCGGCACCCTGACGATGGGCGCGCCGGAGCCTGTCAATCTCGCCGACCTGCCCGATGCGGCGGTGGAGGTTGCGGCGGCGCTGGCCGGGGCCTCCTCTCACCCGCTCGCGCGCGCGTTGGCCGAGGCGGCGCGCGCCGCCGGCATCCGCCCCGCCACCGTGACGGATCTGCGCGAGGTGCCTGGCTACGGCATCGAAGGCCAGTGGCGCGGGCAGGTGGTGCGGCTTGGCCGGGCGATATGGGTCGGCGCCGAGGCGGGCAGCATCACCGCGACCCATCTGAAGATTGGCACCGCGGCGCCCTTGTCGGTCGCCTTCGCCGACCGCCTGCGCCCCGGCGCGGCCGAGGCGGTGGCGGCGTTCCAGAAACAGGGCAAGGCCGTGCACCTGATCTCGGGCGATGTCGCGGGCGCGGTGGGCGACCTCGCCGGGCGCCTTGGCATCGAGCATTGGCAGGCAGAGGCTCTGCCCGCCGACAAGGTCGCGCTGATCGCCGAGCTGGCGGCGCAGGGCCGCAAGGTGCTGATGGTCGGCGACGGGCTGAACGATACGGCCGCGCTGGCCGCCGCCCATGCCTCGATCTCGCCCGCCTCGGCGCTGGACGCGGCGCGCGCTGCATCCGACATCGTGCTGCTTGGCACCGACCTGTCCCCCGTGGCCGAGGCGGTTCGCGTGGCCGTGAAGGCCCGGCGGCGGATCAAGGAGAACTTCGCCATCTCGCTGCTGTATAACGTGGTGGCGGTGCCGATCGCGATTGCGGGCTTCGCAACGCCGCTTGCCGCCGCGCTGGCAATGTCGCTGTCGTCGATCACCGTCTCGGTGAACGCGCTGCGGCTGAAATAAGGAAGACCCGCATGGAAATGCTTGCCTATCTGATCCCGATCTCGCTGTGCCTTGGCGGGCTGGGGCTTGCGGCCTTCTTCTGGTCGCTCAAGGACCGGCAATATGATGACCCGAAGGGCGATGCAGAGCGCATCCTGTCCACCGAATGGGATGACCAGCCGCGGCCATGACCAACAACGGCCCCCTAAAACGCAAAGGCCGCGCCCCCGGGCGCGGCCTTGCTGTTTGCGGTGGGCGGCGCCTCAGGGCCCGACGACCTGACACTCCTGTCCGCGCGCGTCCAGCCGGCGGCAGGCGGCCTCGGCCATCTCTTGCGACATGCCCACGAAGTTCGCGTCGAACTTGGCCCCGCGGCCGACGACCTTGCGCAGGGTACCCTCCAGCGTCGAGGATTCGGTCAGCGCCATCTGCAGCAGCGCCCGTTCGGCATTATAGCGCGTGTGGAAGCTGCCGATGCTGATCGCCCAGTGCCGCCCGCCCGAGGTGGAGACGCGGCTGACCACCTCCAGCTCTGCCGGCGCGGAGCTACCCGGATCGGTCTGCCCCGACATCAGCATGATGGTGCCGGGGCGCGAGGGCGGCGCGGCGACGGCAGGCTGGGGTTGCAGCACCGCCGCAAGCTCCAGCGTTTCGGGCTGCGGCTCGGTCGATTGCATCAGCACCGGAACGGTGGCGGCGGCGGGAGTGACACTGGCGACCTGCGGGTTGGGCGGCGGGGCGGTTCCGGCGGCCTCGGCCACCATCGCCAGCGCTTCGGCCTCGGCCACGACGGTCTCGGAAAGGGGGGCGGCCTCGGCCAGCTGCATCGGCGCAGGCGCGGCCAGCTCCTCGGGGCGCGCGGCAGGGCGCAGGGCGGCGATCTCGGCGGCCGTCTGCTCGGGCTCTGCGGCGGCCACGGCGACCTCTGCAGGGGCTGCGGCGTCGCTGCCCTGCACCTCGGCCAGCACCGCGTCGATATTGCTTTGCATCGCCACAAGCACCTCGGCCGGCGGCGCCACCGGCTCGCCGCCCGGCCGGGACTTGGGCCGCAGGCTGCGCGCGACAGAGCCGCTGACCCGGATCGTCTTGCCCGCACCATCGGCCGATTCGGGCAACGCGTCGGGCGCCACCTGTGCATAGACCGGCGCAGGCGGCTTCTGCACCGTCGCCTTGTTCGGCGCGCGGCCAAAGCCGACATCCAGCAACTGGGCCATCTTCTCATTGCGCCAGGCAGTGGACTTGCCGCCCATCACCGTGGCGATGATGCGCTTGTTGCCGCGCTGCGCCGAGGCGGTGAGGTTGAAGCCCGCGGCATTGGTATAGCCGGTCTTGATGCCATCGGCGCCCTCATAGGCGTCAAGGAAGCGCCGGTTGGTGCTGGCGACCTGCGCCACGCCCGCATCGGCGCTGCGGCGCGAGAAGATGTTGTAATATTGCGGGAAATCGTAGAACAGCCGCCGGCCCAGAATGGTCATGTCGCGCGCGGTGGACAGATGCCCGTCGCGCGTCAGGCCGTTGGCGTTCTTGAAGGTGGTGTTCTTCATCCCGATCGCCGAGGCGGTGCGGGTCATCCGGCGGGCAAACTCCGCCTCGGACCCGCCAAGCGCGTCGCCGATGGCCGAGGCGGCATCGTTGGCCGACTTGATCGCAGCGGCGCGGATCAGGTAGCGCAGCGCGATCTTCTGCCCGGCCTTCAGGCCCAGCTTCGAGGGCGGCTGTGCCGCGGCGTTTTTCGAGACGGTGATCATGGTATCAAGGCTGACCTCGCCGCGCTCGATCGCCTCGAAGGCGATGTACAGCGTCATCATCTTGGTCAGCGATGCAGGGTGCAACCGCGTGTCGGCATTTTCGGAATACAGCACCTCACCGGTGCGTGCATCGATCACCATCGCGGCAAACGGCGCTGCAAGCGCCGGCACCACCGACATGGCCATCGCGAAAGCAAACGCGAATAACCGATGGAAGAGCCATCGTCCCGGAAACCTGTTCACGGTTCCTGCCTTTCACTGCCTCTGAGTTTCCCGATCATTATCGCCGGGAATTGTCGTTCTGGGGCGAGCCTAGCATGAGTTGGGATGTGAGAAAACACCTCAAATTCAAGAACTTTGGGGGCGAAGTTAAGCCAGATTCCGCCGATGGCAAGTGTTGCGGCAAACCAGCGCGCAGCGCCTAGATGTGGTCTCGCGCTGACCCCAGCCAATCGGCGAGCCCGGACAGGTCCGGCAGCGCCCGGAATCGCGGATGCCCGTCGGGCGCGTCGGCCCGCTCGATCTCCCAGATCAGCCCATGCGGGACATGAATGCCCCAGCCGCCCGCCTGCAAAACCGGGATCACGTCGGATTTCAACGAGTTGCCGACCATCGCCGCGCGGTCCGCGCCGCTGCCGTGGCGGGCGAAGATGCGGGCATAGACCTCGGGCGTCTTGTCCGACACGATCTCGACCGCGTGGAACAGATCGCCAAGGCCGGACTGTGCCAGCTTGCGCTCCTGGTCCAGCAGGTCGCCCTTGGTGATCAGCACCACCCGGAAGCGGGCCGCCGCCGCCTCCACCGCCTCGCGCGCATGGGGCAGCAGCTCGATGGGATGCGCCAACATCTCGCGGCCCGCTTCCAGCAGCTCGCGGATCACGGCGGCGGGCACCCGGTCATCGGTCACCTCGATCGCCGTCTCAATCATCGACAGCACGAAGCCCTTGATGCCGAAGCCATACTGGCCAAGGTTGCGCCGCTCGGCCGCCAGCAGCGCCGCGTCCAAGTCGCCTCGGGGCGCGTGATCCGCCAGCAAGTCCACGAAGCGGTCCTGCGTCAGCCGGAAGAATCGCTCGTTATGCCAGAGCGTATCGTCGGCATCGAAGCCGATGGTGGTCAGGGGCGCGGGTGTCATGATCTGCGGACCGGGAGTTTTCGGGGCATTTTGGCGAGATTGTTGTGCGCCGGGCAGGCAGCAGATGCAACGCGGCTCTTCCCCGTGGCGGCATCTGCCCTATATTGGAAGCTTGAACCCACAACCCCCGAATCTGCTGGAGCATGCGGTGCATCACCTGCCGTGGACCATGACTGACAAGACCGGCAATCCCGGCCAGGACGAGTCGGTCATCACCAAGACGCGCCCCAAGACCCAGCGGCCGCCGATGTACAAGGTGCTGCTGCTGAACGACGATTACACCCCGATGGAATTCGTGGTGCATATCCTCGAGCGGTTCTTTGGCCTGACCCATGCCCAGGCATTCGAGATCATGCTGACCGTGCACAAGAAGGGTCTGGCGGTGGTCGGCGTGTTCAGCTTCGAGGTGGCAGAGACCAAGGTGGCGCAGGTGATGGACTTTGCCCGCCGCCATCAGCACCCCCTGCAATGCACGATGGAAAAGGACTGATCCGCGGCGGATCTGCTCCTCGCTCTGGACCCCGCCCTGCGCTGCGGTGTATCGGGCTGGATTGCATTGCCCCGGAGGCCCCATGAAAACTTCTCGCCTGAGCACGCTGCTGGACGACGCGCCCGATCTGCTGCCTGCCGAGGGCACGGTGCTGGTGCTGGGTCCGCGCGCGGGCAGCGACCTGTCGGCGCTGCCGGTGGACCGGGTGTGCGCCGTGCAGGGCTTCTGGCCCGACCATGATGCGCTGGCCGCGCAGGGCTACAAGGTGGCGCCCGAGCCTGAGGGCAATGACCACGCCGCGGCGCTGGTGATCCTGCCCCGCTCGCGCGCCGAGGGGCGGGCGATGGTGGCCGAGGCGGCGGCCCGGGTGCGCCCCGGCGCGCCGGTCTGGATCGATGGGCAGAAGACCGACGGAATCGACACCATGCTGCGCGACCTGCGCGGGCGGGCCGAGGTGGCGGGGTCGCTGGTGAAGGCGCATGGCCGGATCTTCGCCTTTGCGGGTGGTGATGCGGCGCCGTTTGCCGACTGGCAGGCGCAGCCGCTGACCCCGGCCGAGGGGTTCCGCACCATGCCGGGCGTGTTCTCGGCCGAGGCGGTGGACCGCGGCTCGCAGCTGCTGGCCGCCGCGCTGCCGGCGGACCTCAAGGGCCGCGTCGCCGATCTGGGCGCGGGCTGGGGCTGGCTGGCGGCGCAGGTTCTGGCGCGGCCGGGGGTGAAGTCGGTCGATCTGGTCGAGGCGGACCATCTGGCGCTGGCCTGCGCCCGTGCCAATGTCACCGATCCGCGCGCCATCTTCCATTGGCTTGACGCCGCGCAGTTCAAGCCGGAACGCGTCTGCGACGTGGTGGTGATGAACCCGCCCTTCCATCAGGGCCGCGCCGCCGATCCGTCGCTCGGGGCGTCCTTCATCGCCGCAGCGGCGCGGGTGCTGTCGCCTGCGGGCGTGCTGTGGATGGTGGCGAACCGGCATCTGCCCTATGAGGCGGCGCTGACGGCGGCCTTCCGCGAGGTTCAGGAACTGCCCGGAGACGGCGGCTTCAAGCTGTTCCGCGCCAGCCATCCGCACCGCGCCCCGGCGCCTGGCTCCGTGGCGTCGCCGCATCGCGGCACGGCTCGCCGTCGCCGCTGAAATCGGTTAAGATCGCGCCAAACGTCCAGCGGACGCTACAATACGGGGCTCCATGACCTACTCCATCAGCGGCAAGACCGCGATTGTCACCGGCGCCGCCAATGGCATCGGGCTTGCCATCGCGCGGCATTTCGTCGAGCGCGGGGCGAATGTGATGTTCGCCGATATCGACGAGGGCAAACTGGAATCCGAGTTGGGGGACCTGACCCGCGAGGAGGGCCCGGCGCGCTATTTCGCCGGTGACCTCTGCCAGAAGCTGACCATCGCCAACCTGGTGTCGGCCACGGTCGATGCCTTCGACCGCATCGACATCCTGGTCAATGCCAGCCGGCAGGTCGCGCTCTCGGACCCGCTCTGTGCCGATGACACCCCGCTGGAAGACATGCTGCGCCAGAACGTGATGTCCGGGCTGAAGCTGAGCCAGACCGTCGCCCGCCGCATGGTGGCCCAGGCGGCGCGCGAGACGGCCGAGGGCAGCGGCACCGCCGGCAGCATCGGCTCCATCGTCAACCTGTCGAACATCGCCGGGCAGCGGGTGCAGCCAGAGCTGCTGGCGTATTCGGTGGCGATGGCGGCGCTGGACCAGACCACGCGCTCGCTCGCCGTGGCCTATGCGCCGCACAAGATCCGGGTGAATGCCGTGGCCTTCGGCTCGGTGATGAGCATGAGCCTGCAAAACGGCTGCCGCGAGCATTCCGACTGGCGCGCGCACATCGTGGCTGGCACGCCGATGGGCCGTATCGCCCCGGCCAGCGAGTTGGCCGAGGCGGTGCAGTTCCTGGCTTCGGACGCGGCTGGCTTCGTGACCGGGCAGATCCTGACGGTGGATGGCGGGCGCACGCTGCTCGACGCGGTGCAGATTCCGGGTCACTGACTACTCGGGAAATTGCGCCTTGCAGCTCTCGATCTGGGCCGCGGCGACGCGGTTCAGCTCGCGCTTCTTCTCCAGCATCCCGTCCAGCTTGCGGCGTTCGGCGGCAAGGTCGATGGAGACGGGGCGGCGCACGGTATCGGTGTAGTCGTCAAGGCACATATAGGTGCGGCCCGGCCGCACATTGCCGTTCGAATCCACCTCGGGCGCCGACTGGCAATGCACCCAGCGGCTGCGCCTGACGGTATATTCCTCATAGGCGAAGCCGCGGGCGACATTCGCCTGCGTCTCCTCGATCAGGCCGTTCAGGGTGCGCAGGTCGCGCGTGGCGGTGTTGATGCAGCGTTCCTGCGGGGTGCCGCAGGCGAGCAGCAGCAGCGGCAGGGTCAGGACAAGGCGGGACAGCGGGTAGGTCATGGCGGGGTTCCTCTCGCGCCGGGTCAGCCCCGGGCGGATGTGCAGGCGGCGGCATCGGCGGCGGCGCGGCTGGCCAAGACCGGGCGCTGCTGCAACATGGACTCCAGTTTTGCGCGCTCGGCGTCAAGGTCTATGGCGACGGGGCCGGTGCGGCGGGTGGGGTTTCCGCCCGAACAGAAGCTGAGGCCCACGTTGCCGGTGGAATTGCCCATGCAGAAATTGACGCTGGTGTTGCCGCGCCCGGTGCTGCTGCCGATGGCATAACCGCGGGCAAGGTTCTGCTGGCTTTCGGCGATCAGCGTGTCGAGCGTGCGCAGATCGCGGGCGGCGGTGCTGGAGCAGGCAGCGGGCTGCGCCGCACAACCGGCCAGCGCCAGCAGGGTCAGCAGCGCGCCGACAGGGCCTGCTGCGATGGAAGGGGTGGAAACGCTTCGCTGCGTCATGGCCTTGGCTCCGGGCGCCGTCGGCAGGGGAGCCGCGCCGACGCTGCGGCGATTATAGAACCCGGGCCCCGGAACTCAAATGCCATTGAAGTGAGGCGGCCTTGGCGCCGGGGGCCTGAAAATGCTAGGAAAGATCAAAGACGGGGGAGGGATTTGAGTATGGACGGCACCCAGGACGAGTTCGGCGCGCGCAAGCAGCGGGCAGCGGCATGGTTCCGAACGCTGCGCGACCGCATCGTTACGGCCTTCGAGGCGCTGGAGGATGCGCAGACCACCGGCCCCTTCGCCAGCCTGCCGCCGGGCCGGTTCGAGGCGACATCGACCCGGCGCTCGCAGATCGAGGGCGCGGATGCCGGCGGCGGGCTGATGAGCGTGATGCGCGGCGGCCGGGTGTTCGAGAAGGTCGGCGTCAACATCTCCACCGTGCATGGCGAGCTGGGGGACCGGGCGCAGAAGGCGATGGCGGCCCGCGGCGTTCCCGGCATGGCCGAGGATCCGCGCTTCTGGGCCAGCGGCATCAGCCTTGTGGCGCATATGCAGAACCCGCACACGCCCGCCGTCCACATGAACACCCGGATGTTCTGGACCCCCCATGCCTGGTGGTTCGGGGGCGGCGCGGACCTCAACCCCTGCATCGAATACCCCGAGGATACCTCGGACTTCCATGCTGTGCTGGCGGCCGCCTGCGATGCGCATGACCCGGGCTATTACGATCACTACAAGGCCTGGGCCGACGAATACTTCTTCGTGCCGCACCGCGGCCGGGCGCGCGGCGTGGGCGGCATCTTCTTCGACGACCTGAACACCGGCGACTGGGAGGCCGATTTCGCCTTCACCCGCGCGGTGGGCGAGGCGTTCCTGCCCTCGTTCGTGCCGATCACCGAGCGGCGCCGCGATACGCCCTGGTCTGAGGCCGACAAGGACACCCAGCTGGTCCATCGCGGGCTTTATGCCGAGTACAACCTCGTCTATGACCGCGGCACCAAGTTCGGGCTGGAAACCGGGCACGACGCCAATGCCGTGCTGATGAGCCTGCCCCCGATGGCGAAATGGGTATGACGTGACCGCAGATATCGAGATAAGGGCCGCCTATTGCGAGGCGCTGGACGAAGACGGCGAAGTGCTGGCCGCCTTCGCCACCAGCGACGACCCCGATGAGGGCTATGCCCTGTTCCGGCAGGACGGCGCGAAACTGTGGCTGGAGGTCAGCGACGACATCTTCGGCGCCCATGACGCGCTGGAGACGATCACCATCGAGGATGCCCGCATCGCCTTCGTGATCCGCCCGGCGCAGGTGGCGCGGCTTGGCATGATCCGCAGCGTCGAGATCACCCCGGCCGCCGAGGCCGAAGGCTGGGCCGAGGCGGTCGCGCTGCTGCGGCGGATGATCCCTGGCGTTTAGGCGCTTCGCACCGCCGCGATCATTGCCGCCACGTTGTCGGGGTTGGCATCGGGCGTGATGCCGTGGCCGAGGTTGAAGATATGCCGCCCGCCGCGGAAAGCGCGCACGATCCGCTGCGCCTCATCCACCAGCGCCTGCCCGCCGGTGACCATGTGCTGCGGCGCGAGGTTGCCCTGCACGCAGCCATCGACCTGCACATTCGCGGCGGCCCAGTCGGCGCTGACGGAGTTGTCCAGCGCCACGCAGTCCGCGCCGGTCGCCTTGGCGAAGCCGATATAGCCATCCCCCGCCTCGCGCGGGAAGGCGATGATCGGCAGGCCGGGGTGGCGGGCCTTCAGCGCGGCGATGATCTTGCGGGTGGGTTCCAGTGCGAAATCGGTGAAGTCCTGGCCCTTCAGTGACCCGGCCCAGCTGTCGAACAGCTTGACCACTTCGGCCCCGGCCTGCACCTGCATCGACAGGTATTCCACCGTCGCATCGGTGATCAGGTCGATCAGCGCCGCGAAGGTCTCACGGTCGGCCGCCTTCAGCGCATGGGCCGGGCCCTGATCCTTGGTGCCGCGCCCGGCGATCATGTAGGTCGCCACCGTCCAGGGCGCGCCGGCAAAGCCGATCAGCGTGGTCTCGGCCGGCAACTCGCCCGACAGGATGCGTACCGTTTCATAGATCGGCGCCAGATGGTCGTGGATGTCATCCTTGCCCTTCAGCGCGCGCAGCCCTTCCGGCCCGGTGATCGTCGACAGGCGCGGCCCCTCGCCGGTTTCGAACCACAGATCGGCGCCAAGCGCCTGCGGGATCAGCAGGATATCGGCGAACAGGATCGCGGCATCGAAGCCGAAGCGGCGGATCGGCTGCAGCGTGACCTCTGCCGCCAGTTCCGGGTTGTAGCACAGCGACAGGAAATCCCCCGCCTGCGCCCGGGTGGCGCGGTATTCGGGCAGGTAGCGCCCCGCCTGCCGCATCATCCAGATCGGCGGTGTCGGCAGCGCCTCGCCGGCAAGGGCACGCAGGATGGTCTTGTCGGTTCTGGCAACGGTCATCGGTCGGGCTCCCTTTTGTCGCCCTTCATCGCCGGGTGCGGCGCGATGTCAAGCAGCACGGCCATTGCGCGGGCCATTTGCCGCGGATATGCCGGGGTCATGCAGATGCCCGACGCAAAATCCCCGCTGAAGATCGGCACCCGTGGCTCGCCGCTGGCGCTGGCCCAGGCGTTCGAGACCCGCCGCCGCCTGATGGACGCCCACGGGCTGCCGGAAGACGCGTTCGAGATCGTCATCATCAAGACGACCGGGGACCGCGTGCTGGACCGCCCGCTGAAGGAAATCGGCGGCAAGGGCCTGTTCACCAAGGAGATCGAGGAAGCGCTGACGGCGGGCGGCATCGACATCGCGGTGCATTCGATGAAGGACATGCCGGTGGAGCAGCCCGATGGCCTGCTGATCGACTGCTACCTGCCGCGCGAGGATGTGCGGGATGCCTTCGTCTCGCCGCAGGTGCCCAAGCTGATGGACCTGCCGCAGGGCGCGGTGGTCGGATCGTCGAGCCTGCGGCGGCGGGCGCAGCTGGCGCATCGGCGCCCCGATCTGCAGCTGGTGGAGTTTCGGGGGAACGTGCAGACGCGGTTGAAGAAGCTCGACCAGGGCGTTGCAATGGCGACGTTCCTGGCGATGGCGGGGCTGAACCGCCTTGGCATGGCGCAGGTTGCGCAAAGCGCCATCGAGGTCGATGAGATGCTGCCGGCGGTGGCGCAGGGCGCCATCGGGATCGAGCGGCGGGCGGTGGATGACCGGGCCGCGTTCCTGCTGGCCGGCATCCATGACACGCCCACCGGGCACCGGCTGGCGGCGGAGCGGGCCTATCTGGCCGCGCTCGACGGGTCTTGCGAGACGCCGATTGCCGGGCTGGCGGTGCTGGAGGCGGGGCAGGTGCATCTGCGCGGCGAGATCCTGCGGCCCGACGGGTCGGAGTCGATCACCGGCGAGGCGCGGGGCAGTATTGCCGACGCCGCCGATCTGGGCACCGATCTGGCGCGGCAGCTGCTGGCGCAGGCGCCGGCCGGGTTCTTCGACTGGCGCTGAGCGTTACACCACCGTCTTTCCCGGGTTGAGAACGCCGCCCGGGTCCAGCGCGGCGCGGATGGCGCGCATGGCGTCGAGCGCGACGGGGTCCTTGTGGGCCTGCAATGTCGCCAGCTTCGACCGGCCGATGCCATGCTCGGCCGAGAACGATCCGCCAAGTGCCACCGCTTCCTCGGCCACCGCCGCCCGGATCTCGACCTGCAAGGCGAGGTCGTCACGGCTGGGGTAGGCGGTGTAGTGGATATTGCCATCCCCCAGATGGGCCACCACCAGTTCGGTCGCCTCTGGGTCCAGCGCCGCCAGCCGGGCGGTCATCGCGTCCAGAAACGCCTGCAGCCGGTCCAGCGGCAGCGCCACATCGGTATCGACCAGCACCGGCGCGGTGAAGGTGATCTCGGCCGCCGCCTCCCGCCGCGCCCACATCTCGCGCCGCTGCGCCTCGGTCTGGGCGATCACGGCATCGAGCAGCGCGCCGTCTTCCAGCGCCTCGGCCAGCACGGCCTCCAGATGCGACACGACCGGCAGCGCGCCATCGGGGCCGGGCGTGGCGTCACGGGGGGCGGTGGCGCCGACCTCGACCAGCACCGTTACCGGATGGATCTCGGCGAAGGGTTGGCGCAGGTCGGGGCGGTGCTGCGCAAGGCGGGCCATGTAGGTGGCGGGCATGAACTCATAGGCCTCCACCGCGCCGCCCGTCTCGGCCTGCAGGCGGTTCAGCAGCGCCAGAGCGCTGTCCAGCGAGGACAGCGCGAGCGTAGCGGTGGCGTAGGCCTTTGGCGCGGGCACCAGCTTCAGCACCGCGGCGGTGACGATGCCAAGCGTGCCCTCCGCCCCGATCACCAGATCGCGCAGCGAATAGCCGGTGTTGTCCTTGTGCAGCGCACCCATCAGGTCCATCACGCGCCCGTCGGCCAGCACCACCTCCACCCCAAGCACCAGCGCGCGGGTGGTGCCATAGCGCAGCACGTTCGACCCGCCTGCATTGGTGGAAATCACGCCGCCGATGGTGGCCGAGCCCTTGGCGCCGAAGGTCAGCGGAAAGGCCAGACCGTGCTCGGCCGCAGCACCGTGCAGCGATTCCAGCACCACACCCGCCTCCGCCACTGCCACCCGCGCGGCAGGGCGGATCTCGCGGATGCGGTTCATCCGCGCCAGCGACAGCATCAGCGCGCCTTCGGCATAGGTGCCGCCGTTGAGGCCGGTATTGCCGCCGACCGGCACCACCTTCGTGCCGGCCTCGCCTGCCAGCCGCAGGATCGCCGCCACTTCGGCGGTGTTCGCCGGGCGGGCCACGGCCAGCGGAGTCCATCGGTAATGCCCCGTCCATTCGCGGCACCAGGGCGCCATGTCGGCGCCGGTCAGGACATTCTCGGCGCCGATCAGGCTGCGCAGGCGGTCAAGCATCGAACCCTCCATTTGGCGTAACTTGTCGGTTTCCTGACGCGGATTGACCAGAGGTGAAATGCTCCTCGGTGCAGCATTGCCGGGAAGGAGCCCCCGACATGCGCAATGATCCGCTGCTGCAACCCTACCGCCTCAAGCATCTGGTGCTGAAGAACCGCCTGATGTCCACCGCGCATGAACCGGCCTATTCCGAGGACGGGATGCCGACGGATCGCTACCGTCTTTACCACCGCGAGAAGGCCAAGGGCGGGATCGCGCTGACGATGACGGCGGGGTCGGCCGTGGTGTCGCCCGACAGCCCCGAGGCCTTTGGTAACCTTCACGCCTACAAGGATGAGATCGTGCCCTGGCTGCGGCGGCTGGCCGATGACTGCCATGACGAAGGCTGCGCGGTGATGATCCAGATCACCCATCTGGGCCGCCGCACCGGCTGGAACAAGGCCGACTGGCTGCCGGTGCTGTCGGCCAGCCCGGTGCGCGAGGCGGCGCATCGGGCGTTTCCGAAGGAGGCAGAGGACTGGGACATCGCCCGCATCGTCGCCGATTACGCCGCGGTCGCGCAGCGGATGCAGGCGGCGGGCCTCGACGGGATCGAGTTCGAGGCCTACGGGCATTTCATGGACAGTTTCTGGTCCCCCGCCACCAACCGGCGCGAGGATGACTGGGGCGGGAGCCTGGACAACCGCCTGCGCTTCACCTGGGCGGTGATAGACGCGGTGCGCGCGGCGACGGGGCCGGACTTCATCGTCGGCATCCGCATGGTGGCGGATGAGGATTGGGACAAGGGCCTGAGCCGCGCCGAGGGGGTGGAGATCGCGCAGCGCATCGCCGCCAGCGGCAAGTTCGACTTCCTCAACCTGATCCGCGGCCATATCGACAGCGATGCCGCCCTGACCGGGGTGATCCCGATCCAGGGCATGGCCAGCGCCCCGCATCTGGACTTTGCCGGCGAGGTGCGCGCGGCGACCGGCGTGCCGATGTTCCATGCCGCGCGCATCCCCGATGTGGCGACGGCGCGCCATGCCATCGCCAGCGGCAAGCTGGACATGGTCGGCATGACCCGCGCCCATATCGCCGATCCGCACATCGCGACGAAGGTCGCGGCGGGGCTGGAAGACCGGATCCGGCCCTGCGTGGGGGCGACCTATTGCCTCGACCGGATCTATGAGGGCGGCGGCGCGCTGTGCATCCACAACGCCGCCACCGGGCGCGAGGCGAAGATGCCGCATGTGATCGCCCGCGCCCCGGTGCCGCGCCGAGTTGTGGTCGTCGGCGCCGGCCCTGCGGGGCTGGAGGCGGCGCGGGTGGCGGGCGAGCGGGGGCATGGCGTGACGGTGCTGGAAGCGGCGGCGCAGGCTGGCGGGCAGGTCGGCCTGCTGGTCCAGAACCCGCGGCGGCGCGAGATGATCGGGATCATCGACTGGCGGCTGGCGGAACTCGACCGGCTGGGGGTGGAGCTGCGCTTCAACAGCTATGCCGAGGCGGAGGATGTGCTGGCGCTGGCCCCCGATATGGTGGTGATCGCCACCGGCGGGCTGCCGCAACCGCCCGAGGCGGAGGGGGTGGAGCTGGCGATCAGCAGCTGGGACGTGATCTCGGGCGCGGTAAAACCGCAGGGGCGGGTGCTGGTCTATGACGATGGCGGCGCCCATGCCGGGATCTCTGCCGCCGAGATGCTGGCCCGCGCGGGGGCCGAGGTGGAGCTGGTGACGCCCGAACGGATGCTTTCACCGGATATTGGCGGCATGAACGTGGTGCCCTACCTCAAGTCGCTGCACGAGACCGGCAGTCGGATCACCCCCGCGCTGCGGCTGGCGGCGATCCGGCGCGAGGGCAACGGGCTGGTGGCGGTGCTGGGGTCGGATTTTGCTCCGGGGGCCGTGCAGGAGCGGCGGGTGGATCATGTCGTGGTGGAGCATGGGACCGCGCCGCTGGACGAGCTCTACTTCGCGCTGAAACCCGGCAGCCGGAACTTGGGCGCGGTGGACTACACGGCGCTGATCGGCGAGGGGGAGGTGCTGCCGGTGAGCAACCCGGCGGGCGGCTATGGGCTCTACCGGATCGGGGATGCGGTGCAGGCGCGGAATATCCATGCCGGGATCTATGAGGCGCTGCGGTTCGGGATTCGCTGGTAGCGGGCGCTGCCTCATCGTGTCGCGTAACGGTCGTCTCTGCTGTGCCCGCCCCCCCCCCCCCCCCCCC
>Ga0209024_1001459_pt1 | contig 19647 bp, 21 predicted proteins | sample AutmiccommunBRH5_FD_187380 | JGI IMG/M metagenome (GOLD analysis project Ga0209024, IMG submission 187380) | Deep subsurface microbial communities from Mt. Terri, Switzerland - Autotrophic microbial communities BRH/5 (SPAdes) (version 2) | ecosystem: Environmental > Aquatic > Deep subsurface >...
TCCCGGCGACGGCGCTCTCCCCGAGCGGCCCGCTGATCGAGGGCACCGTCGCCGAAGACGGCTGGGACGAGGCGACCGCGACGTGGGTACTGGACTACACGGAGCGCGCACTGGCTGTCGCTCCTGACCTCGCCGCTGTGCACGCGGTGCGTGCGTTCGGCCTCCTCGCGGAGAACCCGGATAACTGGGCCGGGGCGCTGCAGGCGATGGAAGCGGCGCTCCAACTGGAACCGCAGGACGACTTCTACCGCGAGGCCGTGGAGTATCTGCTCGAACAGAGCGGGAACGGCGCCGGCTAACCGCCCGTCGAGGTCGAGCCCTCCGAGGGCCGCATGACGTGCAGATCCTCGGACGGCAGTTCCAGCGTCCAGCGCCGGCGCTCCTGCACCCCGAGCACCTCGTAGGGCCGCGAGGGAAGATCCACCTCTAGGTGCGGCCCGGCGCCCAGCGGGCGGAAGCGGAGCGTGTGCCCCGCCCCGTACGCGTGCTCCTCCACGACCTCCGCCTCGACCAGGTTCGGCTCGCCGAGGCCCGCCGGTGTCCCGCGCCGGAGGTTGATGCGCTCCGCCCGCAGCGCCAACTCCACCCGCTCACCGACGGCGGGATGCCACGCTGGATCGGCGACGCGGAGCACGAGGCCGTCGACATCCACCTCGATCGCGCCCTCGAGGCGCGCAAGGACGCTCGCCGCCATCACATTGCTGACACCCGTGAGTTCGGCGACGCGGCGCGAGACCGGGTGGCGGAACACCTCCTCGCGGCGGTCGAACTGGAGGATGCGGCCACGGTCAAAGACGGCGAGGCGATCGGCGAGCAGGTGCGCTTCGCGGAGGTCGTGGGTCACGAACACGACGGTGAGGCCGAGGTCCGCGCGGAGCCGCAACAGTTCCGCCCGGAGCGTGCGCCGGAGCGACTCGTCGAGGGCGGAGAACGGCTCGTCGAGGAGCAACAGCGGCACCTCGCGCGCGAGTGCCCGCGCGAGGGCGACGCGCTGCCGCTGCCCGCCGGACAGGGACCCAGGCGCGCGGTCCTCGTAGCCCTCGAGCCCGAGTCGCTCGAGGAGGAGTCTCGCCTGTCGCTCGCGATCCGCCCGAGTACCTCGCACACCGAAGCCGACGTTCTCGAGCACGGTCATGTGCGGGAAGAGTGCGAGCTCCTGCACGACGTAGCCGGTGTTGCGATCCTGCGGCGGGAGGTTCATGCCGCTCGCGCTGTCGAACACGGTGCGCCCGGCGATCTCGATGTGGCCCTCGCGTGGGGTCAGCAGGCCCGCCGTGGCCTGGAGCGTCAGGCTCTTCCCCGCCCCCGAGTGCCCGAACAGCACCACCACTTCGCCGTCCGCCTCGAATGTCGCGTCGTACTCGAACGGCCCGAGGCGCATGCGGGCGTCGTAGCGGAGCGAGCTCATCGCGAGGACGTCCCCGGCGTCGCCAGCCGGAAAACCACGAGGACGACGAACGCCACGACGAGCAGGATGAGCGACATGCTCACCGCCCCGGACAGCCCGAGCGAGGTGCGCTCGAACGCGTCGATGATCGCGAGTGGCATCGTGCGCGTACGCCCCTCAAGGCTGCCTGCGAAGATCAGCGTCGCACCGAGTTCGCCGAGGGCTCGTGCCCAGCACAGGACGACCCCCGCGAGCAGCGCCCCGCGGGCCTGCGGCACGGTGATCCGGAGGAACGTCTCCACCCTCGACGCGCCGAGGGTGTACGCGACGCGCTCGAACTGCTGGTCGACGGCGGCGAACCCGCTACGGGCGGCACGCACATAGAACGGCGCGGCGACGAGGAACTGGGCCATGACGACGGCGGCCGCGGTGAACGTGAGACGGATGCCCGTCGCCTCGGCGAGCGGCCCGCCGATCAGCCCCTGCCCGCCGAAGGCGGTGAGGAGCGCGACACCGGCGACCGTGGGCGGCAGCACGATCGGCAGGTCAACCAGCGCGTCGAGGGCCGTGCGACCTCGTACGTTCGTGCGGGCGAGCCAGTAGGCGACCGGCGTGCCGAGGACGATCGCAAGCACGGTGGAGAGCGTCGAGGTCCAGAGCGACAGGACGAGGGCGCTGCGTACCGCCTCGGAGGAGGCGAGCTCCCAGACCTCGCCGTCGGACGCAGCGCGCGCGCCGAGCCCGGCCAGCGGGAGCACGAAGTAGAGCGCGAACAGCGCTCCGAGGACGACAACGACCGAGAGGGCGATGACGTCCGCGCGTGCTGAGCGAAGTTCCATCAGCCTCCCGCGGGCGTGAACCCGTGCCGCTCGAGGATCGCCTGGCCTTCCTCGGACAGCACGAACTCGACAAACGCCTGCGCAGCATCCGGCGCGTCCGCCAGCGGCGCAATGACGTACTCGGCCGGCGGCGCGAACTCGCTCGGCACTCGATAGGCCTCCACGGCATCGCCCGCCACGGCCGCGTCGGTCGCGTAGACGATCCCCGCGTCCGCCTCGCCCAACTCCACCTTCGTGAGGACGGCGCGGACGTTCGCCTCCTCGCTGACGACGTTCGCGAGGACGCGCTCCTCGAACTCCCCGCCGAGGGCTTCGTTCGCAGCGGCGATCGCCTCGCGCGCATACGCCCCAATCGGCACGTCGGGACCGGCGAGGACGAGCCGCACACCGTCCGAGGAGAGATCCTCGAACCCCTCGATGAGTCCGCGATCGGCCGGGGTCACCACCACGATCTCGTTCTGGGCGAAGACGGCGGGATCCTCCGCGAGGTCCGCCCCCACGACCACTGCCATCTGCTGCACGTTCGCCGAGGCGAAGACGTGCGCTGGAGCACCCTCGGCGAGTTGGACGGCGAGTGCACTCGAAGCTCCGAAGTTCAGCGCGACGGTCGACTCGTGCTCCGCCTCGAACGCCTCAGCGAGTTCGGTGAACACATCGGTCAGCGAGGACGCCGCCGAGACCACGATCGGGTCGCCGTCGTCGGGCCCGCAGGCGAAGCCGAGCAACGCCCCCAGCAGGGCGACAAGCAGTAGCCCCCTGCCACGACGACCGGTCGTTCGCAACGTCGATCCCCATCCGTCCACTCGCAGCCGACCGTCTGCACGATGCTACACTTCGGCAGTTCGGTCATCGGGGAAGTCGGTGCGAGTCCGACGCTGTCCCGCAACTGTGACCTGGTGCCCCTCCAACGACGAGGAGGCACGGGAAGTCAGAGCACCGCTGACCGGCGCGCAATTTCTTGTCGACCCTGCGAGGACAGGCGACGGCAAGCGTCCGCGGCTCCGGCCGCGCACACGCTGGCCCTCGGTTGTTTCGCTCCGCGCTCCGAGGTTCCATGGCCGCCCGCGAACTCAGCATCGGCGCGATCCGCACGCGACGCGTCCCGGCCTTGCCGGGCGTCGCGCTCCTCGGTGGGGCGCTCGTGCTCATCGCGCTGTACGCGCTCACGCAGGGTGCCGCCGACATCCCCTTCGAGGTGGTCGTGCGGATGCTGCTGGATCGGCTCCCCCTCGTCGCCGTCGACACCGGTGCACAGGCGTCCTCATGGGAGCGCATCGTCTTCGATATCCGCCTCCCGAGGGTGCTCGCGGCCGGGTTCGTCGGAGCGGCACTCGCCGTCTCGGGGTCTGCCTACCAGGGCTGCTTCCGGAACCCACTCGCGGACCCCTACCTGCTCGGGGTCGCCGCCGGCGCTGGGCTCGCGGTCGCCCTCGCCTACGTCTCGCCCCTCCCGGTCTCGTCGACCGGGTTCGTCTCGCTTCCGCTCTTCGCGTTCCTCGGCGGGATGGGCACCGTGCTCGTCGTCTACATGACGGCGAGGACCTCGGCGGCACTCGACAACGGATCGCTCATCCTCGCGGGGGTGGCGCTCTCCGCCGTCTGGGGCGGGATCACCTCGTTCGTCATCATCAACAGCGAGGATGCGGTCTCACAGCCGATCCTGACCTTCCTCTTCGGCGGATTCAACACGGTCTCGTGGCAGAAGTTCCTGCTCGGAGCGCCCTACATGGTGGTCGGCATCACCGTCGTCGCGCTCCACGCGCGGGCGCTGAACGTGCTCCAACTGGACGAGGAGCAGGCGAGCCACCTCGGTATCAACGTCCTGCGCACGAAGCTCGTCCTGTTGGCGGCGGGCTCCCTCGCGGCGGCCACCGCAGTAGCGGTCGCGGGCGTGATCGGGTTCCTCGGGCTGATCGTGCCGCACCTCGCCCGGCTGCTCTTTGGGACGGACTACCGCCGCACCCTTCCCGTCACGATCCTCGGCGGGGCCGCCCTGCTGATCGCGGTCGACCTCGTCGCACGCACGGTGATCCAACCGCAGGAGGTGCCGGTCGGCGTGCTCACCGCGATCCTCGGCGGCCCGTTCTTCATCGTGCTGCTCCGCGGGCGGAAGGTGTTCCTGTGACGCTCGTCGCCCACCCGCTGCTCGAGGTGCGGGACATCAGCGTGACGATCGACGGCAACACGCTCGTCGAGGACGTCGACCTCACCGTCGAGGCCGGCGAGGTGGTGGGCCTCGTCGGGCCGAACGGCGCGGGGAAGAGCACGCTGCTGCGCGCCGCCACGGGCGTCCGCGCCTCGGGCGGCACCGTGCACATCGAGGGCCAGCCGCTCGCCGGCATCCCTCGCGCCGAGCTCTACCGGTACGTGGCGGTCGTGCAGCAACTGCCCGAGGCGCCGCTCTCGATGACCGTCGAAGACCTCGTGATGCTGGGGCGCTATCCGCACCTCGGCCTATTCCGCCGCGAGAGCGCGAGCGACCACGAGATCGTGCGGGCGGCGATGGTGCGGACGGGCTGCGCCGCGTTTGCCGAGCGCCACCTCGGGACGCTATCAGGCGGCGAGCGGCGGCGCGCCTTCATCGCGCGGGCGCTGGCGCAGGAGCCACGGCTGCTGCTGCTGGACGAACCAACGGCGAACCTCGACGCCGACGCGCAGGCGCAGATCCTCGAGTTGCTGCGCGATCTCGCGAGCGGTGGCGTCGGGGTGCTGGTCGTGCTGCACGATCTGACATTCGCGGCCGCGTACTGCGACCGCCTGCTGCTCATGCACCGCGGCCGCCTCGTCGCGTCCGGTGCGCCCGAGGCGGTACTCGCACCCGAGCACGTGGCCGCGGTCTACGGGTCGCACGTGCGCGTGCTCCCGCATCCGGACACGGGGATGCCCGTGATCGTGCCGGCAATGCCTCGGCGTAGCTGACGAGGCTGGCGGGCGAGCGGTGCGAGCAGTCTGAGCTAGGTGATCTTGAGCGGGACGCCCTGCGGGCAGAGCGGGCAGTCCTCGGGCGCCCACGTCTGCATCGAGATCTCGGTCGTCGAGTAAAGCGGCACGCCCACGTCGATCTTGCCGCCGGAGCGGTCGACGATCACCGCCGCGCACACCGGATCGCCACCGGCCTTGCGGACCGCCTCGATTGTGTCGACCACGGCCTCACCGGTCGAGGTGATGTCGTCCACCACCATCACGGGCTCGCCCGGCTCCAGCCGGAAGTCGCGCTGGAAGGAGCGACCGCCCTCGGGTGCACGCTCTGCGAAGATGCCGCGCACACCGAGCTGCCGCCCGACCTCGTAGGCCAGGAGGATGCCACCGGTGGTCGGGCCGCCGATGGTGCGAGGGCCGAACCGACGCCCCCACTCGGCCATCTTCTGGCAGACGAGCTCGGTGTACTGAGGCCACTGGAGGAGGTTGAACTTCTCGACGTACGCGTCGGAGTGACGGCCAGACGAGAGCTGGAAGTGCCCGCTGAGGAACGCGCCGGACGCCTTCAGCGCGTCCATGACTTCGGTGTCTACCACCATGCTGCTGCGAGTCCTCCCCCGGCGCGCCCGAGATCATCAGCGACGCTGTCGTTGCTCCCATCGCCCAGGCCGTGGTCGATCATCCCGAACCGGTCGAGGGGCCAGTAGCGGAGGTCCGCCCGGCCCACCACGGTGTCCGCCGGAACGGGCCCGAAGGCGTGCGAGTCGAAGGAATTGTTGCGGTTGTCGCCCAGCACGAACAACTCGCCGGGTTGGACCACGGTGAGGGGGTAGTCGTAGTTCGGCGCCTGCGCGATATAGGGCTCGGTCAGCGCCTCGCCATCGACGTACACCGTGCCGCCCGTGACCTCCACGGTCTGGCCGGGGAGGGCGATCACGCGCTTGATGAAGTCGCGCTCCGTCGGGTTCTGCTGATAGGCGAAGACGACGACGTCGCCCGGCTGCGGGCTGCCGAAGGGGCGCCACTCGTCCTCGTCCACCCCGGGTACCCAGGAGAAGTCGAACGAGCGGTATGCGAGGCGGTTCACGATCAGGAAATCACTGTCCTCGAACGTCGGCACCATCGAGGCGCCATCGACGATGTAGTTGTGCGCCACGAACCGGACGCACAGGAACATCACGAGCGCGAGGATCACGACATCCAGCGTCTCCACGACGCCACCGAGGCCCCACGGCCAGATGGCCTGGTGCCAGCGAGTGCGCTCTGTCCACGGGTCCACACCAGCGAGCCCCCCATGCGAGAACTGGCCGATCTCCTCGAACGGCTGGCTCGCGGGAGGCATGGCGAACCCCGTCCGAGTGTCATCGGCAGGCGGCGTGTTCCAGCCAGAGTCGCCGGAGTAGGAGGTCGGAGTTCCGCCCGGAGAGGGCTCGTCGTCCGACGGGGAGGGTGTGGAGAAGGACATTAGATCGAGTATAGGCACGCCCTCCGTTGAGGGTCGCGTGAGGCCCTCGAGGTGCCATCGGAGCGGCACGGACGGCATCTGCACTACGCCGAGTACGCCGCGCCGAGGAGGTCGATCCGGTCCGAGGCCACCTGCGCGACGGCCTCGCGGGCGGCTCGCAGGGCCGGACGTGGATCGTTCCCCGTGGCCTCGGCGATCGCTTTCGTGAAGGCCGAGTGCAGTTCGCTGCTGATGTTCACCTTGCGGATGCCCGCGCTCACCGCGAGGCGCATGTCGTGCGGGGTCACGCCCGATCCACCGTGCAGCACCAGCGGCAGCCCTCGGACGGCGGCGCGGATCTCCTGCAGCAGCGCGACGTCGATCTCGCCCGCCAGGCCGTGCGCCGTGCCGACCGAGACCGCGAGCGAGTCCACCCGCGTCTCCTCGACAAACCGCGCGGCCGCTTCCGGGTCGGTCAGCACCCGCTCCGAGGTCGCGACACCCGGCTCCCGACCGCCGACGTGGCCGAGTTCAGCTTCGAGGGCGAGGCGGTACTCCTGCGCGACGGCGTAGGCCTGCATCGTCTCGCGGCGGTTCCGCTCCAGCGGGAACGTGGATCCGTCGAACATGAGCGACGTGAAGCCGGCGCGCACCGCGTGCCGCACGAGGTCGAGGCTCGGTCCGTGGTCGAGGTGAAGCGCGACCGGCACGCCGGCCTCGGCGATGAACGCACGAGCGGTTGCCGCGGTCACGTCGGCGCCCCCCATGTGGTCGAGGTTCGAGGGGTTGAACTGGAGGAAGATTCCCGCGTGCTTCGCCTCGGCGGCGTCGAGGACGCCTCGGATCATCTCGATGTTTGAGACGTTGAAGCCGGGGACGGCGTAGCCGCCTCGCTCCGCGGCTACCAGTAGTTCGTGCCCACCGCAGAGCGGCATTCGCGCCTCATCTCGACTGCCGGATCCGCCCGATCGTAGGAGGCGTGCATGCTACGCTCGGCCTGCGGCCGGGGGCGAACCGCACCGCCTCAAATCGCCTCTCAGGGGCCACGATCGGCACATGACCAGCAGCCCAACCCCGAGTCCCGAGCCAGCGCCATCCGCCGCCTCCGACGACATCCTCGACGCCCTCGTCGAGCGTGCGCGTGCCGGTGAGTTGCAGGCGTTCAACGCGCTGGTGGCCCGCTTCCAGGACGGGGTCTACAGCCTGACGCTGCGCATGCTCGGCTCCTCCCAGGCCGCCGAGGACTGCACGCAGGACGCCTTCATCAAGGCCTGGCAGCGCATCGACACCTTCCGAGGCGGCTCGTTCCGCTCATGGGTGTTCACGATCGCCGCGAACCAGGCCCGCGACGAGCTCCGGAAGCGCGTTCGCCGTCCCACCCGCAGCCTGGACGAGGCGCGCGACGACCCGGACCGCCCCGACCTCGACCCGCCCGGCGACGAACCATCGCCCGAGGACGAAGCCGAGCGCGGCGAGATGCGGATCGCGCTCGAGCAGGCGCTGATGACGCTGCCCGACGACTGGCGCGAGGTCGTCGTGATGTCCGACATCCACGGCATGGACTACCGCGAGATCGCGGAGGCCACCGGCCTCGCGCTCGGCACGGTGAAGTCCCGCCTCAGTCGCGCGCGAGGACGACTGCGCGACGTAATCCTCGAATCTCGGGAACTTTCCGAAGCCGTAGAGCGTCTAGGAGTCAGGCGGTGAACCTGATGTTCTGGAGACGACGCAACCACGAGGCGCACAACGACGGCCCCACCAGCGGTGAAGACCGCCTGATGGAGCAGTTGTCGGCGTACCTCGATGGCGAGCTCGACGACGCCGAGACGGCTGAGGTCGAAGCGCTGATTGCGCGCGACTCGTCCGCGGCCGAGGTGCTCGAAGACCTGCGGTTGGTGCGCAGTGCGTTCGGCGCGCTGGGCGAGGTGCGTGCGCCTCGATCGTTCGCGATCCCAGCGGAGGCCGTCGCGGCGCCGCGATCGGCCGGCAGCCCGCTGGCGCTGTTCCGCCGCACCGAACTCTTCATGCGCGCCTCCGCCGCGGTGGCCGCGCTCTTCTTCGTCGTCGCCCTGGTGAACAGCCCGAACGGCGAAACGCCCGTGGCGAACTTCGCGTCCGACGGCGGCCAGACCGCGATGTCCGCAGCTGCGACCGCCGACGAGGCCCCGGCGCAGGAGTCGCTCCGCGCGACCGAGGAAGGCGCGCAAGGCGCCGCCGGTACCCTCGCCGCGCCTGAGCCGGCCACGGCCGAAGGCGGCGGCACTGGCGGCACTGACGGCACAGATGACGACGGCGACGCCGCCGGCACGATGGGCGCGCTCACCGCACCGAGCCCGGAGGCCGCCAACACCGGTGAAGCCTCGGGCGGTGCCGCCTCGGAGGGTGGCGTCGGTGGTGGGCTCCCTGAGGACGCCCCCACCAGCGACATGCAGGGCGACGTTCCGCCCACCAGCCCCGGGGAGACCTCGGCGGACTCGTCCCGCAGCGCGGAGGAACTTCGCCCGCTGCCGGCGGGAACCGAACTGGCAAAGGATTCGTCTCAGGGTGTGGGAGGCATGGTCCTCGGGCTTGGAGTCGTCGCCGGACTGCTGACCGCACTGTCAGTGCTCACGGCGTGGAACCGACGCTCGGGGGACTCGACCAGGTAGCGAGGCAGGTGCTTCGCCCGGTCAACCAGGCCCGGCTCGAAGAAAGAGGCACCAGAGTGAACCGAACCAACATCAATCCACTGAAGCTGAGTCGCGGCATCCGCCGCGGCGCCATCCTTGCAGGCGCGGGCGCCATCCTCGCGCTCGGCGTGGCGTGCACCCCGACGACCGAGGTGACCGTCGCCGGCCAGGGCACCGCGACGCAGGGCATCGCCGTCGCCGGTGAGGGCAGCGTCTCCGTCCGACCTGACATCGGCGTCCTGAACCTCGGCGTCGAGGTCACGGCCGAGACCGTCGCGGCTGCTCGCGATCAGGCGGCGGACGCGATGGACGCGATGCAGAACGCCATGAACGACGAGGGTGTCGCCGACGAGGACATTCAGACCCAATACTTCAACATCTACCCGCAGTACAACTACTCGGAGAACAGCGCGCCCACGATCATCGGCTACGTGGTCTCGAACCAGGTGCAGGTGAAGGTGCGAGACCTGGACAGCGTCTCCGCCGTTCTCGACGCCGCGATCGCCGCCGGCGGTGACGCCGTCCGCGTGAACGGCATCTCGTTCACGGTCGAGAACCCCGAGGAGTTCCTGGCCGACGCCCGCCGCGAGGCAGTCGCGAACGCCCGGGAGCACGCTGAGGTGCTCGCTGACGCGGCCGGCGTGGAACTCGGCGCGCCGATCAGCATCAACGAGTCCTCGAACTTCAATGGCGGCCCCTACCCCGCAGCGGAGATGCGCCAGGACGGCGGCATGGGCGGAGGCTCGACTCCCGTGAACCCGGGGGAGCAGGAACTGCGCATCAGCGTCTCGGTGGTCTTCGGGATCACCGAGTAGTCCACCCCTCGACCAGCCCGTGCGGCCGCGGTGGGACCCGCCCGACCACAGCCCGCACGTTCAGGAGGCCGCCCTCGCCCAGGGCGGCCTTCCTGTATGCGCGTCCTTCGGATGACTGTTACTCGGACGAGAAGCACCCCTTAAGGGATCAGTTTGGTCAGCCGATGATTCCCCTACAAATCGGGGGAACCTATGCGCCGAGCGCTTCCGAACGTGCTGCCCTGGGTCATCCTGCTCGGGGCATCGACGGCCACATTCTTCATCGTGCAGGCCCGCGATAGCGCCGGGACCGGCTGGTCGTGGAACAGCCCGACGGGCCACTTCTGGATCGTCAGCGCAGCTGCCCTGGTGTGTGCCGTGCTCGCGCTCGGCTCCGGCATCGCTGCCAGCCGGACCGCGAACTGGCGCGTCACGCTGATCGCGATGTCCTTCATCGCGATGGCGGGCATCTTCTCCGTGCACGGACTCGCCACGCCCGGGTTCATCGTGAGCAGCCCGATGGCTGCCTCGAGCGGCCCAGCGCTCGTGCCGGCCTCGGGCAGCTACGGCTCGAGCGACTACGGAGACGGCTACGGCGCCAGCGCCGAGGGTGGCTCGACCTACCTCAACTCGTACTTCCCGAACTCCGACGCAGCGCTCTCAAGCACCCCGACGGTCGATGCCCCGACGAGCCGCTACTACAACGTGACCGGCGCCTCCTCGCGGCTCGCGATCCTCGCGTCGATCTCGCTCCTCGCGGCGGCAGCAGTCCGATGGCCCGCGGCCGTCGAGGCCTGGCTCACGCGTCGGCGCCATGTGCTGCTGGTTGGGGGCGTCGCCGCGGTGCTGGCATACGCAGCGCTCGCCTTCCTCGCCCCGTGGCTCGTACCGGCTGTGCTCGCCGAGAGCGCCGCAGTGTCCCGAGGACTCACCATCGTCGTCGCGATCCTCGGACTGGGGACCGCGACCCGCTTCGCGATGTCGTACCGCTTCTCCGGCATCCAGCTCCACGGCGCGACGGCCATCGGCGCGGTGATGCTGGTGGAGGCGCAGCTCTCGGTGGAGTTCGGCGCCACCTGGAGCGGCACGTTCTGGCTCTACCACGTCCAGCTGCTCGCCGGGTTCACAGCGGTGTTCTGGGGCATGGTGATCGAGTTCTCACGAGGCCAGACGGTCCGCTCGTTGGAGTCCCTCACCGTCTCCGACGTGCTCGACCAGCTCCGCTCTGGCTTCGCGGAGCCAGTTGTCGCCCTGTCCGCGGCGCTGGAGGCTCGCGACGGCTACACCCTGGGCCACGGCGAACGTGTCGCGGCGCTGGCTGTCCTCATCGGCCAGGAGATGCACGTGCAACCGCGACGCCTCCGCGCGATCGCGGCCGGCAGCCTCCTGCATGACGTGGGCAAGATCGGCATTCCGGACGCCGTCCTCCACAAGCCGGCCGGCCTGACCAACGACGAGTACGACGTGATCAAGGAGCACCCGGCACGCGGATCGGAGATGCTCCGTCATCACTTCGACCAAAAGGTCGAGGCGAACGTCATCCGCCACCACCACGAGCGGTGGGATGGCCTCGGCTATCCGGACGGGCTGCAGGGGTCGCGCATCCCCCTCGAGGCCCGCATCGCCGCGGTGGCGGACGTCTACGACGCGCTGCGCTCGAATCGGGCCTACCGGCCCGCGTTCACGCGCGAGGATGCCGTCCCGATCATCCTCGACGGCGCGGGCTCGCACTTCGACCCTGCATGCGTGGACGCCTTCGTGCGTGTCGTCGACACGTGGGAACTAAGGCACGCTCCCGACGAGATCGAGTACGCCGAGCGACGGGCCGCCTAGTGCGCCTCGACCGCCCGCGCCACGCAGAGGGCATCACCCGGGAACGCGCGCGCATGCTGCGGCTCGTCGGCTGGGTAGCCGCCGCGAACGCCGTCGCCGTTGCGTTCGCCGTGATGCCGGCGGGCGGGAGTGCAGCCGAGGGCGCTCGCGCGTTCCTCGCGTGGTGCGGGATCGGCTAGAGCGACCGAACGGGAGCCCGGTGGTACGCTCGCCGCGATCCGGCGCTTCTCCCCCCAGATGAGGTTCCCGAGTTGGTACTGAGCGACCGTTCGATCCGTGAGGCCCTGGAGTCGGGCCGCCTCATCGTGGATCCGCTGGGCGACAACGCCGTCCAGCCCGCCTCCCTCGACATCCGCCTGGACCGCTACTTCCGTGTCTTCCGGAACCACCGGCAGCCGTACATCGACATCCGCGAGGAGATGCCGGAGCTCACCGAGCCCGAGGACATCGAGGATGACGAGCCGTTCATCCTGCACCCCGGTGAGTTCGTGCTGGGCTCCACCGTCGAGCGCGTGAAGCTCGGCAACGACCTCGTCGCGCGCGTCGAAGGCAAGTCGTCGCTCGGCCGCCTCGGGCTGCTCGTGCACGCCACCGCCGGGTTCGTGGACCCGGGGTTCGAGGGCCACCTGACGATGGAGCTCTCGAACGTCGCGACGCTCCCGATCCGCCTCTACTACGGCATGAAGATCGGTCAGCTCTCCTTCCAGAACCTGACGACCCCTGCCGACCGGCCATACGGGCACCCGGAGTTGCGCTCTCGATACCAGGGCCAGGACAAACCCACCGCCAGCCGCATCTACCGTGACTACCAGGCTCCGGGCAACCGGGGCCAATAGCGGCTTCGCGCTGAGCCGCTAGAGTCGCGGCACCCATGACCGCTCCCACTCCCTCCCCTGCCCCGTCCGAGTTCATGCGTCTCGCGCTCGAAGAGGCCGAGGCGGCGCTCGGGACGACCTCGCCAAACCCGGCGGTCGGCGCGGTCCTCGTGCGTGACAGTCGGGTGATCGGGCGCGGGCACACGCAGCCGCCGGGCGGCCCGCACGCCGAGGTGATGGCTCTCCGCAGCGCGAGCGAGGCCGGCGAGGCGACCCGCGGCGCGACGATGTACGTGACGCTCGAGCCGCACAACCACCAGGGGCGCACCCCGCCCTGCACTGAGGCGATCATCGAGGCGGGCGTCGCCGCGGTGCACTACGCGATCGACGACCCCAACCCCCTAGTCGCGGGCAGCGGCGCCGCGCGATTGCGCGAGGCCGGGCTCGATGTCACCTCCGGCGACGGCGCCGCTGAGGCCGCACGACTCATCGAGGGCTACCTCCACCACCGCGCGACCGGGCAACCGCTGGTCATCGCGAAGTACGCCGCCAGCCTCGACGGTCGGATCGCCTCGGCGTCCGGGGACGCCCGCTGGATCTCGGGGCCCGAGGCTCGCCAGTGGCTACACGTCCTGCGGACCAAGCTCGACGCGATCATGGTCGGCTCGATCACCGCGGTCATGGACGACCCACAACTCACCGCCCGCCCGGAGGGGATCGAGGATCCCCACCAGCCGCTACGCGTCGTGGTCGACTCGCAGGGGAAGCTCCCCGCCTCGGCGCGCGTGCTCGGCCCGGGCTCGCTCGTCGCGACGACCGAGGCGTCGAGCGCCGAGTGGCGCGACGCCATCACGGCGACCGGCGCGGAGGTGCTCATCCTGCCCGCCGACAGGAGTTATGTCTCCATCGAGGCGCTGCTCAACGCCCTCGGTGAGCGCGGGGTGCTCACCCTGCTGGTCGAGGGCGGCGGCGCACTTCTTGGCGCGCTGTTCGATCAGCGACGGGTGCAGCGCCTGTATGCTGTTATTGCGCCTGTCATCATCGGTGCAGCCGACGCCCCCTCCGCGGTGAGCGGGACCGGCGCCCACGTGATGGCGGACGCCCCGAGGCTGCGCGACGTGACCGTCGAGCGCCTCGGGGAGGACACTCTTATCTCGGGTGTACCGGCCTGGCCGGACGCCACCAACGCCCGCGAGGGCACGGAGAGTCCGGCGAGGGAGTAGGCATGTTCACGGGCATCATCGAAGAGGTCGGCCGCGTGCGGGCGCGAGATGGCGGCGTGCTCGTGATCGAGTGCCACGACATCCTCGACGGCTCACAACTCGGCGACTCCATCGCGGTCAACGGCGTCGACCTCACGGTCCGCCAGATGGACAGCGACTCCATGACCTTTGACGTGATGCCGGAGACATTCCGCCGCTCGAACCTAGTGGAGATGGAGGCCGGCGCCTACGTGAACCTCGAACGGTCCGTGACCGGCGGCACGCGCATGTCCGGCCACGTCGTCCGAGGTGTCGTGGAGACCACCTGCACGCTCGAGAGCATGACGCCCGAGGGCGATGCGATCATCGCGCGGTTCAAGACCGACCCGGAGCACCTGAAGTACATCGTCATGAAGGGGCCAGTCTGCGTGGACGGCATCTCGCTCACGGTCATGGGCCGCGACGAGGAGTCGTTCTCGGTCTCGCTCGTGCAGTACACGCAGGAGCACACCAACCTGCGTCACCGGAAGCCCGGTGACAGCATCAACCTGGAGACCGACATCTTCGCGCGCTACATCGAGCAGCTACTCGACGCCCGCGAAGCGGCGAAGGCATAGCTGCTAGCGGCGACCTCGATCGAGGCGTCGACAAGTTCGAGGAGACACGTGATGCCGGCGAAGAAGACCACCGAAGGCACAGCGACCACGGGCACCGGCACGCGCGCCAAGCGCACCGCATCGACCCGCACGTCCGGCTCGAAGGCAGCCGCGCCGGCGCGTCCGAAGCGCTCGCCGCTCCGCGCCACCGTCGAGGAGGCCGTCGAGGAGATTCGCAACGGGCGGATGATCATCGTCACGGACGATGAGGACCGCGAGAACGAAGGCGACATCGTCGTCGCCGCACAGTTCTGCACGCCTGACCTCGTGAACTTCATGGCCACCCACGCGCGCGGCCTGATCTGTGTACCGCTGCCCGAGGACCGCGCCGACGAGCTCGACCTGAAGCCGATGGCGGACGTGAACACCGCACCGCTGAGCACGGCCTTCACGATCTCCGTCGAGGCTGCCCGAGGCGTGACGACCGGCATCTCCGCCGCCGACCGCGCGACCACGATCCAGATGCTCGCGAACCCCGAGTCCCAGCCGCGCTCCTTCACGCGCCCCGGCCACATCTTCCCGCTGCGCGCGAAGCCGGGCGGCGTCCTCGTACGGGCCGGCCAGACCGAGGCGTCCGTGGACCTCTGCGCGATGGCCGGACTCGAGCCTGTCGCCGTGGTCTGCGAGATCATGAAGGACGACGGCTCGATGGCCCGCATGCCGGACCTCGAGAAGTTCGCCCGCAAGCACAAGCTCAAGATCCTCACCGTCGCCGACCTCATTGCCTACCGCGTGGCGCACGAGCGCCTGGTCGAGCGCGTCGAGGAAGCGCAGATGCCGACGAAGTGGGGCGAGTTCCGCGCGATCGGCTACCGCACCTACCTCGACAAGAAGGAGCACATGGCGTTCGTCATGGGCGACGTCAGCACCGGCGAGCCGACCCTCGTCCGCGTGCACGACAAGTGCGTCACCGGCGACGTCTTCGGCTCGCTCCGCTGCGACTGCGGCGAGCAGCTCGAGGCCGCGATGAAGCGCATCGCCGAGGAAGGCCGCGGCGTCGTCCTCTACATGGACCAGGAAGGCCGCGGCATCGGGCTGCACAACAAGCTCCGCGCCTACAAGCTCCAGGAGGAGGGCCTCGACACTGTCGAGGCCAACGTGGCGCTGGGCCTGCCGGCCGAGAACCGCGACTACGGAGTGGGGGCGCAGATCCTCGTCGACCTCGGGCTGCGGAACATGCGCCTGATGACGAACAACCCGATCAAGATCCAGGAGCTGGACGAGTTCGGTGAGCTGCGCGGCGCGGGCCTCGACGGGTACGGGCTACGCGTCGTCGAGCGCGTCCCGCTCGAGGTCAAGGCCAACACGCACAACATCCGCTACCTGCAGACGAAGCGGGACAAGATGGGCCATATCCTCGACCAGCCGATGCCAGGCCTCGAGGCGTAGCCACCAGAGCGGCGCAACGCTCGCAGAAACGTTCGGCGGTTCGAGGGGTCGGAGGCCAGGTTGGTGCGTGTCATCGGGCAGGACGAGATCGATGCGACCGGGCTGAAGCTCGGCATCGTGGTCTCCATGTTCAACGAGCAGATCACGAAAAAGATGCTGGACGGCGCCCTCTCCACCGCGCGTGAGATGGGCATCGCCGAGGACGACATCACCGTCTGCTGGGTCGCCGGTGCGTTCGAACTCGCCCTCGTCGCGCAGGAACTCGCCGAGGACAGTGGCGCCGACGCCGTCGCTGCGATCGGATGCGTGATCCGCGGCGAGACACCGCACTTCGACTTCGTCGCCGGCGAGGCCGCGCGAGGCCTCATGCAGGCCACGCTGGAGACCGGCGTCCCGATCGCCCTCGGCGTGACGACCACCGACACGCTGGAGCAGGCGGAAGCCCGGGCCGGCGGCGCGGTGGGCAACAAGGGCAGCGAGGCGGTCTTCGCCGTCCTGCACTCGGCGGCAGTCCTCCGCGAACTCGCCGGGACCGAACCGGACTAGCGCGAAAGCACCCTTCGAGCGCAAGATAGGCCGATGAAGCTCCCGGACGACCTCAAGCACCCCAGCGGCGGCGAACAGATCGATGAGCTCGCGCACAGCGCCATCAGGCTGGCGCACGACGCGATCGAACGCTTCCCGGACATGAAGCGTCGCCACATGTTCCTCGCCGGGGGCGCCGCTATCTCCTCGGCGCTGGTCGTCGCGGCCGGTGTCGCGGTCGCACGTCGCATCCTCGCCGGCGCGAAGCCGGACGAGGCGGTGCAGTCCGTGACCGAGGACGAGATCGAGGGCCTGCGCCTCGTGGAGCGCACCCCCTACCGCCCGAACGGGGCTACCCCGGCCGACACGACCGACGAGGTGCCCGACCCGGTCGGCGAACCGCCGATCGACAGCGCTGCCGCCGGCTCCTAGCCGATCGAGTCGCGCGCTCACTATCCTCAGCCCGTACTGAGCAGCACTCCCCGCCTCAACGCCCTCGGGCGTGGGGGAACCCATGACCGAACGTGACCCTCGCGACCCTGGCCCGCGACGCGCGAAGCGCATCGCACACTTCGACCTCGACTCGTTCTTCGTCGCGGTCGAGCGGCTGCGCGACCCGAGTCTGATCGGCAAGCCCGTCCTCGTCGGCCACCCCGGCGGGCGCGGCGTCGTCTCGACCGCGTCGTACGAGGCGCGCGTATTCGGTTGCCATTCGGCACAGCCGATGGCCGTCGCGCTCCGCCTCTGTCCGCAGGCGATCGTCGTGCCGCCATCGCAGGGCGTGTACGGCGAGTACTCCGCGAAGTTTCACGCCATCCTCAACGAGACCTCGCCCGTCGTGGAGTCGGTCGGCCTCGACGAGGCGTATGTCGACCTCACCGGCATCGGTGACGCCGAGGGCGGCGCGTACGCCGCAGCCACGGAGGTGCGGCGCCGCGTCCGCGAGGAGCTCGGGCTCCCCGTCTCGGCCTGCATCGCCGGCTCGAAGACCACGGCGAAGGTCGGCTCCGACCGTGCGAAGCCGGACGGTCTGCTCGAGGTCCCCGTGGGCGGAGACGCCGAGTTCCTCGCGCCGCTACGCATCCGCGACCTGCCGCTCGTCGGGCCGAAGTTCGGTGAGGCGCTCGCGAAGCTCGGCGTCCGCACCATCGGCGACGCGGCACGCCTCGATCCGCGCTGGCTCGCCCGGCAGTACGGCAAGGCCGGTGAAGCGCTCGCGGACCGCGCGAGGGGCATCGACCCGTCGGTCGTCGTCGCCGGTGGCCGCGCCCACCGCCAGATCTCGCGCGAGAACACGTTTGGCGAAGACGTGACCGACCTCGACGAGTTGAAGCGCGTCATCCGGCGGCACTCCGACCGCGTCGGCTCGGACTTGCGACGCCAGGGGAAGCGCGCCCGCACCGTCTCGCTCAAGGTGCGCTGGCCGGACTTCACCACCCTCGCCCGGAGTTCGACGCTCGACCGCCCGGTGCAGGCGACGGCGGACATCGCGAGCGCGGCGCTCGAACTCCTCGACGAGGTGTTCCGGACCGAGGGGCAGCACCCCGTCCGCCTCGTGGGCGTCGCGGTCACCAACCTCGTCGACGACGAGATGCAACTCACGCTCGACGACCTCGACCGGCCGGCTGGATCGCCTCGCGTGCTTCGGGTTGAAGAACTCGACCGCACGATCGATGCGCTTCGGCAACGCTTTGGTGACGGATCCGTGACTCGAGGGCTGTAGCATTGATCAGGTGAGGTCGGAGGCTCGACTAGATTCGAGTCGGTTGCGGATCGTAGGTCGTGGATTCTAGACTTTCAAATCTACGATGATCTCGATCCGAATCGATAGATTCGGAGGCTGCGGATGACCTCCCAGAACGAAACACGAACCGGCCGCCGTCGCTCCCGTTGGGTGAGCCTGGCCAGGGCCTGCGAAATCCTCGGCGTGAACGAATCCACCGTGCGGCGCTGGGCCGACTCCGGTGAGATCCAGGTGTTCCGCACCCCCGGTGGCCACCGCCGCTTCGACGAAGCCGAACTCCAGGAACTCGTCGAGACTGGCGGCCGGCGGCCTGACCGCTCCCTGGAGACGGCCGCCCTCTCCCGCATCCGCCGGCAGTTGCACTCGAACAAGTCAGACGCCCGCTGGTACCGCGAGACCGATGCCGACGAGCGCGACGCCCTCCGCCCCCTCGGGCAGCGCCTTCTCGAGATCGTCGACGACTACATCTCGAAGCGCGGTCGCAGGAACGAACTCGAGGAGGAAGTCTCCGCCATCGGCGGCGAGTACGGCGCGGAACTCCAGCGACGCGGCATGCCGCTCTCCCAGGCGATCCAGGCGTTCACCTTCTTCCGCCGCTCGCTGGACGAGACAGCCAAGCAGCTCGCCGAGCGGAACCGGATGCCACCCGACGAGGCCGCTTCCGCCCGCGAACAGATCGCGGGCCTCGCGGACCGCGTGCTGCTCTCGCTGACCGCCGTCTACGACATCTAGCCCGTCGGGCAGCGCGACCGGACGTTCGAGTGCCCGGCGGCTAAGGTGTACCCGCGCTCGAGCCGAGCACATTCCAGCCCTCGCACGGATGAGGAGTCCGGTGGCATCTGACTCGCGCCCCCCGTTTGAGCCGTCCCAGATCCGCGCCGTCGCGTTCGACGCCTACGGCACCCTCTTCGACTACGGCATGCCCCAGTTCCGCGTGGATGTCGCCGCCGAACTCGCCGACCAGCGCGTGGAGGTCGAGGACTTCGACGCCTTCTTCCTGACGTGGCAGCGCTCATACCGAGCTGGCGACGTGTGGGACCAGAGCGACCGCACCGACCCCGGCCCGAAGGGCTGGCCCAGCGAGAGCGCCCTCAACGGCCCGCTCCCCGACTGGCACTCGCAGTGGGAGATCTGGCGTCGCCAGTTCCAGGCCGCCATCGACCACCACGATGTCTCATGCGAGGCCGCCGCCGCCGCCGACCGCTTCCGCGAAGCGCTCTCCGTCGCACCCGCGTACCCCGAGGCCCATGACGCCGTCGAGGGCCTCGCCGTGCGCGGCTACCTCCTCGGCCTGCTGTCCAACGCCGACGAAGACTTTCTGCAGGCCGCCCTCTCGCGGGCGCGGCTGCGGTTCTCGGTGATCCAGTCGTCGGAGTCGTTGCGCGCCTACAAGCCGCACCGGTCGATCTTCCTCGCATTGGCGGAGCGCTT
>Ga0209024_1001461_pt1 | contig 19604 bp, 17 predicted proteins | sample AutmiccommunBRH5_FD_187380 | JGI IMG/M metagenome (GOLD analysis project Ga0209024, IMG submission 187380) | Deep subsurface microbial communities from Mt. Terri, Switzerland - Autotrophic microbial communities BRH/5 (SPAdes) (version 2) | ecosystem: Environmental > Aquatic > Deep subsurface >...
TGACTTGTATAGGTCTTTCCTTTATCAAATAAAGTGATAATGCTTGAATATATGCAGCAATAATCACCGCTTTTTTAATCGATAATGGCGTATCACAAACCCTGATTTCTACTGTACCAAATTCAGGTTTTGGCCGAATATCCCAGTAAATGTCTTTCATGCTTTCAATGATTCCCCACCTGCGCATTTTGTAAAAATAGCTAGAAAATTCCTGCCAATTCTGCAAGTAAGGCATAACACCACTGGTTGGGAACGCATTAAAAAGCGTCGAGCGACAAGAATGAAATCCCGTATCGACGCCTTGTGAATAAGGAGATGAGGCACTGATGGCAATCAAATGAGGTACATACCTGATCAAAGCATGGGTTAGATATAATGCGTCCTCAGCGTTATTACAACCCACATGAACATGTTGACCAAATACCGTGGCGCGCTTACTTAAGTATCCAAATCGATGCGCAAGGTTTTTGTAGCGTTTGATGGGAAAAATTTTCTGCATAAACCATTGCTGAAAAGGATGGGTTCCCCCGCCACAAAGCGCTATATTCGCATCAATAACCTGTGCCACTAAAATACCCTGTAAATCAATTAGCTCTTGTAGCATTGTTGTTGGTGACAGATGAATTGATGAGTTAATTTCAATCATACTTTGCGTAATTTCAGGCTTTATTTTTGCCTCTGATACGCATTCTGTCATATTCCTGATAATATTTTTTGCCGATGAGACCAGGGCAAATGAGTGAGCGTCTACAATCTGATACTCCAACTCAATGCCAATAGATGCAACTGCTGACTGTTTAAAAGGTAAAAGCGTCCTGTCTTTCATCGATAACCTTTTATTTTACTGATCAATAGATTATCTAAAGTATAGTCGATAAAAAATGTCCGTTTTGTTTGGTTATATTTCCTTGATGATGTTGTTAATTTATCCTATGCGGAATAAATTAACAAAGATGAACGGGGCAAACGCATGTGTTAATCAATTTAGTTCAATTAAAACAATCCATCGTTTTTGCAAACACGTGATCTTGCCCTGCAAAGATGAACGTTTTTTTAAAGTTTGAATAATATTAAGGATAAAATATGACAACGCTAGCATTCAAAACATTTTTAGTCGCCCTTTTGGTTTTTTTTATTACTGACATGGTATGGCTCGGGTGGCTAGCAAAAAGTTATTATATTGAACACTATAAGCCATGGCTACGTTTATCAGATGGACGATTACAGCCTATATGGTGGGCTGCTTTATTGGTTTATTTCCTCTTTGCTCTGAGTATTGTTGTTTTTATTTTGCCATTAGCCGCTGGATCTTTGCTACAAGCAATGCTCTATGGGGTGATACTGGGTGGTATTATTTATGGTGTTTATGATTTTACCTGTCTTGCAATTTTTAAAAATTGGCCGGTAACGATGGGTTTTGTTGACTGGATCTGGGGAATGGTATTGTTTGGATGGAGCTCACTAGCTGCTGCCTGGGTGCAGATTTATCTAAAATAGAACCAGGCTCCTAACTACATTTAATTTCAGGATTAAACTGTTCAGTTTTATTGCCACAAAGCTTGAAAATTTTCAATCGCTTAAGGATATTAGGGATGATTTTTTTATTCGTTATGGGATTTATTTTTCTGCACATGAGTGCTTTTTGGGTGTGGTATCGGGTCGCTCATAACCCATCTGTAATCGATATTGGCTGGGCATCCGGTTTAACCTTTAGCGGATTAATCTATTTAAATAGCCAAACGCTTTCCTTACGCTCAATTTTTTTAAGCTTAATTCTGGTCATATGGGGACTGAGGCTTGGTTTGTATTTATGGTTTACACGTATAAGACATAGAGAAGTTGATAAGCGCTATACCGCTTTAAGTGAGGACTGGAAAATAGCTAAGCCACTGGGTTTTTTTCTAAATTTTCAATTGCAGGGATTTTTTATTCTTATTGTTTCACTACCATGGTTATTTGCTTCTAAGGCTCTGATTACGACACCTAATATCCTCGATTGGTTTGCGCTGATACTGGCCCTGTTTGCAATTGCCATGGAAACATTGGCTGATTATCAATTACTACTTTTTAAACGAAAGCATTCTAATACTGTCTGTACTCGTGGTTTATGGTCTTTATGTCGCCACCCAAATTATTTTTTTGAGTGGCTGACATGGTGTGCCTTTACTCTATTTGCTTTGACTCACCCCTTCGGCTGGCTTGCGATTACTTCACCATTAACGCTTTACTGGTTAATGACACAGGTAACAGGACCCCTCACAGAAAAAGGCTCGATTGAGTCAAGGGGTGAATTATATTTACGTTACCAAAAAAACACACCAATGTTCTTTCCGAAATTTCTGATTCCTTCTTTTTTTCGTAAATTTCAAAATTAACGTACGTTAGAGCGTGTCGTGAGGAAAACAAGATGCCTAAAAATATTGTGATTATCGGTAGCTCAGGGGCCATTGGCAGTGCGTTTATACGGCAATTAGCTGCATTACACCCTGGCGCAATAATTCATACTTGTTCTCGAAGTGAACCTAAAAACCCCACTAAAAACACAAAGTACCATTCAATCGATTACACGAGCGAAGCATCAATTGAAGCCGCAGCACTGCTTGCATCCGAACACGCACCGCTTGATCTAGTGATTGTTGCAACAGGCATATTGCATAGTAATGAGATAATGCCCGAAAAAAACCTGCGGGAACTGTCAGCAGAAAAATTTCAGCGCCTATTTGAAGTAAATACTATTCTACCAGCGCTGATTGCGAAATATTTTCTACCCAAACTCAACCGTGATAGTCAGTCGATATTTGCAGCTCTTTCAGCTCGTGTAGGAAGTATATCTGACAACAGACTCGGTGGCTGGTATGCTTATCGTGCATCAAAAGCGGCCTTGAATATGATTATTAAAAATGCGGCACTTGAGATTGGCATACGAAACAAGAAGGCCATTATTGTGGGTCTACACCCAGGAACAGTGGATAGCAACTTATCAAAGCCCTTCCAAGGGAAGGTACCTGATAATAAGCTATTCACGCCTGATTTTTCAGTAAAAAGGATGCTTGAAGTATTAAAAAATCTGACACCTAAACATAGCGGTCGATGCTTTGCCTGGGATGGCAAAGAGATTGAGCCTTAAATAATGATGTTTTGGTTTAGGCTGGATTGAACGACAAATAAGAACAACAAGTATTAAGGAGAGTTACCCTTATGACGAAGCATTTTGTCATTCACTGGTTTCGCCAGGACTTACGTTTGTCGGATAATCCTGCGCTCACTGCAGCATCTCAGCATGGCAATGTTTTACCCATCTATATTCTCGATAATGAGAATACAGGTGAGCATGCTTTAGGTGCTGCGAGCAAATGGTGGTTACATCATTCACTTAAATCACTCAGCGCATCACTGGACAGTAGTTTATCGGTTTATTGTGGTAACCCCATCGATATTTTAACGGATATCATTGCCCGCCTGAACATAGACGCTGTCTATTGGAATCGATGCTACGAACCCTGGCGCATACGTCGCGATAAAAGTATCAAAGAGTCTTTGAAAGCAAAAGGCATAGAAGTTGAAAGTTGTAATGGCTCGCTACTGTGGGAACCATGGAAAATCCAAAAAAATGATGGAAATCCCTACAAAGTATTTACACCCTTTTATCGAAAAGGATGCTTGCAAGCAGAAGCACCACGCCAACCACTACCAGCCCCTGAAAATACGCAATATCATCATGATAAAGAAAAATCACTTAACATAGACCAATTGAAACTATTACCAACTATTCCTTGGGACAAGCAGTTAGAACCACATTGGACGATTGGTGAGGAAGGTGCTAAAACGTGTTTTGAACGTTTTATAGATGAAGGTCTAGCCCACTATAAAGATGGACGCAACCTGCCAGCCAAACCATACGTTTCAAGGATCTCCCCCCATTTGCATTTTGGCGAAATTTCACCTAATGAATTATGGTATTCTGTTCGAAACATTGCGGATGATAAACAGGTTGACCATTTTTGCAGTGAATTAGCGTGGCGCGAATTCTCCTATAGCCAACTCTATTACAACCCTGATTTACCCACAAAAAATTTACAGACAAAATTTGATCACTTCCCATGGGAGCATGATGAAACTGCGCTGAGAGCATGGCAGAAGGGACAAACCGGTGTGCCCATGGTTGATGCAGGAATGCGTGAACTTTGGCTAACAGGATACATGCATAATCGCGTACGCATGATTGTTGGCTCTTTTTTGGTGAAAAATTTACGTATTCACTGGCAGCACGGTGAACGCTGGTTTTGGGATACACTGGTTGATGCTGATCTTGCCAATAATAGTGCCAGCTGGCAATGGGTAGCAGGTTGCGGCGCAGATGCCGCGCCTTATTTCAGGATATTCAATCCTGTGACCCAGGGGCATAAATTTGATCCAGACGGCAGTTATGTACGACGATTTGTACCCGAAATTTCAACCCTCCCCAATAAATACCTCTTCAGCCCCTGGGAGGCTCCTGAGCATGTCCTAAGCGAGGCTGGAGTAAAACTTGGTGTCACCTATCCTCAACCTATTGTCGATCTGAAAATTTCCCGTGAAGCGGCGTTAAGCGCATTCCAATCGCTAAAAAAGGATGCTTCATGAAAACATTGCGAGTCGTACTGGGAGATCAGCTTCTTCCGATTGGTCTATTTTTTTTTCGCTTGCATTTTTGAAGAACCCACAATTTTTTGTTGCTAAATCAGCTTCGAAAGATTTTGCTGCAATACCAGTCCCAATGCCAGCCAATGCCAACATTCCTGCTACAGCAATACCATTGGCAAGGTCAATAATGTCAGTAGGAGCGAAGACTATGGCTATTATGGCAGCAACTATAGCCAATATACCGCAGGCTAGAGACACTGCACCCAACACCTCATATTTTTTTCCAATGGCTTCGTCGAAAAATGTTCCAAGTTCATAAATGGACTCGAATTGATCAAATGGGTCGCCTTTTGGATCTATAATTATGATCGCATGAGTTACTAGCTTGTCTAAACTCTGGCAATCTTTTAAGGTTAAATTTGGTCGCCTTAACGCATCAAGAATTGTGGTGCGAAACGCATCTCTCTTGTCCCTTAGATTGACGATTGGTATTCATGAGCGCGAACCATTTTGACATCACGCCATGCATAAGTTGATTTGTAGTCACATAGTCTTCGATATGCTTATGGGCAGCGCAGGTATACCGAATTGACTATGCCACTACCGTCGGGTTACTCGAGTTGCTTGCAGCCGCATCTTTACAACTTTCAGGCTGAGACCATTGAAACAACGGAGTCCATGCTGACGGAGTATCATCGGAGGCTTTATCGGTAATCGTTGCAGCCTGCCTCCTTAAGTCAACCTGTTGTTGCACTTGGTAAATTTTATTAACTTGACTAACAAAGCCTGGATTCATGAGATTGGTTTGTAACAAAGTTAAAATAGTCATGGCTGTATCTACAGGGAACAAGGACTTATGTGCCATTAATAACCCTGTCATAAACTGCCTGTGAACATCTGTGCCAATGGGCAAATTATCTGGGCTTTGTGCTCTAATATGATCGGTATAAGCCTTTTCAGAAGCTAGTCTATCAAGTAATCCTGAAGTAATATGTTGCAAAATTACCTTAATGTTTTCATGATTAACAAACTGAGCACGCAGCATAAATACATAGGGATAGTGCCTCCTTAAATTCTTGTACTCCTCGATACATTCTGCCGTGGACTTAATTAAAGGGTTTAACTCTTTCATCTGATTCTGGTGACCTAGAAGATATTCGTATATTTTATGAATGATCTCTATCGATTCTTCTATCTTTTCACAGAACACCTCATGTTCTAAGCCTGGGATTTCATAAAATAAATCATTTAATTCATAGTCCCCCTTGCTGTTTTTTTTAAGATATTGACCTATGGTTGCGTTAAGCCAAGGCTCAGGGTATTCATCCTTGGCACCTTTAATCAGTTTGGCATACAAATTACACAACGCTTTGCCAATACTTTCTTTAACCGCATAAATTTTTATTTCGATAGCATCGTCATAAATTCTGGTGAGAGCAAAATCATCGTTGTCTCCCATTTGAATTTTCAGCAAAGACTCAATGATTTGTCTGTAATCAGCGGGCTCTAAAGGATGATTACCCTCCAAGGCTCTTTGATTTGACAATAAAATTCGTTCTGTTCTAGCAAACGTTCTTTGCGCAAGACTTTCATCTTGGGCAATCAGTTTGTTAATTTTATCTTGTGCTTCTCTTGATTCCTCTAGCCGTATGAGTTGATTCTGTAAATTTTTTAAGGCACCAGTGACTTCAGATAAACTTTCAATTAATGGGCGTATTTTTTCATTAATTCGATCAAGCTCAGGAGTTTTTACATAATCTTGCAGTACATTTAAACGATGTTGACGAGAGGATATTAACAACTGCTCAATCTTTTTTAGTTTGCTATTTCCAGGGATCTGAAATGTTAATGAATGAAGTAAAATTGTAACCGCTTTATCACCACTCTTCGGCCCCAACCGCAACTGTTGTATGATAAAATCAAGTGCTTTATCTATCGCTTCATCCGTAATATTTCCAATGATTTTTTCGAATAAATGAGTCTTACACCCTTGTTTTACGTCATTTATTCTATCTTTGACTTCCTTTACTTTTTCTATTCTTTCTCCAATGCTTGTTAAAGCCTCTGAAACGTTGCTCATATCTCTTACATCACTTAAGTCGGTAACTGACTTAAAAGATAAAGTTAACGCCTGTTGTTGGCTTGTTTCCAAATTTAAAAGCGCAAGCCTGTCTATTAAACCAGCAGATGAACATATTGCCTTTTCTAACGTTTTTATGCTCCTTTCTACTCTTTTATGATCACCACTAAAATCAGGGCTGTTGGGCGTAATAGAAAGCTCCCCAGCCATGGATTGAGCTTGTTGAGTTAAATTTGATTGTCTTTCTGCATCATATGCTAGCGGATTATTCGATGAATCATATGAATATGAGGGAACAACTTTATAAACCGCGTGGGTCTCCGGGCTAGAAGGAAGCCTTTCGTAGATAGGTAAGGACATGAAATTGCCATCTAAGTGCCTTCGGTAGGTATAGGTTCCGCAGCGCAGTTCAATTGCTATCACCTTATTGGCATGGGATCCCTTTGCAGCAAGATAATTTGGATCTGATCTCTTTTCCTCAGGGAATAGGCTAAATTGGGCATCTAAAGGAAAAATCGTTTGCAGTGAGGCCGTAACAGTGTCATTGCGTTCATCTAGACAGTTACCCGCAAAATCCAGGGCAAAACAAACCCAGGTGAGTGCTGTTTCAATATGATTTTTGGTGGCATCATCGTAAGTCAAAAATTTTTCGGATGATGTCTTGGGATTTAGAATGTCATAGCGTATCGAAAAAAATAGCCTAAAGCTTCCGCCTAAATGCAAAGCTTGTATTTTGACTACTTTTTGTATTATGGGGTGTTGTTTTATAAAGTCAATGATGCGATTACGTTGCTCTAGTGACACAAAGTAACTTACGCCCGCAACGTCTTTAACCCCTGGCAAATAGCCGACATGCTTGTCAGGGTGCATCGGTTGCAATCCAACCGGATTAGTTTGGCGTTGGCAAAGGGGACTAACTACCTCTGCCCCATCTACGACTTCTACAATTAATTTCATAATAAAATAACTCTAAACAAGAGCGATATTTGCTTAAGGCTCAAGATTATTCGCATTTACAGCGGGTGGCGCAGTTTCATCTGACACCCTGAATGCACCAAATCGAGATAAAGCTTCTGCAACTTTATCCTCTTCGGGCACTTGGCTTTTTGATAAGATATTTTTTAAAAAATCCATTAAATCGTCTGACATGCTTAAACCAGAGTTTCTATTTAAATCATCAAGTTTGTCCACTAGCTCCAAGAAAGCTGGATGGCTTCGCTGACATTTAACTTCATTATCAAAAAATAGATGGGGTTCCGTTGAAAAGAAATAGGTTTCATCCATGCCAAGCTTGTCAAGTAACGATACTAATTCGACTAATTGGCTATATATTGGGCCAAACTCTGTACTTAAGCCCTCATAGTTAGTCATGTCAGTTGAAGACACGTTTGAGGAAGAGCTCTTTGTTTTCATTGACTTTGCAGCGTCTAGAATCATATTCATGTATTTAACTGCGATAATTATTTCAGCGGTTCGCTCATCACTCACTGCATGTTGATTTAGCGCTTGCGCTAACCAGCGTCCTATCTTGGCACATAAATTAAGATCCAGTTTAGCATTCGTTACAATAGAACACTGATCCTTTTTTCTAATGGTTAATTGTGTTGCTGAAAAAATTGCTCTGCATTTGAAAAAAATGCTAGAGGCTGCTGTTTGTAAAACGGTTAAAATCTTGTCTAGTTGCTGTAATTCGTTATTCTGCATCGAGCCAATGCCTCCATTAAGGAGCCAGTTTTTATTTATCGCTACAAAATCACTAAATAGCATGACCATTTTATCAAAGGTATTACGTGCATTTAATTGATAATCATCATTTTTGTGAGCTAAGCATATGTTAGCCACTATTTTTAATGCCGCAGACCATCGATTGTATTTATCAATGTCGCCTTTAAGAGCTGTCGTTAAAACTTTCCTAATATTCAGCCCTGTATTAGCAATATTTTGCTGCACAAGAGAAAACAAGTCGCTATTTTCACCAAATAGTTCAACTAAAAACAACAAGAGTTTGGCTCTAAATTTAGCTGGATCATTTCGACTTTCTTGATATATCGCAGCCAATTTTACGCGTTGAGCTTGGTTCGCCGCTACCATTTCATCCAATTGTCTTACACCACCCTGACACGCTCTCATTGCATCTTCTATGCTAAACGCTATCTTACCGGAAGACGAAGTTTCGCCTTGCCTTGATGACGTGATAGTAATTTCCTGCTTATCCACTTGAACGGGAATAGGATCTTTACTTGACAAAACGCAAGCAAGAACGGTGTTAGGCAAGCTCTGAGCAAAAAGTTTAGATACACCCGCTTCTGGCTTATAGGATACATTTACGCACAACAACATACCTGTTTTATTGGCTTGTATCAATAACGCTAACGAACGCTGGTTTAGTGGTGTTTGGTCTAGAAAAACATCAGTCATGTGTGTGGACTGGCTGCCTATGAGTGCCGCTAATTGGGCTAGTTGACTCATAGTGAACTGATATCCAGCCTCCTTTTTTTCGGGTGCGGAGACATCGAGCCTTTTTATCGCTTGATCTCCTGTATTTTTACGCAGAGACGCCATTAAGGTTTTAAATTCATGATCACCAATAAAAGTCATTACAACACCTTCTGTTACTTTTACTCATCTTCTTTGAAGCTAATAAAGCACCGAGCATGATTTTATCTCAATCTCAAATATAAATCAATAAAATGCACCAAAAAGGTCTGTTTCTATTCATTTTGAATATATATTATGTCTTTTTTGGGGTAGGATGAAGGATAATAATAAAGCCTATGGGAGATAATTTATGATGAATTGTTTTTATTGAGAGCATAAATCGCTTGAAGAAAATATAGGTTAAGTCTGTACACTGCTGTAAAAGATGCTTACTAAAAAAGATGCCAAAAGCTAATCCCTACATTTCTGGATATGCTTGATGAGCTTAAGAATAGTTCTTTTAAATACTTGGTATCATAAGGTAAAACTCTAGCTTTATGGAAGGAAGAGATTGCATGTATGTGGCGATTTAGTAAGTCAAATGGAATAACCGAAGGATTTCATCGAAAGATGAAGTTAATACAAAGAAGAGCATATGGGTTTCGTAATTTTGAAAACTATAGAACTCGTGTTAGGGTGAATGTTACAGCAACCTACTGCCCGAGAATTTAGCCTGTTATTTTAATTATCAGGCCTTTGCCCGCGATTTATTTATTAGCGAGTATTGTTCGGTGCATGTGGATGGAAGTGTTCATGTCTTCGCATGTTATTAAGCCCCTTCCTTGGGGCTTTTTTTTACTAAGGAATAAACTTGCTCTGTTGCCTTTAATAAACCCTTAGCATGCAAATGAGCGGGGATTTCACTAAACGGTTTGCTGTATAGTTGTTCGATATTAAAGTGCTGGCTAAAAAGTGCTTTTACCTCATGCTCGTCTATTGAAAAGGGAGGTCCTTGCATTTCTGCTTGATCGTAACAGGTTGTTATTAACAATAACTTTGTTTCTGTCTCAAGTAACTGCGCTAAATGCGCCGAATACAACCGCCGGAATTCTGCCGGCAAGGCAATAAGTGCTGCTCTATCATAAACCGCATCAATTTTGCCAAGCATGGATTGATCAAGTTTAAAAAAATCGCCTGAGATAAGCGTTATCACATCACTTGAGTAAATAACAAAATCATCAGAGTGTGTGATTTTAGCCCGGATTTTGTTTTCTTTAAAAAATGCTTTACAAGCGACAGAGCTAAGCTCAATGCCAATAACCTTATAACCTTGCCCTGCAAGCCATAGTATATCAATGCTTTTACCACATAACGGCACAAAAACCCGATCACCGGGTTTGAGATCCAACTCAGGGAAATAGCGCTGCATTAAAGGATTAGGTTGCGATTGATTAAATCCAATTTCGTTGGATTGCCATTTTTGATGCCAGTACTTATTATCCATAGAAATTAACTCTCAGATATTTCCAAACGGTTGAATTCGAGATGATTTACTTCAAAAGTATACACTTTATCTCAAGTGTACTCCGATGATTTGTTGAATTGGGAAATTTTACTGACATATACATAAGAAATCTCAAAGACAAAGGCAAACGCTATGAAGAATATGAAGGTGGTTGGTTCGCTATCCGCAAAATTGTTTTCTAAAGAGGTTGTTAACGAAATTGAACTGCTCCACCAAGAATATATCTTGCTCCCATCTCCCCTGCGGTGATTTGATAAGAAACATTAGGTTCGACTATAAAACTTTCGGAACAATGGTAAGTTTTGGTTACAGAATGATCTGCGATAGACATTTCACCAGAGAGCAAATACATAATTCGTGGCTCACTAGTCTGATGCAAACTAAAATCATGATTTTTGCTAAGTGTTCCTAATTTCATAAAAACTGTGTATGGTGATTGCGGTATTTTCTCCTCTTCCAACATTTTGAGGCTGGTTTTTTTAACCACTGAGTCTTTAGAGTTTAAAACGTGATTGATCTTTTCCAGAGTAATCTTTTGTAGTTTATCATCCAATGGTTTTAAAGGAGTTCCATCAGTCAAAATAGCTGTTTTGGTCTTTTTTCTCTCGCCCCAAATAACCACATAGGTTAGTCCATCATCACCGCTTTGCGTTTGATGGAATCTATCCGTCTTGATCTGATAGCTTTCACCAGTCGTATAAGTTTCTGTTAATTTTGGTTTATAATTAACAATAGCTTTTCCATTGATTATATACACCACTTCTGCCAAAGAATGCGATTTCCATGGCTTAGCAGAATTAGGCGCAACCGCTCCTACTCCAATTCCAATTGAATAATTGCGATCATTTAAAGTAACTCTTTTTAAGACTGTGGTGGTTGAAGTTTTTATCTGATGAAGTTGAGCTGCATATCCCTTACTAATTAAAAATATTGGAGTAAATAATATAGGTATTAATTTTTTCATACAGTTTCCCTATTTAACTCTGACTTTAAGCAATGATTAGATTTAGCAAAAGATTGGAGCAGCATTTTGGTTGCTGATGCAAGCATATCTTCTCGTTTAGGGGCATCTCTTTTATTATTGGAATAAAAAATCGTCACTACGAGCGGTTCACACCTGGGCGGCCAAATCACAGCGGTATCATTGGTAGTTCCATAATAATATCCACTACCAGTTTTATCACCCACTTCCCACCCTTTCGGGACGCCAGACCGAATGCGTGCATTACCTGTCGTATTTTCTTTCAACCATGTGATTAACATTTTGCGATGAGGAGGATCAAGCACATCTCCCAATACAATTTTTTGCAAACTTTCTGTCATCGCTTTAGGCGTCGTAGAGTCTTCTCGGCTCTGAGGTGTCGCTAACGCCTCATCTGGCCACCAATGAATCTATTTGTACCTTGATTAATATCTCCTGCTTTGATAGGAGAAGAATAAAATTTTATCCCACTTGCTTATATTTAAGCCTAATAGGATAAAAAATAATAGCTTAATTATAGGATCCTCTTGCAAAATTTGCAAAAATAGTCTCTTCTACGAGTTGGTCGGATAAACCCTCTGGTAACATTTATTTATGAAGCAACAGGCTAACTCCGCCAATTGAATCTATGGACTATGGCTAATGCGTGATAGTTGCAGTTGATTAAGGGCCAGGTAACGTATTATTCCCCCACTACGAGATTAGGGTGACTCTGTGCCCATTGATGGCTCAGGGGGCGCAGCTTGTGCAGCGCTCGTGCTCGCAAAAAAACCATGCGGGCTGCTGGACGGTGATTCTTTCGATTGGACGCGCTCCTTGTAATGATCTGCACAAGGAAGTACAAACAGTTTTTTTTCTTTGAATTTTTTTGTGATTTCCGTTTCAGGTAAAGTGAAAAATGTACCCATAAAACCATGGCATGATAGCGTCTGAACAAAAACTGCCGGGATAACTGCCAGTGCTGCTAAAACACCCAACATGCTTTTAATAATGGGATTTAAATTTCTCCATACGCCCGGCTCTTTTTGCAAAGCATTGCTTACTATTTTGATATGATTTTGAAAGTTCCGATTAAATTGATCAATTAGCTCTTTTATATTATTATCATCTTGTTTTATACTCAATTGGAACGCTTCAATAGATTGTTTTACAGCGACGCTGAATTGATTCAAATCCTTTTGATGGCCAGGATTGCTTGTTATTAACTCCTCCAATTGAGCAAAATATTCTTCAAACCGCAAGAAAAGAGCCTTGGCTTTTGCTAAATAATCCACTGTTTCCTTAAATAATTGATACTCCAAATGAATTTTGTGTTTTTTTCTTGCAAAAAATAGTGACTGATCACTATAAATAGATTCGACTTTCGATTTAAGATTTTTTAGATAATTTTGATGGTTTGTGTCGTTATCATCTTCAGGTTCTGCATGAATTTTTTCCATTATTTCATCTAATTCTAAAAATGCCCGGTACTCTGAATCAAGTTTTTTATGTTTTTCATGATCTGAACTGCTTTCAAAATATATTTCACGCGCAAATTTATGTAGCGCTTGAACATTTTGTTTTCGTAAAATGCTTCCGCTTAACTGTACTCTATTGACTATCTCAGTCACTAGCTCATTCAACTCTCTGTGCGGTGCGGGAGGGCGTGGCATATCAGGCAAAAAACCAACAATTTCGCCTCTAGCACCTTCCGTTAAAAGGGTACCAAAATGATTTTTTAATCCATCCGTTACCGTGTCTACAACAGATGCTTTAAATTCCATTGTCACGGGAAATTCATCCTCGTCCCAATCACTAAGTATTAAAGCCTGCTCTTTTGTGGATTTTTTTCTTAATTCCAAACCAACTATAGCTAACGCCATGTCATTAGCAGCTGGTTTTACCTGTTGAGTACCTGTTGTAATAACTACGTCAATATGAGCAAAATTTAGTGATTCCAACAGCTTATGAACCGAGCCTCCAATACAGATATCCATTGTCATGCCTCGATCTTTATACTCAAGAGCCGCCTCAATAAATTTCTCAATAAATGAAGCTTGTTTTTGATTAACAATCTCTGAAGGTGCTAATGCAATATTTGGTTTAAATGTTCGCCGAATCTCCTCTGGAAATACGCTAATATTATTATCTTTAACGCCTAACCAAACCAGAGCCAATATTTTTTTTATTGTGAAACCGGTATAACTATGTGTGACATCAAAGCGCGATGTTAATAAAGTTAAAAAATTCCGTACGGCTGTCTTCTTGTTTGCTACCGTTAAAGCGCTCATGACTTTGGTATAGTCAAACTTACGGATCAGCTGTTCAATCTCATTAATACAAATTACTTCATTGAGCTGATTGGCATAAGTTTTGTTTAATGACAGCAAACTGCCTTTTGCAGTTTGTGTTACTGAAGGATCATGTGTATTTTGCTTGTTTGCATTGAAGTGGTTTATGAATATGTTTTCTTGGGCGATATGCGCTTGTCTTAGCTGGCCACCTACCATTATGTTTTGAACGGGCACACCAGCAAGAAATCCATTTAAAAAATGGATGCTTTCATTATTGTTGACGTAACTCCCCCCCCCAAACTGATGAGAGGTTGCGCCTGTTAAATCATCCCTGATTTGCTCCAATGTAAGCAGCCGGGTACCATCAACATTTCTTGCGTCCACTAAAGCCCTAACCATGTCTATTCGGTTCATAAACAAGGCTCTCCTTAATGGGGACCAAAAATGCCCTGGTTGGACACCAGCATAAACATCCGCAACCATCTCACCACGATTTGTTCTTAAGTCCAGAACTAGCTGCAAGAGATAAACATCATTCAAATCAACAAGGGCTGTCAAAAGATTGCCAGAATTTCTATGCATGACGTTTGGATTTGCTATAGGGTTTCCATCAAGATCCCTCAAATTTAGTAAATATTCAAACATGCTTCTAATAAGAGCTTGAGGTAATCTTGGACCGTATTCTCTACTTGCTATAAAACAAACATGATGAAAGATTGTTGCATATCTCGTATTATTAATGTCAATTAAAGGGATGCCACGCTCATCTCGCTCTTGGAGTAAGTTTTGAATTTCTGCCAGTTGGGCATTTTCTACCGCATGTTCCAAATCCAATATTGTGGGCATTTTTAATCCTGCATGTTCTATTTTTGAATAATACCAGGTTATATTTTTTTGTCACTAACATAATATTGATTGATTGCGAGTTGTCTCAAAAAAAGAGTTACCGAAAGTCGGCAATTTTTTCATTCATTGCCTCATAAATAATGTTACCGAAGCAATTCAGGGGCATTATTATGGGGAAACTCTGTATGGAGCTGTATCTTGATAATGTTAAGAAGCAAGATGCTACCACAACGAAAGGACGCCTTGGAAAATTGGTCCCATTGCATCTAAGGTCTAATTGCTCGGGATGACAACAAGAAACAGAAAGAAGAATCTAAAATCGATTGCGCACTGACGGAATGAGCATAATTAATATCTCATAAATTGAAATATTTTGAATATAGAGATATAATAATAATGAACTGGAATGTTTCTTTAAGCAATAAGGCAAATAAATTAAAAGCTAAACTCAGCAAAGATTTACAGTTTGTATTATTTCTTTTAACTGAGGATTTAAAAAACAAGGGTGGAAACCCTGGCACTAACTGGCCTAATTATGGCAAGTTTAAAGGCTTAAAAGGGCAAAAGAAAAGTGATGACTGGCGACACTGTCATTTACAAAAAGGCAATCCAACCTACGTTTGCTGCTGGAAGGTCTTTGAAGAAACTAAATCGATAGAGGTCTACTATGTTGGGACACACGAAAACGCACCTTACTGAAAAGCGTGCCATTAAATTAAAAATAAAAGCGGATATTTCTGCTTTTAAAAGTCTTTTTCTTAAAAAGGCTGAACCTGAAGACCTGGATTTTATTAAAGAAATACAGGATGAGTTTGAATCATTACTTGAAGACACTATCCCTGCTGATATTGCCTTCAAAGAGCTAACCGACAAAACTGGGAAAGCTGGTGCTTTGTTACGTGGCCTTCGAGTTAGAGAGGGGCTTACTCAGGCCGAGTTCGCCAAAATCATAGATACTACTCAAGCCAATTTATCATCCATGGAATCTGGCAACCGCCCTATTGGGAAAAGTAAAGCAAAATTGATTGCTGAAAAATTCGATGTTGATTATCGGTATTTTCTTTAAATCTCAAGAAAATACCAACTAAGGTTAAGATAAGTATTAACGTGCTATTGGCTTTAAATACCCATATTTTCGCAGGACTGCCTCTATAAACTTAAATTTACTATCCGTATAGTCTTCACGATCGGTTGGGTGGGATTGTGAGAGACCTAATTTAAGTGCCTCATAGTCAAGCCTTGCTTTTTTATCACGGCGTAAGATGTCTCTAAATAAAATTCGGTGCTCAAATGTATTATTGCTGGATTCAACCAGATGCACATGGTGCGTTCTCCTTTCCCCAAATGGAGGCATCCCTTTAAAAAATCTTAAATGCGCTTTGTCTGGGTTTTCCTTCCAATAAAGATATCCCAATGACTCCAGAGGGGCGATCCAATTTTTTGCCTCATCAATAGATGGAATGGCGATAAAAATATCGATGATTGGTTTGCTTGAAAGTTCAGGTACAGCCGTACTTCCTATATGTTCTATTGAAACAAAAGGCAAATCATCAGTCATTGTCTTAATTGCTTTGATTTCAGCCGCTGCCAGTTTTGGCCAAGCAGGATTATAAGGGTGTATAACAATATTATCCTGGGCTTTAAGCTGAATCTCACGCGCTGTCTCTGTTTGATAGTCGATCATTTGCACAAACGAGCTTTTTCCGTTGACATAATTTTCAATATCGTAGGTAAATTCCTCAGCGAGACAGCATTTTAAAACTGAATAGGCCTTAGCATAGCGTTCATGCTCAAGCATAAAATCTCGGAATCTTAAATGCCTTAAAATTTCAGGCTCACCTTGCTCAAATAAGTGTATATTATGGGTTCTATTGTTACGTGATTTCCAATAAAAACGCCGCCCAGCAATCCCATACTCTCCCATACAGACATAACCCAAATTCTCAAATTTTGAATTTAAAGAATCAATTAACTCAATGTCTTTAACGACCGGAAGAACATCAACAATTGACTTAGCATAGATATTCGGTATTGCCGTGCTACCTATATGGTGCACAGCAATGCAATTTTTCTTTAGAATTTGCTTGATCTCACGAGAAGACTCTTCAAATAATTGAATCCATTCTGGATCATAAGCTTTTAACTCAACTTTCCTCATTTTTTCTTCTGGATCAATCATCGTGAAATCTTTTCCTGCCTGTAAGTCATAGACTGGCTCTAATTGGTTGTTTACCAAAAACAATCCCTTACGTGGTTAAATTTTTTTCCATAAGATAATTTGTTAGTATAACGCCCGAATGCTTTTTCTGCTGCTCTTGAATAATGCGATAGCCCTTACTTTCAAAAAATGGTTTTGCCGTTATGCTCGCTTCAGTAGTTATACTTGTAATACCACGATTACGCGCTGAAACTTCGAGGCTTTGAACTATCAGCGAAGCAATTCCCCTACGCTGGTAATTCTTATGGACAAACAAGCGATCAAGATAACCCTCATGAGTCATATCACCAAAACCCACGATATAATCACCAATCTCAGCAATTACAGCTATATTGGACAATAGTTTTTGCCAGCGTGGATGACTATGATGAATATTAGATGGCGCCCATGCCTGTAACTGCTCTTGGGTATAATCTTTTACATTTACCTTATGTACAGTTTCAAAAAACAGCTGGGTCAAAGCTTCGAGATCAGCTGATTGTATACTTCTAAGAATAATCTTATTCAACATCTCTCCGCCCAAACTCACTTACAACTCAATAAGCTTTTCTAAGGCAACCCTATCGCCATTCATAATCTGCAACACATTATCCGCTATTTTTTCAATCGTCCAGTTCCACCATTGAAGTTTTAATAAAAATTCTATGGTTTCATCATCAAACCGTTTACGAATCACTTGCGCAGGATTTCCGCCAACCACTTTATAAGGTCGCTGTATACTTTACAAATACAAAGCTCAAAAACAGGGCTAATTATAGATTCTTTTTAAACTGAATGGAAATATATGACTCATTTGATCTTAATATTTCTTTGATATCGTCAACATTACGCAGTACTATTGAAGATCTTTTCAGCGCAGCTAGCCTAACGATTGATGACCTTGGATGACAAGCATGCAAACAAGTTCTTTTACAGACATGAAATCCTTGCCAGATGTAAAATATTCTTCTGTTCTACCGTGGATAACATGGTTCTTAGCTGCCCTTTTTTATCTTTATGAAAATATCCTTCAGGTATCTCCCGGAGTTATGGTTCCTGATCTAATGACAGCATTTTCCATTAACAGCGCAGCATTAGGTAGCTTAATTGCTGTTTTCTTCTACTCTTATTCTGGAATGCAAATACCGGTAGGTGTTTTGGTTGATAATTATAACTGCCGATTTCTTCTAACCGGAGCTGTACTAGCCTGTGTTATTGGATGTATTTTTTTTGGGACAACCAGCAATGTATCAATAGCCGCTTTAGGACGCTTGTTAATAGGGTTTGGATCGGCATTCGCCGCTGTCTGTACAATGAAGCTCGCTGCCAATTGGTTTCCTGCAAAGAAATTTTCACTACTTGTAGGATTCATGGTCACTATGGGGATGTTGGGTAGTATGATAGGAGAAAAACCGCTTGCCATTCTAGTTGATAATATTGGTTGGCGTCATGCCATACTAAATTTAGCTGCCTTGGGTGGTGTGTTAGTATTACTTATTGTATCTATAGTTCGTCATTCACCCGATCATCTGGAAAAAACAGCAAGTTGCGTTCCAAATATAAAAAAAGAAAGAACCCAACCACTTTTACATGGATTATGGTTAGTTATTAAATGCCATCAAAGTTGGATAATAGCTATTTATGGCGGTTTAATGTTTGCGTCAACATCAATTTTTGGTGGTTTGTGGGGCGTTCCTTTTCTTATGAATGCATATGGTCTTGATAAGCCTACAGCCGCTGGCATTGTTTCAATAATGTTCTTTGGTTGGGTCATTGGTGCCCCATTATCAGGAGTGCTTACTAATCTTGCAAGTTCTCTTAAAAAAATTCTATGGATTAGTTCATCTGGCGCACTACTCATGATGTCCACAATACTTTATTTTCCAGATTTATCCATTTTTTCACTATCCGTATTTTCTTTTGGGTTTGGCCTATTTTCCAGTTTCTTTTTACCTTCCTTTACGTTAATGCGCAATTTACATTCCAATGGTAATAGCGGTGCTGCACTTGGCTTTATGAATACAGCCAATATGGTTGGAGGCGCTATTGGTCAACCTGTGATAGGAGTATTGCTTGATATGCTATGGGATGGAAACATGATTAATAACGTAAGAGTTTATTCTGCTGCAAACTACCAATATTCTTTGTCTTGCTTGCCGATTATAATTGCTATCTCTTTGATTCTAATTCCTTTTATCAAAGAGATACATACTGAAATCCATAAGTGAGCAGCTTAGAGTAATAATATGGACTCAACTGACACGACTCCACCCTAAGCAAGGGGGGAGTTATTGTCAAATCTGGTGTATAGCATTAGGCGGCCTTCCTGTCATCTTGTCCACTATTTGTACCCCATATTCGAATTTGCGTTGTTAATCACCAGCGTTATAATCCAAATCCTCGAATTTTTATCCAGCGTTTTTGAGCGGACTACAACAAGCCCAGATAAAGTGAAACGAAATAAGGGATGTTCGAAGCCCAATATCCCGGATTACGACTGCGCCTGCATCCGGGCTTGTATCTTTAAATTGTAAGCAAGAAAGCATAAAAAACAGCAACCATTGATACTAAATCACTAGGCCTAAATAAATTTCCCCAATAGAATAAAGAACATAAATCCGTGCGACAAACTCATGGGACTTTTATGGGACACTGAGGCA
>Ga0209024_1001462_pt1 | contig 19563 bp, 14 predicted proteins | sample AutmiccommunBRH5_FD_187380 | JGI IMG/M metagenome (GOLD analysis project Ga0209024, IMG submission 187380) | Deep subsurface microbial communities from Mt. Terri, Switzerland - Autotrophic microbial communities BRH/5 (SPAdes) (version 2) | ecosystem: Environmental > Aquatic > Deep subsurface >...
CAATGGACGCCTCGAACACCTCCGCGGCACAGCCCTCGGCTTTCGCAACCTCGAGCACTACATCACCCGGTCACTCCTCGAAACCGGCGGCTTCAGACCAGCGCTACACCCCTAAATGCGAAGAGCCGGATACCTGCGAGCAGTACTCGACCACCACACCCACATGCCTGCGTGACCGCGGCTCGGGCCCTTCTCGTCCAAACGGTGAAACCAATCTCACGCGTCGCCCTCGCGTGACAGAATCACTCGCATGCCAGGAACCAATCTCACCCGCGCCGAGGCAGAGGCCCGCGCCACCGTCGTCTCCACCGAGACCTACAACGTCGTGCTGGACCTCACCACGTCCGAGGAAACGTTCCGTTCGACGTCCACCGTGACCTTTACCGCGAAGCCAGGCTCGCCCACCTTCATTGACCTGATCGCGCCGAGGGTGCACTCGATCACCCTCAACGGCGTCGAGTTGGATCCGTCCACCGCGTACCGGGACAGCCGCATCGAGCTGCCGAACCTCGCGAAGAACAACACCCTCACCGTGGTCGCCGACTGCGCCTACATGAACACCGGCGAGGGCCTGCACCGCTTCATCGACCCCGAGGACGGGGAGGTCTACCTCTACAGCCAGTTCGAGGTGGCCGACACCCGCCGCGTGTACGCCGTGTTCGAGCAGCCCGACCTCAAGGCCGAGTTCACGTTCACCGTCACCGCGCCCGAACACTGGCACGTGCTCAGCAACTCCCCCTCCACCAAGAAGGCCGCCGAGGGCAGCATCGTCATCGCCGACACCACGCGCGGCCTCGCGACCTGGGAGTTCTCCCCCACCACGCGCCTGCCCTGCTACGTGACCGCGATCGTCGCCGGCCCGTACCACGAGGTCGTCGGCTCCCTGGAGTCCCGCAAGGGCACCATCAACGCCAACGTGTACTGCCGCAAGGCCCTGGCCCCGTACCTAGACGCCGACGTCATCCTGGGCGACACCCAGCAGGGCTTCACCTTCTACGAAGACAAGTTCGGCATGGACTACCCCTTCGAGAAGTACGACCAGATCTTCGTGCCCGAGTTCAATGCGGGCGCCATGGAGAACGCCGGCTGCGTGACGTTCCTTGAGGACTACGTGTTCCGCTCCAAGCCCTCGCAGGCGCGCATCGAGCGCCGCACCGTCACCGTGCTGCACGAGCTCGCGCACATGTGGTTCGGAGATCTCGTCACCATGAAGTGGTGGAACGACCTGTGGCTCAACGAGTCCTTCGCGGAGTTCACCTCCACGCTCGCGACCGTCAAGACCACCAAGTGGGTCAACAACTGGGTGACCTTCAACTCGCTCGAGACGTCCTGGGCCTACCGCCAAGACCAACTGCCCAGCACGCACCCGATCATGGCCGAGATCCGCGACCTCGAAGACGTCGAGGTCAACTTTGACGGCATCACCTACGCCAAGGGCGCTTCCGTGCTCAAGCAGCTCGTCTACTGGGTGGGCGAGGACGAGTTCTTCGCCGGCGTCGCTGAGTACATGAAGAAGCACCACCACTCCAACGCCACCTTGAACGACCTGCTGGTGGAGCTGGAGAAGGCATCGGGCCGCGACCTGGCGGCCTGGTCCGAAGTCTGGCTCCAGAAGGCCGGCGTGACCACGCTTCGCCCCATTATTGAAACCAACGCAGGCGAGACGGACGACGCTGGGGTCATCACCCGCTTCGCCGTCGCCCAGGAGGTTCCCGACCAGTGGCCGACGCAGCGTCCGCACCGCCTCGTGATCGGCGGCTACGACATGGTGGATGGCCTGCTGGCCCGCACCGAGGCCGTAGAGATGGACATTGACGGCGAACTGACCGAGGTGCCCGCGCTCGTGGGCCGGAAGCGGCCCGCCTTGGTACTGGTCAACGACGACGACCTCGCCTACGCCAAGGTGCGCCTGGACGATATTTCGCTGGCCACCGCCGTGGAGCACCTCAGCGAACTAGGGCCCCTGCCCCGCTCGATGGTGCTGAGCGCCGCATGGGACATGACCCGTGACGGCGAGATGCCGGCCCGCCAGTTCATCGACCTGGTGCTGGGAAACATCGGCGCCGAAACCGAATCCAGCACGGTCCTGGTGCTCCTGCGCCAAATCGCGACCGCGCTGGCGCTGTACACAGCGCCCAGCGCGGCCGACACCGCCACGGAGAACGTGGCCGATGCCTTGTGGCACCTTGCGCTTGAGGCGGAGTCTGGTAGCGACAACCAGTTGCAGTTTGTGCGGGCGTTCGCCTCTCTCGCATCGACCGAGTCGCAACTGGACAACGTCGAGGCGCTCGTGGATGACAAGCTCCACTTCGATGGGCTCACCGTGGACGCCGATCTTGCTTGGGACCTGCTGATCTCTCTGGTGGCAGGCAACCGCGCCGGAGAGGTCGCGATCGAGCTGCTACTCGGCAAGGACGCCACCGCATCGGGTCAGCGCCGCGCCGCACACGCGCGCGCCGCGCTCCCGGGCGCCGAGTTCAAGCGGGCCGCGTGGGACGCGCTCATCAACGCCCCCGAGGGCAAGGACCTGCCCAACGCGCTGCAGTCCGAGACCACCGCGGGCTTTGGACATGTCCACAACGTGGCGATCCTGGAGCCCTACGTGGACGAGTACTTCGCGATGCTGCGGCGCATCTACAAGGACAAGACGAACGAGACGGCGGCCAACCTGATCGAGGGCCTCTACCCCGTGGAGCAGGCCGGTCGAGTGCCGGACCTCCAGTCCAAGGCCGATGCCTGGCTCGCCGAGAACGACGACGCTCACGACGCCCTCAAGCGCCTCGTGATCGAAGGCCGGGACGGCGTGCGCCGTGCCCTGGTCGCCCAGGCCGCGGACGCGTCGGCCGCGTGGGAAGAAGTCGTCGAGTAGGCACCTACTACTCGCCCAGTGGGCCCGGGATCCGCAAGGGTCCCGGCGCTCAGTTGGCGGTGGCAGGCGTGGAGGAAACCAACTCGGCGAAGACCACGATGTTGTCGTCGTAGTGCCCTGTGGCAGGGTCAAAGACGCCCCCGCACGTGATCAGCCGCAGGCCCGCGAAGTCCACGGGCCCGTACACGGCTTGCGTGGGGAATTCATTCTTGGGGTACTGGCCCACTTTGGTCACGCTGAAAACCGCTGTACTGCCATCGGCGCGCTCGACCTCGATCAGGTCGCCCGGTACGACCAGGAGCAGATCGTGGAAGACGGCGGGGCCAATCCAATCCACGTGCCCTGCGATCACAGCAGGTCCCAGTTCGCCCGGCGTGGGCGCGCCCGTGAACCAGCCCGCGACCGTGCCATCCGGAGGGACCTCGAGAGTGCCATCCGGTTCCAGGCCCAAGTCCATGAGCGAGGTTTCCACCCCGATCGAGTCGACGGTGAGCCTCACTGGGTCTGAGGCATTCATCGGGCCCGAAGCTCCCACGGCGTCTCTCGACACTGGGCTCGCGGGTGAGACGACAATCGGTGTGATGACAGTCGGTGGGATGACAGCGTGGGTGCTTGCCGCGACGCTGCCCGCGCTACGGGACGCAGAAGTATGGCTCTCGGACCACGCCACCAGACTCACGGCAACAATGGCGACCACCGCAACCGCACCGAGCACCACGATGCGGGGACGGGACCACCCATCGCCCCACCACGGTGAAGGCCTCGTGAGCCTCAAACTGTGCCCAAGCGGCGACGCGTGAGCACTGCAAAAACCACAGCAGCCGCTGCCAGCAAGCCGACGGTTCCACCGACAGCGAGCCTCGCGTCGAGGCCGGTGGGGTGAGCCGCCGCACTGCCGTCGCCCGTCTGAACTCCCCCCACCGGAGTCACAGACGGAGGGGGGCCTGCGACGCACACGGGAGCGGTGATGGTGTTGGTATCAAGTGTCACGTTGCCGTTGCGGGCCAATACCCTGCCCTCGACGGTGGCACCCGTGTTCAGGGTGATCGAGGTGAGAGCAAGGATGCTTCCACGGAAACTCGCGCCGCTGTCAAGCGACGCCGAACTCGTGACCTGCCAGAATACGTTGCACGCCTGCGCGCCGTTGATGAGGGTCACGGATGCGCCGGGACCCACGATGAGGTCGGAACCCGCCTGGAACACAAACAGGGCGTTGGGGTCTCCCTCAGCGTCCAGCGTGAGCTCCCCACTCAGGTTGATCGTGGAAGGCGAGTTGTACACCCCTGCCGTGAGGGACTGCCCTGCCAGGTCAGCCGAAATCGGCGACGTGGGCCCCTGTCCTGCGGCATTGTCGTACGCCGCAACCAAGTCATCCTTGGCCCCCTGCGTCACGAGGTCGCCACCATGATTAGTGCCGTTGACGGTGATGGTGCCGGGGCCTGTGATAGACGTGTTGGGGTAGGTTCCCAGGTCGCCGTTCAAAGTGTTCGCACCGGTGGCGGTTACTCCGGCACCTGCCAAGACGACAAAACTCTCTGCAGTGCCCAGCGGAACCGGGCCGACTGCGGCGGAAGCAGCACCCGCGCCCCACAGGAGCAACATGGCGGCAGTCCCGACGGCAACGGTCGCTAGGAACGCATTGCGAGTGAATGCGGACGATGTACGAACGGTCTGGTCGAACATGGAATACCCTCCCCAAGGGAACCTATGAATGAGACTTACAGGAGGTTCGCACGGCTCAATCTCAAGCCGGTTGTGCCTGACGGTCTGGTAACCGGATTCTGTGGCTCAAACATACCACTCGCACCCCTTTGTCTCGGTTCCTGTGATGATGAACACAAAGCCTTTGCGGGCCAATAGTTGACGGCACGCGGACGCGCCGAGCGCGAGGGTCGGAAGTTGCAGCCAAGGCCCCGAGTCACGGCATCGGCGGGCCCGAAGGTGACAGACTCGACCTCATGCCCGGTATCAACCTCACCAAGAGCGAAGCCTCCGACCGCGCCGCGCTCATCCCGTCGGCCGCCTACGACATCACGTGGGACTTCACAAGAGCGGGCGAAACCTTCCGCAACCGCACCGTCGTGACGTTCGACGCCCCCGCAGGCGCGAACACGTTCCTCGACTGCGTGGGCGCCACGATCGCTCGCATCGAGTTCAACGGCGTCGCGCTGGATCCCGCGCACGCCGCCACAGAGGGGCGCATCGAACTGTCGGGCCTGGCAGAACACAATACCGTCACCGTCGAGGCCGACTTCGCGTATCGCGCCGACGGCCAGGGCGTCCACCGCTTCGTGGACCCCGAGGACGGCGAGGTCTACCTCTACAGCCAATTCGCGGCGGCCGACGCCAGGAGCACCTTCCCCTGCTTCGACCAGCCCGACATCAAGGCCCTCTTCAGCATCGCGGTACTCGCGCCCGCTCACTGGGTGGTCGTGTCCAACTCCCCCACGCCGGAACCCGTGCCCGCGTCAGGCGTCACCACCAGCATCGGCGAGGGCGGGGTGAACCGCTGGACCTTCGCGCCCACCGTGCCGCTGCCCACCTACGTGGCCGTCGTGGTGGCCGGGCCCTACGTGTGGGCCGAGGGCAGCCTCCGTAGTCGCAAGGGTTTGCTCAAGGCCCGCGTGTATGGCCGCAAGAATCTCGCTGCCCACCTGGACGCAGAAGAGATGATCGGCACGGTCCAGGCTGGCATGACCCTGTACGAGAAGGTGTTCGACACCGAGTACCCCTACGACAAGTACGACCAGGTGTTCGTGCCGGAGTACAACCTGGGCGCCATGGAGAACGTGGGCTGCGTGACGTTCTCCGAGGACCACCTCCTGTTCCGTTCGCGCCCCTCCGACGCGGAGCGCGAGCGCCGCCTCAACATCGTGCTGCACGAGCTCAGCCACATGTGGTTCGGCAACCTGGTGACGATGCGCTGGTGGGACGACCTGTGGCTCAACGAGTCGTTCGCCGAGTTTGTGGGGACGTGGGCGACCGAACAGGTCACTCAGTGGAAGGACGCGTGGGTGACGTTCGGCGCGAGCCGTAAGTCCATCGCCTACGTGCAAGACCAGTTGCCGACCACGCACGCGATCGTGACCGAGATTCCCGACATCGAGGCCACCGTCAGCGCGTTCGACATGATCACGTACGCGAAGGGCGCCTCCGCGCTCAAGCAGTTGGCAGCGCACGTGGGTGAGGACGCGTTCTTCGCGGGCGTGGCTGCCTACCTGAAGCGTCACGCGTTCGGCAACGCCACGCTCTCCGAGTTCCTTGCCGAGGTCGAGACCGCCGCGAAGACGCCGTTGGACGGCTGGGCGCGCGCGTGGCTCGAGACCCCCGGAGCGACCACGCTGCGCCCCGTTATTGAGACCAGCGCAGGCGAGACGGACGACGGCGGCGTTGATTCCGCACCGGTCATCACGTCCTTTGCCGTCGCCGAGGACGTCCCCGACGCCTTCCCCGTGCAGCGCCCGCACCGCGTCACGATCGCGGGCTACATGCATGGGACCGGCAAGTTCGAACGCATCTGGAGCGTCGCCGCGTCCCTGGACGGGGCCCAATCCGACGTCCCCGGAGTGGTCGGCAAGCCTCGCCCCGACCTGCTGTTGGTCAACGATGCCGACCGCACCTACGCGAAGGCGCACCTCGACGACGTCTCGCTCGCCACGGTCGCGGCACACGTGGGGGATTTGCACCAGCCGATGGCGCAGGCCTCCGTGCTCGATGCCCTCTGGCACATGTGCCGCGACGCCGTGTTGCCCGCACAGCACTACATTGACGCGGTTCTCGCCGCGCTCCCGATCATGGCGAACTCCGAGGCCGCCGAGGCGCATGCCCGCACCATGGTGATCGCCCTGACGCGCTACATTTCTCCCGCCAAGGTGCCCGCCGCCACGCAGGCTGCCGCGGAAAGTCTGTGGTCCACCGCGGACGGCGCCGCATCCGGAAGCGACCTCCAGTTGCAGGCCCTCAAGGCGTACGCCCGTCTTGCGACCACCCCCGCCCAGGCCGCGCGCCTCGGCGCCCTGCTCGACGGCTCGGACACCCTGCCCGGAGTCGAGATCGACAACGACCTCGCGTGGGATCTGCTCGCAGGGATGGCGGCCTGCGGTGTGGCCGGCGACAAGGAGATCGACGCGCGGCTGGCGCTCGACCCCGGCGCGATCGGCCTGCGGCGCGCCGCAGGGACCCGCGCCGTCATCGCCACACCGGAGGGTAAGCGCGCCGCATGGGATGCCCTCGCACACCCGGTCGGCGACCCCGCTCCCAACGCCGTGCAATACGAGATCGCCCTGGGCCTGGCTCGCGCTACGGACCCCGCGCGGTTGGCCCCCTTGGCACCTACACTGCTGGCCGAGCTGCGCGACTACTACGCCGCCAACAAGGGCTGGGTGGGCGCGCGCGTTGCCCGCTACGTGTTCCCCACGTGGGCGGTCGGCCGGATCCCCACCCTCGAGTCGGACATTGAGGAGTGGTTGGCAAGCAACGCCGACGCCCCCTCGGTTTTGGTCAAGATCGTGCGTGAGGGTCTCGATGACGTGCGGCGATCGCTGGCAGCACAGGCCGCGAGCGCGTAAGGCTCGCGCCTCGGCGGTCACTCGGACTTTTAGGAGCGGGCCGCGCCGATTCGCGCCGCGAGCCGCAGCATCTTTGCCAGGCGTTCGGGCGACGTCCGGTTGCCGTCCTCGATCACCGTCACCTCGCGATCGACCCATACGGCCGCCGCGACGGAGGCGCTCGACTGCGCGAGTGCCTGCGCGAACTCGGGAGTGATCACGGCGTTCACAGCCGACGGTTCACTCGCGGCGACGCGCCAACTCCCGCCGAGCGCCGCTGGGACATCGGGGATGTCCACCAGGTCGGTTGCGAGCGATTGCCAGGGGCGGCGCGGTCCCCTCATGGCCACCACCGTGTGCCCCGTAGGGATCGCATCGAGCGACGCGAACGTCAGCAAGAAGGTGCCGCCATCGTCTCCCTTGAACTTCTCGTACGACACGCGCGCGGGCATACCGGAACTGTCGCCAACCAATGGCACGCCGTCCGCCAGGCGCCCACAGGTGAAGACCGCGACGGCGCTGGCTCTATCAAACTCCACTCCGCGTTGCCACTCGTCGCCGAGCGCCGGGTCGGCGTCGCCCGTGAGCGCTGCACGGATCCGCTCCAAGGAAGGCTTGGCCTGCAGCAACCCGAGCACCATGCGGCCGACGATGGACACGACCATGAGCCCGAAGAACAACGGGAAGATCGCGTCGGAAGAGAGCGCACCAAAGAGCACTACGACAAACATCACCCCAAACAGCAGGAACGTCCCGAGGCTGATGAGCCGGGACGCGGTCCGCAGATTCATCGCGCCCTAAGAGCGCGCCGCGCGAATGGCCGCGACGAGTCGGCGCGTGCCAGGGTGGTTCAGCACGCTAGTCCTTCACCATGGTGGCCATAGACGTCTCCTCTGGGGCGATCCACAAAGCCTCGCCTATGTGAGGAGCATCGGGGTGCTTGCGCGCCCTCACGTACACCACCAGGCCAATGGCCGCCCACACCGCGAGCGCGCCCATAGCAGGCCCACTCAACTGACCGGGAGACCCCGGCCAGAGGAGCAACACGATGAAGCCAACGGAGAAGGCCAAGCCAATCGCCGAGTACAGGCGCTCGAGCGCCGCGCGCCCAATCCGCACGCTGATGAAGCACGTGTACGCGTATGCGATGGCGGCGAGCAATGAGGACATGTCGACGATGTAATTGACGGCCTCGCGCCCAGCCCACGGCGCGATCAGGCTCACGCCAAGGATCACCAGCACCGCCCGGTTCAACACGTGCTTGGCGTTCGTGACCGCGAGCCCCAGCGGTAGGAATCGGTTGAGCGCGAGCGAGGCGATGAGGCTACTTGCCGCGAGCGTAAACGCGCTGATCCCGCCCAGCACCGCGCCCACGAGCGCCACCACCAACAGCATGAAGCCGATGGGACCGATGTACTCCGTCACCGCTGCGCCCGTGGCCCAGTCGTGCTCGCCAGCCTGCTCCGGAGTGAACGCAAGCGCCGTAAGCGTGTTCATGCCTGCGTACATCACGCAGCCGATCACGATGCCGATGACGGCCAAGCGCGTGGCGCGACTCGGCGGGTACGCGAGATCGCGGGCCACCTGCGCGATGACGTCGAACCCCACAAACAGGAACGGCACAATGGCAACCACCGAAGCCACCTGGGCCCAGTTGATCTGCCAGCCGTCCACGTAGGTGGCGACAAACTGATCGGTCTCGCCCAGAATCAGCATCAGCACAAACAGGATCGCCACGTTGACGAGCAGCGCAGAGACCAGCACCTTTTCCGTGCGCGAACTCACCTTGAGCCCGCGCAGGTTGAGCCAGGCGAAGAACACCATCGTGGCGCTCGCGATGGCGACATCGGTCAAGTACACCGGGTAGCCCGCCACCGTGTAGAGGTACACCTGCGAGACGGCGTCGCCCAACACGAGTTTGAGCACGAGGACAAACGCCACCCCGTTCAGGGCGACGATGCTCGTGTAGGTCAGCATCAGCGCCCACCCCACGATGAAGCCGTGGCCGCGGCCCAGGAAGCGCGAGGCGTAGGCCGCCTCGCCCCCGTGGTCCACGTGGCGTTCAAACATCACGTGGTACCCGCGCTGAATGAACACCACCGCCACGCCGCCAATGGCGAAGCCGATCGCGGTGTCGATCACCCCGGAGCCGGAGAGGAACCGGGTGCCGGGTAGGATGAATGATCCCCACCCGATAATCGCACCCACTACCAGCGCGATGGTGTCGATACGTGAAAGGCGAGGATTCATCGAGTTCTCCTTGGGTGCGCTGACTGCCACCTAGTTGAAGTTGTACTCCGTGATGAGCGACTCGCGCCCTGTCACCTGGTCAGTGAAGTATTCGTGGTTGCAGAACCCCAGGAACGATCCGCCGACGTTGACGGCGTTGGGGAAGCCCAACTGATTGAGCGCTCGCACCACGTTATAGGAACGCTGGCCGATGCGGCAGTGCACGTAGAACGGCTTGTCGCGCGGGAACTCGTCAAGCCGGTCACGGAACTGGCTGAGCGGGATGTTCAGCGCACCCTTGATGTGACCCGCGGCGAACTCGTCCTCCTCGCGCACATCCACCATGGTCGCGTCGTCCTCAACGATGAGTCGACGAACGTCGCCGATCGTCACCTGGTGATAGACCTTGTTGAGGATGTTCAGCGCGACCAAGGCTGCGTTGTTGACCACGTCCTTGGCGGTGGAGTACATGGGCGAGTAGCACAGTTCAAGGTCACGCATGTCTTCCAGCGTGCCGCCCATCATGATGAGGGTCGCGATGACGTCCATGCGCTTGTCGACGTTTCCTGGACCCACGGCCTGCGCGCCCAGAATGCGACCCGTCGGGACCTCGAAGTGCAGCTTGAGGTGCATCGCGGCGGACTCTGGCATCAGACTCACCATGTCCTCACCGATCACGTAGACCTTGTCGAAGGACATGTTCTCGGCGCGGCACTCGTCTTCAGTGAGGCCGGTCGAGGCGGCGGTCTGCTCGAACACGCGGACCACAGCGGAACCGATCACGCCGGTCTGGCGCTGCGACATGCCGAAGATGTGGTCGGCTGCGGCCCGTGCCTGGCGTTGAGCTGGCCCCGCCATCGCGAGACGGCTGGGCTTGTGGGTCAGCTGGTTGAAGACCTCGATCGCGTCTCCCACCGCGTAGATGCTCGAGTCGCTCGTGCGGTAGTGACCGTCGACGACGATTGCTCCTGTCGACCCGATCTGCAGACCAGCGTCGACCGCGAGCGTGGTTTCCGGGCGCACGCCGATGGCCATGACCACGGCTTGCGCTGGATACGAAGCTCCCGACGCCACGGTGACTGAGTCCGGCCCCACCTTGGTGAGCGCATCGTTGAGCACCAACTGGACCCCACGGTCGTGGAGCTCGCGATGCAGCAACTGCACGATGTCGCTGTCCAGGCGCATCATCACGCGGTCACGCATCTCGACCATCGTGACCTTCTTGCCCGCGAGGACCAAGTTCTCGGTCACCTCGAGCCCGATGTAGCCGCCGCCTACGACCACCACGTCGGTGACGTGAGGCAAGTCGACGTGCTTCTTGAGGCGATCGATGTCTACCACGTCACGCACCGTGAAAACGTGGGGTTCGTCGGCGCCTGGAATCGAGGGCTTCAGCGGCACCGCTCCGGGTGAGAGCACCAGGAAGTCGTAGTGTTCCTCGTACTTGTCGCCGGTGTCGAGGTTGACCACGGAAATGGTCTTCGCGACCCGGTCGATGCTCAACACCTCATTGCGCGTGCGCGCCTCGATGTTGTACCTCGCGGCGAAGACGTCCGGGGTAGACAGCACGAGCGAGTCGGACTCGGGGATGATTCCCGACAGGTGGAACGGGATTGCGCAGTTCGAGAACGACACGTCGCGGCCCCGGTCAAGGACCAGGATCTCGGCCGTCTCGTCGAGGCGTCGGCAGCGGGCGGCGACGGACATTCCGCCCGCCACTCCTCCCACGACGATGATCTTCTTCGGCATGATGGTTTCCGTTCAGTCGTCGCTGGTGGGTCTAGACGAATTGCTTGGGCAGTTTGGTCGGGTCGTTGTCAATGATGTTGACCTTGCCCGCGAAGAACTTCAGGGCGGCAAAGGCGCCCGCCCATAGCGCGATGCCGAAGATCCAGCCGGACAGCGACAGGTTGCCGATGCCCGAGTACAGGGCGCCAATGTTGCAGCCGTTGGCGAGCCGCGCACCGATGCCCATGAAGAGGCCGCCGAGCATGTAGATGCTCGCGTCGCGCATGCTGAACTGGCGATTCCACGCGAAGCGGCTGGCCAGCAGCAATGCCACTGCGGCACCCAGGATGATGCCCACGTTGCGCACCCCCGTGCCCAGGTTGATGACGCCGCCCGCGACGGCCTCGTTGACCTCCACGAACGCCGGGTGGGTGAGTTGGATGCCGAACAGGTTGAGGAACCACACGCCCCACTCGGAGAACACACTGGTGATGCCCCAGCTCTTCTTGGTGGTGATGAGGATGAACACGAACATGAACGCAAGCAGCACGGCGCCGGTGTTGAAGGACCAGCGGGTGCGGAACAGGGTGTGGAAGGTGCGGTTGCTGAAGAACTTGTAGGGCTCGTCTGCGGGCTGCTCAGGCAGTTCCTTCTCGTCAGCGCTCCACTCCTCGACGGCGTACAGGCCCTCAGCCTTGCGCTTCTGCTCGTACCACCGGGTGATCGCGTACACCGCGAGCAGGCCGAGCAGGGTGACGGCAAGGGCGCCGAGGTAGCCCAGCGAGTCAGGCAGGTAGATCTTGGTGCCCCACGTGCCGAGCGAGGTCTTCCCAAACTCGAATGTCATCCACACGCCGATGATGGAGCCCACAATGAACATGGGCAGCGAGAACACCACGCGCACCATGCCCTCGCCGAAGTCGGCCAGCGTGCCGGAGGCGCAACCGCCGGCCATGATCATGCCAGCGCCGAACAACAAGCCACCAACAACGAGCCCGATGCCGATGAAGCCCACGTTCTGAGTGCCAGGGATCACGGAGTCACCCTCGCCTGCGACCTTGGCCGCGACGGCGCCACCCTGAGCGGCGGCCCAGTGCAGGCCCGCAGCACCCATGGACGCGAGCGCGAACGTAATGACCAGGGCCTTGGTCAGGCTGCCTTCGCCGGTCATCCAGATGCGCTTGACGCCGCCCGCATATCCAAATCGCGACCGAGTCAGGATGTAGCCCAGCGCGAGGCCGGTGATCATGAAGAGCGTGAACTTCGTGGGGCTGTCCGCGAGCGGCAAGCCGATCGCGAATGCGGCCACAAGGACAGCGAGTCCGAGCCACACCTGGTTGTACTTTCGCACCTTTGGCAGGGGCAACATGGTTCGGTCGATGATGCCGGTGGTCTCGGTGGCCATGATCAACTCATCCTCGCATTGTGTGGCGCGCGGGCTACTTTGCCCGTGAGACCCATTTTTAGGCCTGGCCCGAACCTATGGCCTTGAAGCGTGGGGCGGCCGGGCCCAAGGACCCCCGGACCCCCGGACCCAAGTCCCGTCTCGACCCCACCGCGCCCGGCGTGCGGACCCGTGCGAAGCCGCAGTCAATAGCACCCGCACCGCGCACACACCGCCACCGCGGGGTGAAGCCGGGCCAGCGGCTCTAGCGCCGCGCGCTCCTCGCGTCTTCCTAAGAGCGGGCTGCGCGTATAGCCCCGATGAGTCGGCGCATGCGCGGGTGCTCGAACAGATCGTCAAGCAACACCGGCACCCCGTTGCGGTCAGTGAGCGGCATCCGCCAGTTGGGGTACTCCTCGAAGGTGCCCGGCACGTTCTGCGCGCGCATGTCGCCCACGGCGTCGGTGATGGCGACGCCCGTGAGGACGGCGGGCGAGGCGAGCACCATGCGATGCACCCCCGCGATCAGGTCTTCCTCTTCGTAGTCCTCGATCACCCAGTTGCGCTCCCGGAGCAGAGTGACGAGCTTGCTCAACTCGTCGGCCGCCTGCGCAGCCGTGGCCACCGGGTCGTCGATCAGGCCGAGGTCCGCGCGCAGTTCCACCTCAGTGCCAGCGAGCATCATGGCGGTCGTCGGAAGGTCGTGAGTGGTGACGGTGGCCAGGGCATCGGCGCGGTAGTGCTCGGGCGGCGTGAAGCCACCGTCGTGCGTGCGCTCGAACCACAGCACGGACGTGCCGAGCACGCCGCGCGAGCTCAGGTACTCGCGCACCCACGGCTCCACGGTGCCGAGGTCCTCGCCGATGACGATGGCTCCTGCACGATGCGCTTCCAGAATCAGAATCCCGACAAGCGCCTCGTGGTCGAACTGCACGTAGGAGCCGTCGCCCGCGCCGTGACCCAACGGGATCCACCACTGCCGGAAGAGTCCCAGAATGTGGTCAACGCGCACTGCCCCCGAGTGCCGCACGGCGGCACGGACCACGTCGCGGAACGGCACGTATGCGGCGGCCTCGAGTGCTCGCGGCTGCCAGGGCGGCTGCGACCAGTCCTGACCTTGAGGGTTGAATCCGTCAGGCGGCGCACCCACGCTCATGCCCTTGGCGAGCACCCTGTGAAGGCTCCAGGCATCGGCCCCGGACGGGTGGACCCCCACGGCAAGGTCGGTGATGACGCCGATGCTCATGCCCGCGTTGCGGGCCGTCGACTGCGCGTGCGCGGACTGCTCGTCGGCGATCCACTGCATCCACGCGTGGAACAACACCCGGTCGGCGTGTTCGTCCCGCCATGCGGCAACGGCCGCGGCGGATGCGGTCGCGAGCTCTTCGGGCCAGGTCCCGACCTGGAATTCCTCGGAGATGGCTGCCCACGTGGCGTATTCCTCAAGCACCTTGCCTTCACGTACGCAATACGCTTCAAACTGCGCCTCCCTGCCGGGAGAACGCGGCGCCTCGAAGACGTGCTCCAGCGCCGTCACCTTGGCGCGCCATACCTCGTCGCGATCCAGGAGTTCGTCGGTGTTGTTGTTGCGGCTCGGGCGCTCAGACTCCCACTCGATGACGGCGCGCTGTTGCGACGGCACGTACGCCACCTCGGTAATGTCCTCGACCCGGATGTACATGGGGGCGATGAATCGTCGCGAAGACGGCAGGTATGGGGAGGGGCTCAGCGGAGGCACTGCCTCGTTGGCGTGCAGGGGGTTGATGAGCACAAAGTCCGCCCCGGCGCGGATCTTGGCCAGGGAGCACAGGTCGGCGAGGTCGCCGAGGTCGCCGATGCCCCAGGAGCGCTTGGACCGCAACGAATACAGCTGAGTCATGAGGCCCCAAGGACGGCGGGCGGCCATCGCCGCGGGCACTTCAAGGCGCTCGGGCGTCACGACCACGTAGCCGCGACCGCGTCGCCCGGGGAACACCGCCTCGACCACATGCCAACCGAGCGGCAGATCCCCGGGGATGAGAAAGGTCGCCCGACCCACCGCGATCGAGCCGACACCGTGCGGCTGCACCACCTTGTCGACCTGTTCGAGCCGGCGCTCGACGCCGTCCTCCGTGCGTAACTTCACGGTCACTGTCGCGCCATGCGGCAGGTGCACCGGAATCTCGCGCGACTTGCCCTCGCGAATCACCGTGACCGGCGGCACGATGCGCGTCCACACGTAGTCCTTGAGTTCCTCGAACGAGGCGTGGCAGGCACCTTCGTCATGCGCGTCAATGCCCATCGCATCCAAGATGGCCACCAAGGCGCTTCGCGTTGCGGTCTGATGCGTTCCGTCTATCAGGTGGACATCGGTCGCCACCCCACAGGCTCGCGCAAGGGTCGCCAGTGCCTCAGACGGCCTCTCGTCGTGCACTTCGTCGTTCACGGTCCTCATCCTGCCAGGTTTGGCACGCATTTCGGGAGGCCTCGCCGGGGCCATTAGTCTGGAAGGATGCACGCCTTCACCAATCCTCACCTGCTGACCGCCTCCACAACAGATCCCTCGTCCAGCGGTGGCGCGCCATGGGCGACGTGGGTCAGTTCCGCCATGCCCGACGCCCCCGCGTGGGTGCAGGACCTGACCGCATCGTCAATTGCGGTCGGGTTCCTTATGATGGGCGCCCTGATCGTGTGGATCATCGGTCGGCTGATGATCCGGGGGGTCACTCGTAGCATCGAGACGGGGCTGCCGTTCCGGCGCAGAACCCGTCAAGCACTGGAGCGAGCTCGCGTGGAACTTCCGCCCCTCGATCCCCAAGAGGTGCGCCTGGAAGCGGAACGCCGACTCCAGCGCGCGGGCACCATTCGCACGGTGCTGAATTCCGCCTTGGCGGTCGTTCTCCTCGCCGTGCTGGTGGTGATGATCCTTGATCAGGCGGGGCTGCCGGTGGCGCCGCTCATCGCGTCGGCTGGAATCGTCGGCGTGGCCTTCGGCTTTGGCGCCCAATCGCTCGTGAAGGACCTGCTATCCGGCCTGTTCATGCTGATCGAGGATCAGTACGGCGTGGGCGATGTCGTGGATCTTGGACCGGCAAGCGGGCTGGTGGAAGAGGTCGGGCTGCGTTCCACGCGGCTGCGATCCCTCGATGGCACGGTCTGGTACGTGCCCAACGGTGAAATTGCACGCGTGGGCAACATGACGCGTCTGTGGTCGCGCGCCTTCATCGAGGTGCGATTGAGCTACGACACGGACCTCGACGAGGCGCGCCGGGCCATGCTCGACGCCGTCGCCGCGGCACGCGAGGCGAGCGACGACGTCGACGCGGCGATCCTGTCCGAGCCCGAGGTCCCCGGCATCGAGTCCTTCGACTATTACAGCGTCGCCATTCGCCTGATGATCCAAGTGGCACCTCTCAAGCAGTGGGACGTCATGCGACAGGTGCGCCTCGAAATGCGTCGCATCTTCGAGGAACGCGGAATTCGCATGGCCGTGCCGGATCAGACGCTCCTCATGGAACCGGGCGACAAGAAGGTCCGCCAGCCCGCCCCTCAGACGGAGGACCCCCAATGAGCTCACCCGTCCCGGGCGGCGGCGAGTCGATTCCAGGCATGAGCATCGGCGCCGCCCCCACGCAAGGCGAAGGGCAGAGCTTCTTCGACGCGGTGGGCGGCCACGAGACCTTTGCTGGCATCGTCCGTCGCTTCTACGACGGCGTGCGTGCGGACGAGGTGCTGTCCCCGCTGTACCCGGCGCACGACATGGACGGCGCGGTCGAACGACTCACGATGTTCCTCGAGCAGTACTGGGGCGGGCCCACCACGTACTCCGACCAGCGCGGACACCCGCGGTTGCGCATGCGCCACCAGCCGTTCCGGGTGAACCCCGAGGCCCGCAACCACTGGATGGCGCACATGCGCGCGGCCGTCGCGGCGTCGGATCTGTCACCCCTGCACGCGGCGACACTTCTCGACTACCTCGAGCGCGCCGCCCACTCGATGATCAACACCTTCGAGGACCCCTCAAACGACTAGTCAGCCGCGCCCCGCCCCGGCTGGAACGATCCGCGCACGAAACCCGCGACCGACGTCGCCACGAGCACGGCACCGGATATGAGCGTGACCCCCCGTTACCTTTTCGCCAACGCCCTCGTAGCCCGAGCCGTCGGGTAGCACCACGATAAGCGCAATGACGAGGCCAATCGCAGTGTGGACTGCGGCGCTCACCAACCTTCCGCGGCTGGCGACGAGGTGGTCCACCCACCAGTAGATCAGCCCCGCAAAACCGAAACCGGCCGCGATCATCACCATAGTTCCGACGATTGCCACGAGGCCTTCCCAGCCGTCGTCGACGCCGTTGTAGAACATCGAATCGCTGAACACCGCGATGATCCCCAGGACGGAAACGGTCGCTCCCACAATGACCGCACGCAACGCCGTCACACCGCCCTTGCGGCGCCAACGGTCGACGCCCATCACCTGCTCACTAGCCTCTACCATGAGCGTTCCCTCGGTTCCTTTGCACAAACGATACTTCCGTTCTCCTCACCGCGCACGGCCGTCGAGGCGTCCGACATGTCGCCCCTGCACGCTGCAGCGCAGCCGACACTGCCTCCCGCGGCCGACCCTGCCTCCTGCGGCAGACCTTCCGTGCAGAACTCACTACTGATGCGACAGATGCGCGCCGACCCACGCTCGCGCCACCGCCCGAGTGTCCGCTTGGTAGTGAGTTCTCAACGGGTGGGCGCCCGGTAGCCTCGACGCATGGAGCATGTGGAAGACATCTGGGGTGACGCTGCGGTAGCCGCGGGACTGGGCTCACTCACTCTGCGCAGACTGGGCGACACCAGCTTTGAAGGCGATTCGCTGCCGATGCCGGGCGGCCGAGTGTTTGGCGGCCAGGTCATCGCCCAGGCGGTACTTGCCGCGGGTCACACCGTAGACGAGTCCCGAGTCGTCCACTCGATGCACGGCTACTTTCTGCGGCCGGGCGACGCGAGCCGCCCGATCCGCTTCGAGGTCGAAGAACTGCGTGACGGCAGGTCGTTCTCGGCGCGCCGCACCCACGCCTTTCAGGACAACAAGCCGATCCTGTCGATGATCGCCTCCTTTCAGGAGGCTCAGCCGGGACCCGAACACTCGGTGCGCATGCCCGAGGTGCCACCGCCCGACGCATTGCCCTCCGGAATGGACATGCTCGCGCCGTACGAGGGCCACCCCACCGCAGACTTCTGGCTCAGCTCCGCGCCCTTTGACGTGAGGCACGTCGAAGGGTCGATCTTCATCGAGCCAGACAGGACGCCCAAGCAGTACCAAACGGCATGGATGCGCGTGCGCCGCCCTCTCGACGTGAGCGACCTCATGCACCGAGCGCTGCTGGCGTTCGGCTCCGACCAGGTGATCCTGGAGCCCGCCCTGCGGCGGCATGGTGCCGCGTGGGCGACCCCGGGCGTGGCGTTCGCAAGCCTGGACCACGCCTTGTGGTGGCATCGCCCGGCCCGCGCCGACGAATGGCTCCTTTTTGTCCAGGACGCCCCGACCGCGCAAAGCGGCAGGGGCATGTGCGGTTCCTGGGTCTTCAGCGAGGACGGACGCTTGGTCGCCTCCGTCGCCCAAGAGGGCATGCTGCGCATGCCACACGAGGACTAACGGGCGGTCTACCAGGGCAGGTTGTTTCTGGGGAGCCACCTCGCTACGGTGGTACGGACGTCATGTTGATGCGCTTCGCGTTTCCGTGATGTCAATGACAAGCCCAGGTTGCCGTGCTTCGCTTTGTTGCGAGTGCGCTGAAATCTGGCTACGCAGGCCCCGCCATCGGGGTTGCGGGTCCGTGATTGCCGTCCGACGGCTGCGAGTCCCTCGTGGCCAGGAGCGACTGCAAACTGAGTCTGCCTTCGGGTCGCGCTCACGTGAGGATGATGTGACTGACACCGTGACTGACACCGTGACTGACACCATTGCGTTGAAGGCCCACGGCCTGTACAAAGTCTTTGGCAAACACGCCGAATCTGCCGTGCGGAAACTACAAGACGGCGCCACCCGGGAATCGCTAGGCGGCGGCGTCACCGCCGCCGTGGTCGACGCGTCCTTCGAGGTCAAGCGTGGCGAGATCTTCGTGGTCATGGGCCTCTCCGGATCCGGCAAGTCGACGCTGATTCGCATGCTCAACGGCCTCCACGAGGTCAGTGCGGGCACCGTCGAGGTTGCTGGCGAGAACGTCACCGGCACCTCCACCAAGCTCTTGAGGAATCTCCGCCGCAAGCGCATGTCGATGGTGTTCCAACACTTCGCTTTGCTCCCCCACCGCACTGTGCTCGACAACGTCGCATACGGCCTCGAGATTCAGGGCATGCCCCGCGCCGAGCGCGAGGCCAAGGCCCGCGAAATCACCCAGGTGGTCGGCTTGGCTGGCTGGGAAGACAAGCACCCCAGCGAGCTTTCCGGCGGCATGCAGCAGCGCGTGGGCCTGGCCCGCGCACTCGCCGCCGACACCGAAGTGTTGCTGATGGACGAGGCGTTTTCCGCCCTCGACCCCCTCATCCGCCGCGAGATGCAAGAGCAACTTCTTGAGTTGCAGGCCACCCTGGGCAAGACGATCGTCTTCATCACCCACGATCTCAACGAGGCCATGTTCTTGGGCGACCGGATCGCCGTTATGCGCGACGGTTCCATCGTCCAGATCGGAACCCCCGAAGAGATCCTTAGGACACGCGAGTAAATAAGCACGTCTAGTACTGTTGTGGGTGGGATCATGGGGTATGGCTATCGCACTCGAGATGATCGACACGTTGCGGGCGAAGTTTGAGGCGCTGTTGCCGCACCTGGATGAG
>Ga0209024_1001463_pt1 | contig 19550 bp, 14 predicted proteins | sample AutmiccommunBRH5_FD_187380 | JGI IMG/M metagenome (GOLD analysis project Ga0209024, IMG submission 187380) | Deep subsurface microbial communities from Mt. Terri, Switzerland - Autotrophic microbial communities BRH/5 (SPAdes) (version 2) | ecosystem: Environmental > Aquatic > Deep subsurface >...
TTGGCCGTGACGTTACTGGATCTAAAACCAGGATTACGCCTTCTTGATGCATGCTGCGCGCCCGGTGGCAAGACCTGCCATATTCTGGAAACACAACCTGAACTGGCACAGTGCGTGGCATTGGATGTAGATAACAAACGACTCGCGCGCGTGCGTGACAATTTAAACCGGCTGCAGCTGCAGGCTCACTTAATGCAAGGTGATGCACTTCAGCCGCAAACCTGGTGGGATGGGGTGCTTTTTGATCGCATCTTGCTTGATGCGCCATGCTCGGCGACTGGAGTCATCAGGCGCCACCCCGACATCAAATTACTTCGAAAGCCTGCAGATATTGCTGCAATCACCGCCGTTCAACACGATTTACTACACACTCTATGGCCTCTACTCGCACCTGGCGGCATCATGGTTTACGCCACATGTTCAATCATGCCTGAAGAAAATGAGCAACAAATAGCCCAATTCATCGCAACACACAGCGATTGCCAATCCCTGGCATCCGAACAACCCTGGGGACGCCCTACAGGCCACGGCTGGCAAATTTTGCCGGGTGAAAATAACATGGATGGTTTTTTTTATAGTGTATTAAGTAAGTTTGGAACACACCCTTGTGAAAACCCTTAAATCACTTCCTATTGAATGGTTACAACCTGGGCAATATCAACCACGGCAAACCTTTGATCCTGTTGCCTTACAGGAATTGGCACAATCGATATTGACGCAAGGATTAATTGAGCCGCTAGTGGTTAGAGAAATTGCGGTTGACCGGTATGAAATCATTGCCGGTGAGAGGCGCTGGCGCGCCGCTATGTTGGCAAAAATTGCTGAATTGCCCTGCTTGATTGGCCATTACACTGACAGGCAAGCTGCTGCGGTCACTCTGGTTGAAAATATCCAGCGCCAGGATTTAAATTTACTGGAAGAGGCAGGCGGATATCAGCGTCTGTTTGAAGAGTTTCACTTTACTCAAGATGAAATCGCCAGCCTGGTGGGAAAATCACGTAGCCACATTGCCAATATTCTACGACTGCTGACCCTGTGTGAGGCAGTGCAAGCACGGATTAGCGCCAGGCAATTGTCACTGGGACATGCGCGGATGCTAGTTGGTTTAACGCCTGGCCAACAAGATACATTGGCAAAAAACGTGTATGAGCAAGGGTGGTCGGTCAGGCGGCTGGAAGAAGAAGTGCGGGCTTGTAAATCAGCTGCTAGCCCTGTGAAACCTGTCGAGAGCCATCGAGACACCACCTATTTACAAACCCAACTTGCAGAGCAAATTGGTGCACCGGTGCAAATTTTGAGAGACAGTGAGCACGGTGGGTGGTTAAAAATAAAATATTTTGATAACGACACCCTCGAGGGGCTTCTAGAGCGCATGGGCTTGCGCTATGATTGATCAAAAATAGCGGAACAATCATATAAGGCCTCAATCGATGAAACGGACTTTACCAGGCATACTATTATCGATTATCAGTTTGGCAGCTTTTGCTACCAACATACAAAAATCCGTTGATAAATTAATTGATCAGGTTGACCCTGCCATTAATATCGGGGTTTCAGTGGTTGATTTGAATACTGGCGATACGCTTTATCAGCGTAATCCCACCCGCGCATTCATTCCGGCCAGCAACATGAAATTGTTTTCAGATGCCGCAGCCCTAATGGTGCTGGGTCCTGACTACCATTTTCAAGCACAATTAAGCACTAACGCCACCAGCCTTGAAGACGGTGTGCTGAAAGGTTCTATCTACTTGCATTTATCTGGTGACCCCTCATTAACACAAACGCATTTGGCGGCCTTGTTAGCTAATTTGTCTAGCTGGGGCATCACGCGTATTCAAGGTGATGTGGTGCTTGTTAGCAATAACCAGTTTGTCAATGCCTATGCGCCTGGCTGGATGATAGAGGATTTACGCTACAGTTACGGCGCACCGCTAGCGCCACTCATGTTGGATGAAAACCGCATAACAGTGACCGTCAACCCATCCCATACAGCAGGTCAACCTGCATTAGTTGAACTCAGCGATCCAAATGCAAGCATACTGCTTAACAACCAGGTAAAAACCAAGAGTAAAGCAGGTGCTTGCGGTGTTGATTTCAGCATGGATAATGATAATAAACTAAGCGTTCGCGGTTGTGTGGCTACCGGGCAATGGGCCGTGCAACAGCGCATGGCCATTCGTAATCCCCTTCGTTATACTCAAGCAATGGTGAAGCAGGAACTGACCAATTCACAAATAAAACTTGATGGGCAAGTAGTGCTTGGTAATGCACCGGGAAATTCCTTATTATTGGCCGCCCATGACTCAAAACCCGTCGCACAACTTCTGGCCGATACGTTAAAACCTTCTGATAATTTATATGCCGACAGCTTGTATTTACACGCGGCTGCAAAACTTCACGGCGCACCCTTAAATTGGCAGCAAGCACAACCGGTATTAAAAGAATTTTTACAGCAACAAACAGGCATTAGTTTACAAAGTGCTGTATTGACTGATGGTTCAGGCTTGTCACGCTATGATCTGCTTACCCCCCAGCAAACCGTGGGTTTACTACGGTTTTTACATGAGCGCTTCCCACTGGCTTATGAATACATTGCCGCCTTGCCAATCGCAGGCCACGATGGAACGCTGCAAAAACGCTTTCGCAAACCCACCCAACAAGGCCTAGTGCGTGCCAAAACCGGTACCATGACAGGCGTAGTCAGCTTATCAGGCTATTTATACACAGCGAATGCACATACGTTAGCCTTTGCGATTTTTATCAATGGCATGCCGGGAACCAACCCGGCAGTATCGGGCCGTTACCGTTATTTAGTCGATGCCCTGTGTGATTTTTTTCTGAAGCAAAAACCTAACCACAATCGGTTTACCATGTTAAAAAACCCCCATGCCCGCCTCGCTTTCCAGCTAAATCCGACCGAGGCAGACAGACAACGCAAGAAAAAGGCTAAATGGAGACACCTGGAATCGGCATTAAAAAATGTTCTTAAAGGGCAGGCAGTTACGGTGTTGTTTCGCGGTGATCAACTTGTTTTAAATGATCAAAGCACCGATGTAAACAAAGTCTGGGCAGCATTGCAAACATTAAGAAAAAAATACACGTTTGCCGTAGCACTGCATAGCAAAATAGCACCCACAGGAGGCATCTATTTCCCGCGCCTGCTCTGGGTAAAAACAACCAATCAAAACACACCTGCACAACGAGTCTGGACTGTGCGTGAGTCAGTCAATTGATTTTCAAGGTGTTTTGACGTGTCGTTCTAAAACACGCAGCTCATTGCGTGCACGCTCCAATTCATCAAGTAACTCCAATACCAGCACCACCCCTGGCAGGTTAATACCTAAATCTTGTTGCAAGCGCCTGGCAGACTGAATTCGACACCAGGCTTGATAATCAATACAGCGATCATTTAAGCTTTCTGTGAGTGGGCTGAATAAGCCATGCTCTATCATGTCAAACAACACCTCTTCAGAGAGGTGGTGTTTTTGGCAAACTTCTACGAATGAAATCGTGGTTTCATCATCCATGAGTACACCTGCCAGAATTTTTTTATTGTTATCATCCATGCTTAAACCCTCATCTTCTCACGTGGATTAAAAGGCATTTCTTCAGCCATTTTTTTATAAAGTGCCTTGCCTTCATCGGTGGTTGGCTGCGGAATAGCAATTTTCAAAAGTATATGCTGATCGCCAGGCGTCGCACCGGGCAAGCCACGCTTTTTTAAACGCAAGGTTTGACCGCCTTGAGAGCCTGGGGGAATTTTTAAGTCCACGTTGCCGCCTAATGTTGGCACCGTGATAGTCGCACCTAATGCAGCCTCCCATGGCGTAACTGGCAAGGTAAGATAAACATCATTTTCCTTTACATCAAACAAGGGGTGTTTATCCACATGAACAGTTAAATACAAATCACCCCGAGGGCCGCCTGCCATCCCCGCCCCACCCTGACCTGCCAGGCGAATTTTCTGGCCGCTTTTCACCCCAGCTGGAATTTTAACCCGCAACGTTTGTGATTTTCCGCGAGCAGAGGCGGGGATTTGCAAAGACTTGACCGCACCATGGTAGGCTTCATCTAAACTAATGCGAATGGTGCTATGATAATCCTCTCCTGCTCGATGCGGCTCATGCATGGGGCGCCCACCAAATAACGACTCAAAAAAATCTGAATTAAACTGATAGCTTGTGCTGCCTGTATCCCAAGAGTCTTTTGTTGAGGAATATCCCGCTTTTTGATTTAAATCCCAATCCTGCGCATATTGATCATAGGTTTTACGTTTTGCAGGATCTTTTAAAACTTCATAGGCCTCACCCAGCTCCTTAAATTTTTCTTCAGCGTTGGGCTCTTTGCTAATATCAGGATGGTATTTACGTGCTAATTTTCGGTAAGCCATTTTTACATCTTTTTCTGATGCATCTTTACTAAGGCCCATCACTTTATAATAGTCTTTATAGTTCATATGAATACCTTGTTTCCCAAGTTATTTCTGCAACACATAAGTTCCTGGCGCTGGCGGTAGTGACAGGTCAAGAACGGGTGGGACAACTTGCGTCGCTGCAGAGTGCTCCACCAGCCAATTATGCCACGCAAACCACCACAAGCCATCATGCTCTTTCGCCTCATCAAGCCACTGGCTCAAACTTAGATACGGCATGCCTCGCTTGCGCTCATGAATGCGGTAGGTACGCCTGGAATGGCCAGGAACACTGACAATGCCGGCGTTATGACCACCACTGGCCAAAACAAACGTGATTTCCCCATTCATCATCAGGTGAATTTTATAAACCGAAGGCCAGGGCGCCACGTGATCTTTTTCCGTGCTGACAACAAAAACCGGCAAATGAATATTTTCAGCAACCACGTGTTGCCCTTCAATGGTAAATCGACCAGCGGCAAAATCATTATTCAAAAATAATTTTTCCAGGTATTCACTGTGCATTTTATAAGGCATACGCGTGGCATCAGCATTCCAGGCCAGCAAATCAATCATGCCTCGTTCCGTTCCATGCATGTAATCCTGCACCATTTTAGACCAAATCAGGTCATAAGTGCGAAGCATCTGAAAAGAACCTGCCATTTGTTTGGTATCCAGGTAACCCTTATCCCACATCATGTTTTCAAGAAAAGATACCTCGCTTTCCGTAATAAACAGCATTAATTCACCCGCCTCGGTGAAATCACCCTGGGCTGCCAGCAAAGAAAGACTTTTCAGACGTCGGTCATCCTCTTTTGCCATGGCCGCAGCCGTGATCATAGCCAGGGTGCCACCTATGCAATAACCCATTAAATGAATTTTTGTTTTGGGTATAATTTCAGTCACTGCGTCAATTGCAGCCATTGCACCTAGCCGATAATAATCATCCATGCCTAAATCTCGATCGTCACTGCCGGGATTGCGCCATGAAACGATAAACACCGTGTGCCCCTGACTAACAAGCCATTTCACCATGGAATTGTTGGGCGACAGATCAAGGATATAATATTTCATGATCCATGCCGGTAAAATCAATATCGGCTCTTTATAAACAGTCTCAGTCTGGGCTTCATATTGAATCAATTCAATCAAGTGATTACGAAAAACTACCCGTCCCGGGGTGATTGCAACATCCTGGCCTGGTACAAAATGCTCAACACCAGCAGGCGGTGAACCACTGATTCTTTCCAGCGTATCCTTAATGCCTATCTCCATGCCGCGAATTATATTTTTACCCTCGGAGCGAATAGTTTCTGCAAATAAATCAGGATTCGTCAATACAAAATTTGAAGGAGACGTTGCATCAAGAATTTGGCGCATAATAAACGATACGGTGCGCTCAACATGCTCTGGCACACCTGCAACATCCATGGTAGCGCGCCGCCACCAATCCTCAACCTGTAAAAAACTCTCAGCCCAGAAACGCCACGGCAACATTTGCCAGTTTTCCGATTGAAACCGTACGTCTTGACCCAAAGCAGGTTGTTGCTCACATAAAATTCGATTAACACAATCACTGCCATGCAATGCTGGATACAATGCTAATTCCATCAAACGCCCAGGCGATTGTGCAAGTTGTGCAATCCAGGAAAAACCGGCTGAAACTAGCGCGGCAGGACTAATCCCTGCCGTCATTTTGGCAAGATTTGCTTGAAATAATTTGTCTATAAAGTTAAAAAATTGCTCTGAGTCATCAGACGCAAGGACATCACAACGCTGCTGAGGAGCATCTGAGCCCAAACAGCGCTGGTCTGGAATCAAATTAGGGCTCTCTATCAAATAGTTCCTTCCTGGTCTATTCATAACCTATATCCTTGGCATGCATTAAAATAGATTATCAGATACACCTGGTTTTTGCGACTTCGAGATCCGCTGTAATCCTGGGCATACCTCATGCGCCAATGACTTTTTTTACAAAAAATATTTTCAAACATTCAAAATTATCTTTTTCCACTAGTCCGGTCTATAGTTTCTAATACACCTTCGCAATACAGTTAATGCTTATTAATCAAATGGATAATTTATGGAGTATAAATGAGCAAAAATTAAAACGGCTGCCCGCATTGCTCGTTTTTATCCTTATATTAACGTTAAGCCTGCCGGCCATTGTCATGTATTGCCTGGGCCTGGACTTTACTACTATACCCGCAACTATAGATTATCTTGATCAAAAAAATCCAGGCTTTGCTGAAGTACAAATGCGCGCCTATTTTCAGCAGATGCTATTGCAGTGGACAGCATTCTTTCTATCCGTCATGACCGTGTTGCTGTCCTTCACCCAATTCCGTTTAGCCAATGATAAAATCGCCCTGGTCATTGGTCTGGCAGTGTTGTATTCCGGTACAATGGAAGCCCTGAATCTTTTGTTAATCGATGGTGTCTCATCATACCTTATTGATAAAACCAACCTGGATGCGGTAATTTGGACCCTCTCTAACGCTGTAAGCGGCCTGATTTTCCTGATTGGCTTGACTTTAGTGCTAAAAGATAAAAACCAAAACCAGATTCGACTGCGCACAGTATTCATACTCAGTTTCACCGTATTATTACTCGCAGCAGGATTATTTTATCTTGCTGCAAAAATAATCCCGCTTCCCCAGATGTTTTTTGAGGCGGCCATATTTTCCAGACCTTATGAACTAGTTTATCTCTTTATCTACTTATTTATTATTCTTTTTATTTATCCCAAAATATATAAAAAAAACCCCTATATCCTGACCAATTGCATTTTTTATATAGCTGTTGCCCAGATAATACTGGCCATTTATCTATTGCTATGGGCCAGTCTGCCTTACAATGCCGTTTATAATGTTGCTTATTTTCTTAAAATAATTATCTATTTTATTCCCTTCTCATGCTTAATCATTAATTATATTTTCGCATACAATGCGATGCTAGAGCCTCAGGGTAAACTAAAATATATTGCCGCCCATGACCCGCTGACCAATTTATACAATCGGCGTGAATTTGAAGATTTATTGGGTAAAACAATTGCCAACAGTGTCAGAAGCAATGCATCTTTTGCATTATTTATCATTGACATGGATGATTTTAAAGCGATAAACGACACGCTTGGTCATAGTTATGGCGATAAGTTCCTTAAGCACTTTGCCTCCCAACTTACGTTGCTATCAAGAAAAGGCGATATTGTATCGCGAATTGGTGGCGATGAATTCACGTTGATTGCACCCAAATTAAAATCACACGCTGCAGCAAAGAAACTCGCTGAACGATTAGTAAGTGGAATAAACTCGCCTTACTCAATACCTGGTAAATGCTCAACCAACACGGTCAGTATTGGTATATCCATCTATCCACGTGATGGTAAAACTGCAGAAGAGCTGCTGAAGAATGCAGATACGGCCATGTATAATGTGAAAAAAACCGGTAAAAACACCTACCAATTCTACACAAAAAAATTAACTCGCCTTAAAAATCGTGGTGCCGAAATTGAACATCACCTGCGCGATGCGCTAAAAAACGACGAATTTGCATTGCATTACCAGCCAAAATTCAGCCTTGATACGAAGGAAATTATAGGCGCTGAAGTATTATTACGTTGGAAAAATCCAAAACTTGGCTCTATTCCACCGGATGAATTTATTTCTGTCGCTGAAAATAGTGGCTTAATCATTAACATCGGAAACTGGGTGTTAAGCAAGACCTGTGAACAAGCTGCACAATGGTACGATCAATACCAAAAATATCTACTATTCTCTATCAATGTATCGCCTGTGCAATTTGAAGATAATGTGCTTTACAATACCATCAAAAAAATCTTGAAAATCTGTAGCTATCCTGCGGAATACCTGGATATTGAAGTGAATGAAAATCTCTTGATAAAACCGGATGAATTCATCTTAAGCGAATTGAAAAAAATCAATAAACTGGGTGTGAATATTTCTATCGATAATTTTAGCATTGGGTATTCCTCACTGAATCGCTTAAAATCACTGCCAATCAACTCCCTAAAAATTGATCGATTATTTATCTCCGATATTCATAATAAATTTGATAAAGCCGTGGTGATTGACGCTATCATTAAATTGGCTCACGAGTTGGGCATGGACGTTATTGCCGAAGCGATTGAAACAAAAGAAGAGCTGGATTATCTAATAGCAAGAAAATGTTCATTAGGACAAGGTTTTCTGTTGAGCAAACCACTAAGTGCCAAGAAATTTGAACGATTAGCCTATGCTAAAAACCCTGAAAAAAAATAACCTTAAAACCCGGCTCAAGCGCGTGCCTTACCTATCAAGCAGGGTTTTTCTTAATCCAGTTAATTAACCCACCTAAAGCAACGATGTCTTTTTGCCGAGTGGAAAGTGTCTGCTGTACCTCAATGGCCTTGCCATTAATCTTAACGGTAAACTCATCTTGTTTTAAAACACCCGGCAAATTATCCAGTTCGACAACATCCCCCAATTCAACCCAATCATAGTCATCCGGGTTCTTAAACACCAACGGTAAAATGCCGAAATTGATTAAATTTTGCCAGTGAATCCGGGCAAAGCTGATTGCAATCACCACCCGTAACCCTAAATACCGCGGCGCTAATGCCGCATGTTCGCGGCTAGACCCTTGTCCATAGTTCTCGCCAGCAATAATAACATGCCCACCTTGCTGTTTTTTAGCCCGGCTGGGGTAATCTTCATCAATAAGGACAAAGGTAAATTCACTGATTTTAGGAATATTACTGCGATAAGGCAGTACTTTGGCACCGGCTGGTGAAATTTCATCGGTGCTAACATTATCGCCTGGCTTGAGTAATACCGGTAATTTTAATTTAGACGGCATTGGCTCAAATTCTGGCATGGAGACAATATTAGGCCCTTTTACCAACTTGATTTGCCGGGCTTTTTCCAAGGGCAGTGGCGATTCAATGCAGTCATGATTTACAATTCTGCTGCTCGGGGCTTTTACCTTAGGGTAGTCAAATCCCAAGGTGCGGGGATCGGTAATAACCCCCATCAATGCCGATGCAGCTGCAGTCTCAGGGCTGCAAAGAAATACTTTATCCTCCCGCGTGCCAGAACGGCCTGGAAAATTACGAGGAACCGTGCGTAAACTATTCTTATCCGTCGCAGGAGCCTGCCCCATTCCAATACACCCATTACAACCGGCTTGATGAATTCTGGCGCCGGCATGAATCAAGCTGCCCAAATGCCCATCACGTACCAGCTCTTCCAAAATTGTTCGTGCGCTTGGGTTAATATCAAATGAAACAGCGGTTTTTACTGTCTTGCCTTTCACGATTTCAGCAGCAATAGCAAAATCCCGATAACCAGGATTAGCCGATGAACCAACATAGGCCTGATAGATTTCCTCACCAACAAGGCTTGCAACAGGTACCACATTACCGGGGCTGGTGGGTTTTGCAATCAGCGGTTCAAGCGTCGAGAGATCAATCTCAACCTGTTTATCATAAGTCGCATCCTTATCAGCGATTAGCTCAACCCAATCCTGCTCACGCCCCTGGCTTTTTAAAAATTCCCGGGTTATCTCGTCTGAAGGAAACACCGTTGTCGTAGCACCCAGTTCCGCACCCATGTTAGCAATCACATGCCTGTCCATCGCCGCTAAATGCTTAAGTCCTTCACCATAATATTCAATAACATAACCCACACCGCCTTTGACACCATAACGGCGTAACATCTCTAGAATAATATCTTTAGCACTAACCCAGGGAGGAAGCTTTCCGGTTAATTGAACGCCCAACACCTTAGGCATTTTTATATACAGTGGGTAACCTGCGATCGCCATGGCAACTTCCAAACCACCTGAACCAATGGCAATCATGCCAAGAGAACCTGCAGCACAAGTATGACTATCGGAACCGGTGAGTGTTTTGCCAGGAATACCAAAATTTTGCATGTGAACCACATGACTAATCCCATTTCCCGGCCGGCTAAAATAAAAACCAAACCGCTTGGCAGCACTCTCAAGAAACAAATGATCATCGGGGTTTTTGTTGTCTTCCTGGATCAAATTGTGATCAACATACTGAACAGACGTTTCAGCTTTCGTGCGCTCTAATCCCATCGCCTCCAATTCAAGCATGACCAGCGTTCCAGTCGCATCCTGGCACAGCGTTTGATCAATTTTTAAGGCAATTTCTTCCCCAGGAGTCATGGCGCCAGAGAGTAGATGTGATTTAATGATTTTTTGAGTGACATTCATGATTAATTGCATCCTTGCAGGTTAATTGGCAGCTTACAATGCGAAAAGGGCAAACCAGCTTTCCACAGATTCTAATTATAGCAGATGAAAAACCCAGCTTTGACTTTAAAATCACCGCCATTCCATGGCTGCAAATTTATATTTTTACACCACGAGGCTACAGCCGCATAGTTGCGCTGTTTGCAGAACCATTACCGGCCGCGGGTCGTGCTTGACCAAAAAAAGTCAAAGTCTTCGATGTATTATAAAATTCTACCGGCGTAGTTGGCGTTTCACCTGTTGAATCTGACGCAGCAGTACTTGTTGCATCGGATTCACTGGTGTCATTGTCCTCGCATGCCATCGGTACAGCATAAACAGCCCGTGTTTTGTCTTCATCAGCATCAGTCTCTGCTTCGTTATAGACAGGATTACTCCTTACAACATAAATCTCATGCTCACCAAGTGCGCCATATGTAGCTCCATAGAGTGAATGACCACCCTCAAGTGCTTTATACGCTGGCACTGGCGTTTCATAAGAGCCATTATCATAAACTTGGTTACCAGAAAGCGGGCTATATGCATATTGCTTTTGCTCACCACTGAGATCTTTATAATGAGTAGTCGCCGTTAAAGCCCCACGTGCGCGATTGGCCTCATAAAACGCTACTTGATCCGCGACAGGAACTAAATAGGCTGGCTGTGGTTTTTCATATGCGCCATTATATGTTTCATCATACAAAACTGCAGTTTCATATGGCCCAGCACCTGCTTCTAAATCCAAATGGTCGCCATGATTAACTTGTATGCTAGAAGAAACGTCATTACCAGGAGCAACATTATTTTTTTTCATCCGAGGACGTCCATCTTCCCGATGATACCGCCGATACAAGTAAACAAACAAAACAAGCAAAGCCACCCCAGCAATAAGACCACTTGCAAGCCCTGCAATCCACATCGCGCTATTACCATTATCCTGCGGTGGAGCAGCAGGCGTCAGTTGCGGTCCTGGCCCTGCTGATGGCAGAGCAGTTGGACGAATGGTTCCCTGACCAACCGGCGTAGCTGGTGAAACAGTCGGTAAAACAACATCATTAAATGTTGTCATACTGGATGTGGAAGAGGCCTCGGCATTATTTTTTGACGTGCTTGTAGCCGTACTGGTGGGTGTACTTTTGGCTGTACTTGTGCCCGTACTTGTGCCCGTACTTGTGCCCGTACTTGTGGGCGTACTTGTGGGCGTACTTGTGGGCGTACTTGTGGCCGTGCTTGTAGCCGTGCTTGTACCCGTACTTGTACCCGTACTTGTGCCCGTACTTGTGCCCGTACTTGTGCCCGTGCTTATGGCCGTACTTGTGGCCGTGCTTGTGGGTGTACTTGTGCCCGTGCTTGTGGGCGTACTTGTGCCCGTGCTTGTGGGCGTACTTGTAGCCGTACTAGATATTGTGGTACTAGATGTTGTAGTGCTCGTAGCCGTACTTGGTGTTGTGGTAGTGGTAGTGAAGCCCCATGGGTTATCCACATGGTCAGCTCGTCCAGAACTAACTAATGCACTAGATGCCATAACACCTAATAATCTGTTTTTTTTTCTCACTATATGCTCTCCATGAATTAGGTTGTTGCTACAAAAAAAATGATGGCCACATTGCAAAATTAGGTGTGCCAATGCAATATAGTATTCAATAATCAATCAATATTAATCGTACTTCTTTGTTTTATTTTTTATCTCGAAGCTCAACTTTACACATTTTTTGACAGCAAAATATACACTGTCGTTTAAATTTTGTCAAAATATAATGGTGAGCCGAATTGTCTCAATAGAAATGTCGAAGTATAGCCAAGCTACTCCTTAGACAGGGGCAACTTTAAGCGAGGAGCAGGAGTGCTTGCTCTTGACCTGGTGATAAAAAAATAGAACAAAAAAGATGCGAAGGACAAAAACTAAAAATTTTGCTCCTTTATTGATTTAGGGATAGCGGTCTTGCTACCCCTAACATCTGATGCTAATAAAAATCAACTGTTATAGCTTTCAGCCGGCTTATTGCAATCAAACCAATAACTCACTGAACTACGAGCTGAATTCCGGTCGCGCCATTCATATTCGCTCCCGTTGTTGTGCAGTTAACTAAATCGCCATTTCCATCAACAGCACATTTGGAAACATTATCATCGGCGGCATTGGTAATATAGGCGAGGGTTTCATCGGCGTTAAATACCATAAATCGCGAGGTATTGCCTGTATTTCCTGCCAAAGCACAATTTGTTAAATCTCCATTGCTAGCTAAATGACATTTTGTTACTGAACCTGCAGCAAAATTTGGACCATTTACCACATAAACCTTGGTACCTGCCGCATTGAATACAATACCTATGGGATGATTTATCTCATCACCGGAGTTACTGCAATTATTTAAAACGCCAATTTCAACGATATCACAGCTTGTTACATTGTTAGCACCAGCAGGAGCACCAAAATTAGTCACGTAGGCTTTAGTACCTGCGATATTGAATGCAATACCTACTGGGTTATCAAAGAGTGGCGGAGAATTGCTGCAATTATCTAAATTCCCATTTTCAACTATATCACATCTAGTTACATTATTAGTACCACTATTAACTATATAGATACGTGTACCGGTAGGATTTAATAATATACCTCCTGGAGCATTCATCCCAGTTCCTGAGTTACTGCAATTATTTAAGAGGCCATTATCAGCTATATCACAGATTGATACATTATCATCCCCAGGATCAGCGCCAACATTGGTTATATAAACCCTTGAAGCATTCGCATTAAATGTCAAGCCAGCTGGATCATTAAAGTCAGCTCCCACTATCATACACTCTGTAAGGTCGCCATTAATTGCTGATATTTTACACCGCGTGATATTGTTAGCGCCAGTATTGAAATCATTGGCAATGTAAGCAAACGTATTGCCAACTGTAATTACTACATTCACTGCGTTTGTATTATCACCAGCAATAACAATCGTTGTTGGATTTTCTCTCATAGTGGCGGCAAAAGTAATTATGCAATTACTACCAGGCGCAAGACTTACAGGGCAAGTGCTGCTTTGCACAGAGATATTGCTACCAGCAGGTATAGTCGCTGCTACATTTTTTGCCGACTCAACTGACAAGGTACTATTGGTTACCATCACCGAGCCAGTGCTGCCGGCACCGAAACGCAATGTTGATGGACTAACCGTAATTTCAGCGGCAGGGCCGCGAGAGATGTTCAAGATGTTAGCAGCACTTGGCTGGTAACACTGATTGGGGTTGGGGCTACCATCAGAATTGGCTTGACATAAACGAGGACCACCATGCGCACCGCTGGCTGGCAGTGCGCTACCCGTGATAGTGAGAATTAAAGTGCAGCTGCTGCCTGCCTGGCCTTTAGGAGCTAACTGGCAGGGCGTTGATTGTACAACTCCTTGCATGGATTGCATCACCAACCTTTTAGGCTTGCCGGACTGATTTTGAACAGCGTATTGCACGGTTGCAGTACTGTTGACCTGAAGCGTCTGAGTAGGTTGACTGCCAGGTGCCAATGTGAACGTCCACAAAGGCATTGCTGCCTGGGTTGCTGAGATCATTAACATTGACACCGTGCCAACTATTACTTTGTACATGAAAGATTTTATCTGCATGGTTGTATCCTTACGCAATATGCGTGATATTCAATAAAACACCGTTAGTATGCCCATCGTACCTGCTAAGGCATTGTTGACTATATGATAATGTCATTAAAAGAAACGCTTTTTCATCAACACTCCTTGCAGAATAAAAAATTAGTAATACAACATGTCTATCAAATAAAAAATATGAAGTTATCAGTTGGGTATTATCTTTTCTAATAACTATTTTCTTAAAGCATGATCTTGACTTGACAATATACTAACACCTTCATTCTATCCCTTTATCTTTTGGACAGGACAAAAATCGTAGCCTTGATGAAGCGTAGTGTAATCAAGGTTTCTATATTAGTTTAAAATATCAAAAACCTTGATTACGCTACGCAACTACGAATGGCACTTTTTATTTTTGCTCCGTATTAAGCGATTTACTTTAATTTTGCAATTAAAAATCAAATCACACTTATCATACTTTATCTTTGATTTTAAAACAAAAAAACTCTATATAACTTCTGTCAAAAGCGTATCGCATCTGTAATATGAATCATCACCTTAATAGTTCCCCCGTCTTGCTTCATTATTCACTGAAAAACTTGTGTATGGCTTAAAAATTCCGTTTGTAACTGAAACTGAAAAAAGCATTTAGTTGCCCTCTTATCCAGATCAGCATCAGATAACTAACTAAAAAAAACAGAAGTAAATCCAGTCAATCTGGACAGCAAAATTACGTCTCTTCCTGGATTGGGCGAAATTGACGTAGGGTTTCAATTCTAGAAATCTATTCATCACGAACGCGTGATTTAATTAAGATCAAAATAGATAATTTATTTTCGCCACGTTCAAGCAGAATAGTTCAATGACGCTACAACAGATCGTTGATCGCAGACTCGCAATCAATAGATCCGTGGATCGACTCTGTGCAACGTAACCGCTAGAATCAAAGGTTGTAGCGCTTACTAATAAAATTACAGACTATCTTAAAAAAAATTAAAACAATGGTTTAATGGGTACTCTTTTCTAACACCTTGTTTTTTCATTCTGGAATTGGATATTTTTTCCTTGCCCACCTGACTCTTTGTCTGAGAGAATCCATAGTGCTCAAAAACGGTAGTGCTTCATCTAATCTGAAAAAAGCACGCGCCGCCTGCCAAAATTAAACTTAGATACAAGGCCAAAATGAACAACCGGAGAAATTTAAAGTCTCGCGAAACCTCTTGGGCTAGCTTCACTGCCCAAACTATCGCACGAACAAAAATAACACCGAATCAAATATCAATTTTGAGCGTCGTGATGTCAATAATTGCAATGCTTGCCTTTCTTTTCTCTTCCTCACATCCATACCTTTTACTCATTGCGGCGCTTTTTATCCAATTACGGTTATTATGCAATCTTTTTGATGGGATGATAGCAATAGAATACAAGAAAAAATCAAGCTTAGGCGGGATCTATAATGATCTACCGGATCGTTTTGCGGACGCATTTATAATTCTTGGATTAAGTTTTGCTGTGCAGAATAAACCTTATGCAATTTTTATTGGTTGGATTGGTGTGTTTTTTTCGGTGATGACCGCATACATACGAGTGTTAGGGCTTTCTCTGGGAACTAATGCCTACTTCAATGGCCCAATGGCTAAACAACATCGAATGTTTTTTTGCACATTCAGCGCAATACTCCAATATGTATTTTTTATGTTAAATATAACTATCCCTGTCATTTATTACACTTTATATATTATAGCTGTTGGCGCTTTGCTTACTTGTTTTAATCGGTTATATAAAATATCCAGTGAACTTAATTTAAAACATAACTTGGAATAGGCAATGTGATATACCCATCAAACAGGAGTATCTGGGTTTTATTCCCAGGTACGAGGAGGAATTTGCTCTTGTAACTGCTGGAAGGTAGTCGTTAATTGCTCAATTAGATGTTCCTTATTATCCTGCCCATAAAAGGGCTCGCCAACCACGAGATCTATCACAAAAGGAACCAGCAACGCCTCATTTTTAGGCAATATCTTACCCAAACCATAAATGAAAATCGGATAAACCGGAACTTGCGGGTTAGCCTTAAGCAAATGAGTGATGCCTCGCTTCATCTCATTAAATTTTTCCGGTTCTCCACGCGATCCTTCCGGATAAAAAATAATAAGATGACCTTGGTCAAGTTCCTGTTGAATATCGGCGAAAGGTGCACGTGCTGCTTTGGCAGGACGACGTTGAATAGGAATAATGCCAATAATCGACCGTGAGAACCAGGCAAGTGCACGATTTTTTAAAAAATAATCAGCTGCGGCAACGGGTCTGGTTTTTTTCTGCAAAGCCCAAGGCAACAGCGTCATCAACACCATTGTATCCAAATGTGAATTATGATTTGCCACGATAATAGCAGGTCCTGTCACAGGCAGCCGCTGGCGATGGCGCACATTCAAGCCCAAGACGATACTTATCAGTGGCCTAATCAGTAATTGAAAAAAAGCAAACCGCAAATAATGATTCATCAGTAGTAAAAATACCTCATGTAGTGAAAAAACAATGGCGCTGTGTAAATGATGCTATCTAACCTGTCAAGCATCCCACCATGCCCCGGCAAAAGCTGCCCTGTGTCTTTCAATCCCAAATCCCTTTTGATTGCCGACATGGTTAAATCACCGACAAAACCAAAAATAGCAATAATCAATCCAGCGCCAAATGCTGTCATAAAGGACAAGGGCGTGAGGATTGGAGCCAAGAGCAAGGCCAGCGTCACAGTAGTAGCTATTCCTCCAAGAAATCCTCCCAGTGTTTTATTAGGGCTGATTTCAGGAATGATTTTTATACGGCCAACCAGTTTTCCCCATACATATTGGCCGACATCATTGAGTTGCGTTAATAGCACGAGATAGACAATTAAACTGATGCCTGTATTTCGCCAATCAGGCCCCTTAGGCAATACCCCCAGAAAGGCAATATGGGACACACAAAATATGGTGAGCATCATCCCCCAATGCAATGTACCCGTAGCTTTTAAAAAACCTTGAGTCTGTTTGAGCGTGACCATGCGCATAGGTATTAGCAAAAACATAAAAATGGGTATAAAAATAATAAACATGCCATACCAATGCATACCTACCCAAAGGTATTGCAATGGAATAGACAAATAAGCAATAAAAATAATTCGCCTATCAACCCGGCGCGTAGGGATCATGGTAAAATATTCTTTAAGTGCTAAATAGCTGACAAAAGCAAAAAATACCAGCATCCAAGTCGTGTTGATAGCTAGTGCGCCAATGAATAAAAGCACCATCACCCACCAGGAATGCATGCGCTGCGACAACTCAATCCGATCGCTTTCTTTAAGCCGAGAACCCAGCATCCATATTATCAAGCTACTCGCTACAAGCAGTAAAATCAGAGCAGCCATTGTCAGGCGATTTATTTCATTTAACGGCATGAGTTATTTCCGGTAGCCTGCATGGATACGCATTTTAGATAGTTACATTTGGTTGTCAATCAAGAAAACCTGAATAGTTTATTACCGCTGTCAGACAAAGCCGTATTTCTTTAAATGGTCTAGATTTTTCGCCCGCTATAATATAACTCGAAGAGAAGTCATCAGAAAAATAATATTCAACTCCAAGTTGATAGCTAAAATAATCCCGCCAGTGAATCAATGAATACCGAGTTAGTGTCCAAAAAATTTAGCGACCAGAAAAAAACTTAACTTGATATTTGTATTATCCTATCTGCCATTTTAATAGACTCTTCACGATGAGCAATAATGACCTGCGTTACATTTAGGCTTCTTAAAATCGTATTAATTTTAATTTCTGTTTCAATATCCAGATGACTAGTAGCCTCATCAAGAAATAATATTTTCGGATTTTTGTAAAGCGCTCTGGCAATTAATACTCTTTGTTTTTGTCCTCCGGATAAAGTACTGCCTAAATCGCCTACTAGTGTTTCATACCCCATGGGCATTTTTAATATATCCTCATGAATTTGTGCAATTTTGGCAACTTCATACACCCTGTCTATATCAATGTTGGTATCCATGAAAGTCATGTTATCCAATATAGAACCGCTGATTAAAGTATCATCCTGCATGACTGTGGCACATATATTTCTATATTTATTTAATCCTAATGTTGATAAAGAAATATCATCTACTACTATTTCACCTGTTGAGGGTGTAATTAAACCCAGCATGATTTTCAATAATGTTGTTTTACCAACCCCGGATGGACCAGTAATTGCAACTTTTTCACCCTCTCTAATATGAAAACAAAGATCTTTTAATATCCAATTTTGATTTTCAGCATAACGATAGCTCACGTGATTTACTTTTAAATCACCAAATATATCTTTCTTTAAGCTTTTTTTGTCATCTTCACTTTCAATTGGCTGAAATAATATGTCTGCCACCCTATTTAACTGGACAGAGATTAATTTATAGTCAAAAATTTTTTGTATAAAGGAAGATGATTTGTTAACTAAACTTTGACGATATGCCAGGAATGCCATTAACATACCAACAGAAAATTGATTTCTCATCACCAATATAGCACCAATCGCAATTACCATAATGTGTTCAACATTAAATACAAAAATATTGCCTACATTATAAAAAATATTTACTCGAGAAATTTTGATATCTGCATTCATAGCCTTGAGAAAGTGATTTTGCCATCCATGAAACATAGATTTTTCTTTAGAATAGAGCTTAATTGACATGATGCTTTGAATTATTTCTAGAAATTTTGAATTAACATGCGCGTGCTCACTAATCGATAACTCAGTTTGTTTTTTGTGATGACGATAAGCTGCTACCCTGATACAGGTATAAATTGTTAAAGAAAACAATACAATCAATGTCAGTTTTATACTGTAAATTAGCATAATAACTAAAGCAAGAATAATGACAAATCCATCTAGTAGAGTATTGATCGAATCTGTTGTAATTTTACTTTGGATTTCATTAATTGAATGAAATCTTGATAAAATATCCCCTTTATGACGGCGTTCAAAATAGCTATAGGGTATTTTTAGCAAATGATGCATCACACCTGATGAAAAATATTCAGCCATTCGATTTGTAAGATAAACAACAAAATGGCTTCTCATATACTCAATAAAGGTATGGCAAAATGTTAAAATTAAAAAACCAACTACAACAACATATAAATTATTGATATTGTTTGAGCTCGTAACGCCATCTGTTACATATTGAATAAATAATGGATTGATTAAAATAAATACTTCTATCGCTAGCGATAGAAGCAATAAAATAAAAAGGATATGTTTTAATC
>Ga0209024_1001468_pt1 | contig 19499 bp, 17 predicted proteins | sample AutmiccommunBRH5_FD_187380 | JGI IMG/M metagenome (GOLD analysis project Ga0209024, IMG submission 187380) | Deep subsurface microbial communities from Mt. Terri, Switzerland - Autotrophic microbial communities BRH/5 (SPAdes) (version 2) | ecosystem: Environmental > Aquatic > Deep subsurface >...
CTGGGTCTTCGACGAACCCGTGCATGGGCGCGGCCTCAAGATGTCGGGCGACATCATCGGGTTCGACATGACCGAGATCCTGGACATGACCACCGAGCGCATGGCGGTGCTCTCCTACATCTTCCGCCAGATCGAACGCGTGGTCGAGGATCGTCGCCCCACCATCATCGTGCTCGACGAGGCCTGGAAGCTGCTCGACGATCCCTACTTCGGGGCGCGGCTGGAAAACTGGCTGGTGACGCTCAGGAAGATGAACTGCGTCGTGATCATGATGACGCAGTATCCGAGCCAGTTGCGCGACAGCCGCGTCGGCAAGACCATCGTGGAGACGGTGCCAACCCAGATCCTTTTCCCCAACGATCGGGCCACCATCTCGGATTACGACTTCCTGCGCGTGAACGCCAAGGAGGCCGCCCTGCTCGTCCAGCCCACCTTAGGCCAGCGCATCGCGCTGGTCCGCTCGGCCGGCGACAGCGTCTTCATTGATGCGGACCTTTCCGCGCTTGGAGACCTCCTTCCCATCCTAGGTGGCGGCGCCACCGGCGAGGCGCGCGTGCCGGCCGATTGGCGCGCCAACTCCGATTTCTGGAGACATGTGAAATGAGTTTGAAACCCCTCTTCGCGCTTTGCGCCACCGCAGGCCTTCTGTCCGCCTGCGAGACATATACCGAGAAAACATCCCCATGCTTTGGACGCAATGGCGAGCCGCAGGTGACACGGTCCGCGCTTTCCTTCTCGACCATGGGCGCTCCGGTCCAAGAGACGGCCAAACCTGACTGCAGCTTCGCGCCCCTGCCCCGTCCCGAATGAGCCGCGCCGCGATCATATCCGCCGGGCTCAGCCTCAGCGCCCTGCCCGCGCTCGCCCAGGGCGTGACGACTCAGGACAATTCCGCGATCGGGCGCGCCATAGCAAAGGTGACGGCTCTGGCCGAGGATCTGGGTGTGCAGCAGGAAAAGGACCGCACCGAGTCCACGCTCGCCGATGTCCAGGCCGACCAGCTGCGCGTCCTCGAGGAGATGACCGCGGCGATCACCGGCCCCGGTTTTGACATCCGCGCGCTCGAGGGCAATGCGGATTTCGGGGTGGCCGCGGTCTACCCGAACACAGACCCAAGCCCGATGAACAGCCGCCTCTTCGGCGAGGGCCGCGAGACCGTCGAGATGATGATTGTCGAGGTCGCAGGCGAGTTCGCGAGTGCCCCCGGCGTGGCCCGTGCGGGTCTCTCGGCGACCCAGTGGCGTTGCCTCTTTCAGGCCCTAATCAAGCAGGAGAGCCGCTTCAATGTCGCCGCCGAAAGTCCGGTCGGGGCCTATGGCTTGACCCAGCTCATGCCGGGCACCGCCTCCGATCTTGGCGTCGATCGCTATGATGTGAAAGACAATTTGCGCGGCGGCGCGCGCTACATCACGGCCCAGCTCAATCGCTTCGGCAATATCCCCCATGCGCTCGCTGCCTATAACGCGGGTCCCGGCCGCGTGATCGAATACGGTGGCGTGCCGCCCTTCGCAGAGACGCAAGGCTATGTGCGCAACATCTCGAAGTTCTACAACGAATATCTCGCTGTGGTGGGTGGGGCCGACGCGCTCGGCACGCTCTCCCCTTCGGATTTTGCACTGGCCGAATATGCCAGTGTCTCCGAGGCGGGTGTTTATTACGCCGCCGACAGTTCCGCCACCACTGAGCAGGTGATCAACCGCCTCCGCGCGATCATCCTGCAGATCGATGCGCGGCCCAATGCCAAGGCGGCCTGGGAGCTCAACACCTACGCCAAGTCCGAGATCGGCCGCATCCTCAATCTTCGTGTCCGGCTGATGGCCGCCAACCAGCAGCGCGAGGCGGCCTATGCGCAGCACCTTGTCGCCAACCGCCTGGCCGAGCGCGCCTTCATACAGATGGGAGTTCCCGAATGAGACACCTTCTTCAGACTGCGGCTGCGGTCACCACATTCGGGCTCGCCTCGCCCGCTTCGGCCCAAGGTGTGCCAACCTTCGATGGCTCACAGCTTGGCCAGCTCGTGGCCCAACTCGAACACATGGCCGAGGATCTGAACGTCCAGATGCAACAGCTCGCCACAATGAAACTCGAACTCGAAACCCAGCTGTCGCAGTTGACCAATCTCGACGCGCAACTGGCGTCGCTGATCGACGGTAGTGGGCTTGGTGAGCTTTTTGCCACCGTCGAAGAGTTCCGCGCGCTGCGCGGCAAGCTGGTCGCGCCCCTGAACACCGCGCAGTCCTTGGCCAGCGGCGATTTCCTGAGCGGCTTCAATCCCGGCGCGGAACTCTCAGCCTCGGTCGAACGCGTTCTGTCGGGCAGCGGTTTCACCTCGGAACGCCTGGGGACACTCTCAAGCTCCGACCAACCCGCCGACAACCGCATCGCCGCCTCGGCCGGAGCCAGCGCGATGCTCTCCGTCGCCGCCGAGGCGAGCCATGAGGAGGCGGGACAAAGCCTCGAGCGGCTCGAGACCATGGTCGGGCTCATCGACGATCAGGACGGGCTGAAGGCCGGGGTCGATCTCAACACCCGCGTCACCGCCGAGCTGGGCATCATCCTGACCCAGATCTGGCGGCTGGAAGCCGCCCGGGGCGTCAGCGCTGGCCAGCTTGGCGTGGTCGATGCCGCGACCCTCGCAGATGAGCGCAAGTTTCGCTCGATGGCGGTGGATCCATGAGGACCTCCAAGCTCACCCCGAGCCGTTTCACCTTGATCGAAGCCGGGTTCCTCTGCCTCTCGCTTATTATGCCGCTCGGTCTCCTCGTCTTGCCCGACGCGGCATCGGGTCAGGATCGGCCCTTCACCTCGATGGAGATCGCACGAGATGAAGAAGATGCGTGCCGCGTCCCGAAACCGCCCTCCGATCTGGCCGAGACCGCTTACCTGCGCAACGGGTACCGCGCGATCCTGCGCATCCTGATTGTCGAGGAAGCCCTGACCTCGGAGACCTGCACCTGCCTGCTGGACCAGTTCAATTGGGATCAGGCCCTTGCCGCCCTGCCCCGGTTCCAGACCTCGGACAATCCGCGTCTGCCCTTCAACGTACTCGAGCTCTACGCGCAGGCCGATGCTCTGGAAGCCCAAGTCGCCGCAGGATGTGCCGAATAAATGGGGGTCATTCGCGACATCTTGAGCCAGGTTGACGCTGCGGTGAACACCGTGGCGCAGGACGGCTTTGTCACTTCCGCGGCATCGGTCGGCAATGTCATCTCGGGAGGGGCCACCCTGCTCCTCGTGCTCCTCGGGATCAACGCGGTGATGCAACTCCGCCCCCTGCCCTTCGGCACCGGCTTTGCCTTTGGGATCAAGGTGGCGCTTGTCGGGATCTTCGCCCAGAGCTGGGACAATTTCAGCGTCATCTATGGGATTGTCACGCAAGTCCCCGACTCCATCGGCGCATCGATCCTCGCCCTCACCGGCTCGGGCGACGAGGCCGGGGTTTATGAGAGCCTCGACAAAATGGTCGCTCGCATCACCGCCTATGGCGATACGATCGGCGACCGGGCGGGCTGGGTTTTTGGCGCGGTCCTGGGCGCGATCTTCTTTGTCCTCTCGGCCGTTTTCGCCGCCGTCACCGCCGGCATCATCGCCTTCGCGCGGATCGTTTTCGCGCTGATGATTGTGATCGCCCCCTTCATGATCGTGACCTCGCTCTTCAAACCCACCCAATCGCTTTTCGAGGCCTGGACCCGGGCCACCATCGGCTATGCACTCATGCCCGTCGCCGCCGCAGGCGCCGCGGGCATCATCGTCGCCATCGCCGAGGCCATCGGGGACGCGTCCGCCGACCCAAACGATGTCGAGACTGTCAGCCTCATTCTGCCCTTCCTCGTCATCCTCATCCTCAGCGCAGGGATCATGGCATCCGTTCCCTATATCGCTTCCAACCTCACCGGCGTTGTCGGCATTGCCTCGAATGCCGTGGGCCTGACCGGCCTCGCGCGCCAGGGGCTCTTAGACACGCGCCAGTATGGCACCGGCACCACCTCGCGCCTCGTCTCAGGCAAGTCCCCGCACGAGCTGAACCAGATGGCCAATGCGGGCGTGGTGAAGACCGGCGAACTGATCCGTCATAGCCCCGGCGCGCTCCTCTCCGCTGCCAAATCCTTCCGCAAACCCTGATGTGAAAGACGACTGATTTGAAGACAACCGTACCCAGTTCCTCCGCGAGCCACGAGCGCGACGCGTTCGAGGCGGATTTCATCTACGGGCCAAGACGGCGTGAGCGCTTCGCCTGGTTCGTCGCGGCAGTAGGCGTTCTGGTCGGCGTGGCAGGGATGGTCGCGGGCGCGAGCCTCTTTCCGCTGAAATCCACCGAGACCTTCGTGGTCGTGGTCGACAAGGAAACCGGCGAGATGGACCGGGTCGCCGCCGTCCAGGCGCTGACCCTTTCCGAGAGCGACGCCATCATCCAGGCCAATCTCGTCGCTTACGTCGACGACCGAGAAACCTATGACCTGACCGATGGCGAGCAACGCATCAACTCGGTGCTCGATCGCTCGGATGGCGATGCCGCCCGCACGCTGCGCGATCTCTGGTCCTCCACCAACGAGGACTATCCGATCACCGTCTATGGCCGTGACGCCAAGATCGACGTGGTCATCAAGTCGGTGAACCAGATCGAGCGCGGCGTGGCCCAGGTTCGCTTCACCCGCACGCTGGGCCGTCCCCGCGACACGCGCACCGTGACCCGGTCTTACGTGGCGACCGTCGGCTACGACTTCCAACCAGAAACCCGCCAGCGCCTTCGGGACGTCTGGGCCAACCCCTTGGGCTTCGTGGTGACCTCCTACCGCGTCGACGCCGAGACCCTGGAGAACTGATCCCCATGAAATCCCTGCCCGCGCTCCTCCTCGCGCTTGCCCTGCCTGTTGCCGCCCTCGCCGAGGCCACGCCGCAAGGCGGCCCGCTGGATATCCGCATCCGCACCGCCGTCTACAATGAGAACCAGGTCTACCGGGTCGAGACCGATCTGCGGCATTCGACCACAATCCATTTCGGGGCAGGGGAACGGCTCATAGCGGTGATCGTCGGCGACACCGAGAGCTTTCAGGTCGATCCAATCCCCGAGCTCGGCAATGTGCTGACCATCAAGCCGCATGTGGCAAATGCCTCGACCAACATGACCGTCATCAGCAACCGCCGCACCTATTCCTTCCACCTGCGCGAGGGCTCGATCCCGAACCGGTCGGCCAAGTTCTTCGAGGTCCGTTTCCGCTACCCCGATGAGGAACGTCGCGCGGCGGGTGCCGCTCAGCCAAAGGGTCTCATCGCTCCTCGCAACTACAACTACCGCGTCTCGGGCGAGGGGGATTTCCGCCCCAGCCATATCTATGACGACGGGCGTTACACGTATTTCGTCTTCCCGGAAAATGGCCGCCAGCCCGCCCTCTTCAAGGCCGATGACCAGGGCCGCGAGCGTACGGTGAACTGGACGCAAGCCGGCAACACCGTCCGCGTGCTCGGGGTGAACACCTACTGGACGCTGCGCATCGGCGACGAAGCGATCTGTGCTGCGCGCGACGAGAGCGCGATCTACGTGAGCAACTGACCATGGCCGATCAAACACCTCCCGATCTTCAGGACCGCCTCGACCAGTTCAGCCAGCGCGGCGAATCCAAACGCCGCGGCAACAGCCTTGGAGTCGGCGCGCTTGCTGCCGCCCTTGCTCTCGGCGGGGCTGGGGTGGCGTATTTTCTGGCGACTGGATTGCGGACAAGCGACAGCGCCCTCGAGACCTCCGATGTCGAAACATTCCAGGATGGCCACCCCGGCACCGGGGGGCGGTTGGAGTTTCCACCAGATGAGACCGTGAGCCAAGTGAACGATGCGCTGATCGCCATGGAGGAGGCTTTAGACGTGCCCGCAACCCCTGCCCCTGAGCCAAGCGCCGAGGTTCTGGCCGAGATCGCCAAGCTCCGCGAGGCCCTCGCCGCCAGCCAGGCCGCGCGCAACTCGGAAATCCAATCCGCCGTTGCGGACCTGCGTGAGGCCTTCGATGAACAGAAGGCAGCGCTTGAAACCACTTTGACAGCCAAGGAAACCGAGCTGGCCAACCTCCAACGCCAGACCGAGACCCGTATCGAAGGGCTGCAAACCATGCTCGATGCCGAACGGGCGCAGCGCGAGGGGCTTGAGGCCGAGCTCGACCGTGAAGGGCTGATTACTGACCAGCGCCTTCTCGAAGAGCATCGCCGTCAGGAAGAGGAACAGCGTCATCGCGAGGCCGAACGGGTCGCCGAGGAGCTTCTCACCGCGCAGATCAAGTCTCCCGCGGTGGTCTATGCCGATGGTCCTCGCGGTGGCCAAAGTGGCGCGGTGGCGGCAGATCCGGCGGCCGCGGGCACTGGAGGGCCGGTCCTCTCCGGAAATGAGCAGTTCCTGCAAAGCGCGCGACCGCTCGAGGTGCAGGAGGCCGCCCGTCTTACCCACCCCGAACGCACGCTAACCCAAGGGTCCGTCATCCAGGCGGCGCTCCAAACCGCCATCAACAGCGACCTGCCAGGCTCCGTCGTCGCAGTCGTCTCCGAGCCGGTCCCGGCGCTCGTAGGGGACCGGATCCTGATCCCCCGCGGCTCCCGCCTTTTTGGCCAATACCGCTCCGGCATCGACATGCACCAGAAGCGCATCCTGATCCTCTGGACCCGCGTCCTGACCCCGGACGGCACCTCGATGGAAATCGCCGCCGTCGGCGGGGACCAACTCGGTCGCTCCGGGCTCACCGGCCTCGTCGACACCAAGTTCGCCGAGCGCTTCGGCGGGGCTGCGCTGATTTCCGTGATCGGGGCAGCACCAGCGGTGGCAGCCGAAAGCGCCAACAATGAAACCACAAGCATTGTTCTGGGCGATGTCAGCAGCGATCTTCAGGACGCGGTTGGATCGGTCATCGCCGACCAGGTCTCGATCGCGCCGACGATCTATGTCGATCAGGGGGCTTCGGTGACCGTTCTCGTGGATCGGGATGTGGTGATCTATTGATGGACCAAGCGTCACCGGCCTCCTACCTCGAACGCTATCTCGACCCGTTCCGCGACCTCTTGCGGCGTGACGACGTGGTCGAGATTGCGATCAACCCTGACGGCAAGGTCTGGCTCGAGGTCGCGGGCGACGCCACCATGCGCCACGAAGGCCAGACCGTGGATCCCACGACCGCCCTAAACATGGCCCAGACCATCGTCGGCGACGCCAAGGCCCGTGTCTCTGAAAAGAACCCACTCGTGTCCGGCAAGGTGGAATATGCAGGCCGCCCGCTTCGGGTCCAGGTCGCCGTGCCGCCCGCCATCGATCGCGGCGCTTCGATCACGATCCGCCTCTTTGCCTCGGGCAGCGTCCGGGACTACGCCCCGGCCTATCTCTTCGGCAAGGCCGTCTCGCTCGACGCGCTCCGCGCCGAGAAAATGAAAAACATTGCCAGTCTTGCCGAAGAGAACCTGGAGGCCGCGCTGCAAACCCTGGTTGAGGCACGCCTCAACGTTCTGATCAGCGGCGGCACCTCGACCGGCAAGACCACCTTCGCCCGCCACCTCCTGACGCATGTCAGTGAACACGAGCGGCTGATCACCATCGAAGACGCCTTCGAGCTGTTCCCCGGGCAGCCCAACTCCGTCGCCCTCCTGGCCGACCGCGGTTCCGGATCGCAACGCAGCGCCAACGCTCTCCTTCAGGCCTCCCTCCGCATGCGACCCGATCGCATCATCGTCGGTGAGCTGCGCGGCGTTGAGGCCCTAACCTATCTCGAAGCGATTAACACTGGCCATGGTGGGTCGGTCTCCACAATCCACGCGGAAACCGCCGAACTCGCCATCGACCGGCTGGCAATCATGGTGTTGCAGGCCGGCACGCCGCTGACCTTCGCCGAGGTGCGGGAGTACATCCGCAAATCCATAGATGTGATCGTCCAGCTCGGGCGGGCGGAAGGGAAGCGAGGGATTACGGAGTTCTATCTGCCGGGCTGACGGCAATTTTCGACAGGATGGGCGTATTTTGTTGAAAAACTCTCCCTTGATCGAGGCCTGAACTGCTGATTCAATTCCTTTAATTGAGTGGGAGGATTGGCGATGATGGGACCACGGAAGGAAGCTCAACCGGCGCTGTTCTACGAGTTCTCGCTCGAGGAACACGTCCCGCAAGACCACCTCCTGCGATCCATCGATCGGTTTGTCGACCTGGGCAGCATCCGTGCCCATCTTGCAGATTTCTACAGCCACACCGGCCGTCCCTCGGTCGATCCTGAGTTGCTGATCCGCATGCTGTTGGTCGGCTATTGCTTCGGCATCAGGTCGGAGCGTCGGCTGTGTGAAGAGGTCCATCTGAACCTCGCGTACCGGTGGTTTTGTCGGCTCGACTTGAGCGACCGGGTCCCGGACCATTCCACGTTCTCGAAGAACCGGCACGGGCGCTTCCGCGACAGCGAACTTCTGCGGCATCTGTTCGAGACGACCGTCGCGCGCTGCATCGAGGAAGGTCTGGTCAGCGGGCAAAGGATGGCTGTCGATGCCAGTCTGATCGAAGCCGATGCCAACAAGCAGAACTCGACGCCGAAGGAAGAATGGGACCCGGCGCAGGTCGATCCCGCTGACGCACCGAGGGCCGTTCGCGAGTATCTCGACACACTGGATGAGGCCGCGTTCGGAGCCGCCAGCGAGGTCCATCCCAAGTTCACCTCGCACTCCGATCCGGCCAGCCAGTGGACCGCAGCCCGCAAGGGGCCGGCATTCTTCAGCTATTCCGACAATTACCTGATCGACACGGACCACGGCGTCATCGTGGACGTCGAGGCGACACGGTCGATCCGGCAGGCCGAGGTCGGTTCGACCAAGACCATGCTCGAGCGCGTGAAGACCAGGTTCGGCCTCCATCCCGAGCGCCTGATCGCGGACACGGCCTATGGCACGGCGCCGATGCTGGGCTGGCTGGTCGACCGCAAGATCGCCCCGCACATCCCGGTCTTCGACAAGTCTGGGCGCAGCGACGGGACCTGGACCCGGGCGGACTTCGAGTGGGATGCCGAGAACAACCAATACATCTGCCCTGAGGGGCACGAGCTGAAGCAATTCCGCCGGAACTATTCCGATCCCAACCGCGGGCCGACCGGCAAGGGCGTCGCCAAATACCGGTGTCTGAAGCATACCTGCCAAGCCTGCCCGTCGAAGGCACGGTGCTGCCCGAACATGGACTTCCGGTCGATCACCCGCGAGGAGCATGAAGACGCCCGGCAGATCGCCCGCGACATTGCGAAGACCGACCAATACGTGATCTCAATGAAGCTGCGAAAGAAAGTCGAGATGCTCTTCGCCCACCTCAAGCGCATTCTCGGCCTCGGACGGCTCCGATTGCGCGGCCCATGCGGCGCGAACGACGAATTCCTACTCGCCGCCACCGCCCAAAACCTCCGCAAACTGGCCAAGGTCTTTCCCGCACCACAGCAACCGCGAAACGCCTGAGAAGAAAGGCGCACGCGCCGTGTTCAACGAGCCTCTTTCTGCATTTGCGAACGGGTCTTTTTCCACAAAATCGGCGGAATCCGGACTTTCGCTGTGCGATGCGCGAACGACCGGAGTTGGGGTGTGAAGCAGACAAATCGGTTCCGATGCAAATAGCCGTGCGGAGCTTCCAGTTCTAGGCGGGCGATTAAAGGGGGGTCTCAACCCCGAAGCCCTGCGTTACTCTCGAAGCCGAATGGCTGTTATGGTCGTAGAATCAGTCGGCAGGGTGGCGCGCATGGCAATAATAACAACGATAAAGACGCTGAGCGGCGTAGGAATCTTGGCAGACAAGGCTGCGCGAGACGACATGCCGCCATTTCGTCAGTTTAATCTCGTTTACGGTTTTAATGGGTCCGGCAAGAGCACATTGTCGAGATTATTTGCCTGCCTCGAGGCTGGCGCACATCAGGAAAACCTTCCGACAGACTGCAATTTCGAGATCGTTCTCGATGGCGGCGTAACGTTCAAGACACCAAACGAACTGGCGGGCCTCGAGAGCCGCGTCTGTGTCTTCAATGAGGACTTCATCGCGCGGAACCTACGTTTCAATGAGGGTCGCGCATCGTCGATTTTCTATATCAGTGAAGAGCAGTCCGATCTTGTAGCCGAGCTTCGAGCTGCGCAGCAGACACTTGCAGAAAAGCGACAATCACTGGGTGCCGAAAAGAAAATCGCTGACGAGCGTGACAAGGCGCTCAGGAGCTACCGCACAGAACGGGCCAGACTGGTTGCAGCCTCATTGCATCTGGGTAATCGCAGATACGAGGCAAAACAATTGGAGAAGGACTACGAAACGCTGCCATACAACAAAGGCGCAAGATTAGAGGAAGAGGCCCTCACCGCCCTTGTCGACGTAGCCCGCCTCAATGAGCCGCCGCCCGCTCTCAGGACCCTCGCAATGGACATTGATGGCATCCAAAAAGCAGTGGAAGAAGCAAGGCACTTCGCTGAACTCAGCATCGGCACAGTGGTGTTGGATGAAATGCAAAGCCATCCTTCCATGGTTCCTTGGCTCAAGCTCGGTCACGATTATCACAGTGTGAATGATGTTGAAAACTGTCTATTGTGCGGCAACTTAATCAGCGACGTTCGGCAGCAGAAGCTCGCTCAGGCGCTAGACGACCGGCTCTCAAAGCTGCTCGGAGACCTAAAAGACGCAGGCGCTAGGACCTCAATGCTTCTGGCAGATGCACGGTCGGCTCCAGACGCCTGGCCCAAGGCTGCCGAGCTCGAACTGCGGCTTGCCGAGCGCTACGCTTCCGCTCTCTCTGACACGGAAAACTCCCTGAACGAACTTGTGCCTGTCATTGAGGAAGCTTCCAGAATTCTTTCGGCCCGCGCGGAACTGCCAACCACCGCCGTTGCGCACTATCTGCTGAGTTCCGACGAGATCGCGGCACGGAGCAAGACTCTCAAGGAATCCATTAAAGCGCAAAATGCCATTATCGTTGAGCACAATGAAGCGTCTGCGAATTTTGCCAGACACCAAGATGAAGCGCGCAAGGCCATCAGGAAGCACTACCTGGCCGAGGGGCATGATAAGTACGCGGCACTGAAGAAGTCGCTAGCGGAAGTGGAAGGACAGCTCAGCTCAATTGAAGAAGATGTCCGCACGCTGGAAGGCGATATTGCTGAGCTCAGCGCCAAAGTGCGGACTGATGGCCCTGCCGCCGATCAAATCACGAAGCTTGTGCGCGCCTACTTGGGCCACGGCGAGCTTATGATATCCGCGGTTGACGATGGATACGAGTTGCGCCGCCACAACAAGATCGTCAAAGGACCGCCCAGCGAAGGCGAGAAAACTGCTATTGCGCTTTGCTACTTCATCTCATCGCTGGAGGCCGACGGGCGATCGCTTGAAGACCTTATCCTCGTGGTCGACGACCCCATCTCAAGCCTCGACACGAAGGCAATGAACTATGCGTGTTCGCTCATCCGCTCGCGTCTAACAGGGGCCGCGCAACTTTTCATTCTGACCCACAATCAATACTGTATGAACGAGTTTAAGAAGGCTTGGCGGAATCAAGCCAAATCAGAGCCTCCAACAGCCGCACTTCTATTTATAGATGTCTCGATTCCCGAGGGCTCGGAAGCCAGGATTGCCCACATTGTCGATCTCCCGCCCCAATTGCGCGCTTACGACTCCGAATACCACTTCCTCTGCCACAAGATGCTTCAGTTCGAAGCGGTTGGAAGTGGATACTCAGAATATTGGTTAATCATGCCTAATGTGATCCGCCGAGTGCTGGATGTCTTTCTTGCCTTCAAGGTTCCGGGTAGCCACTCACTTCTACAGAAACTCGAAACCCTCACAAAGAAGTACCCGGATATTGATGAGGTTCGAATTAAGGCCTTAGACCGCTTGATCCAAGTTGAGTCACACTCTGACAGCCTCGACGATCTTGTTTCGCACTCCTCGATGACGATCGAGGAGACGCGGGACGCGAACGCAGCTCTGCTCGCACTTATGGAGGCGTCTGACCTTGACCATACCAAGGCGATCCGTAAGCAATGTAAGGCCGAATGAAGCAGCCCGAGGACGAAGCGCCTCTACTTGCTAATGGAGAATGCTGCGCGAAGCACCAATGGCTGGTCAGGTGAAGCTGCGATGCGACATCGTAGCCGAATGCGGCGGTCAGCTTTGGGCCGATCACGTCATGGCCAGGCCATCACCCTCCCAACAACTCCTCGATGAAATCCTCCTGCCGGTCGAGCGCCGCCTCCCATTCCTTCGGCACCGCCGCTTCCCGCTCGAGCGTCTCGAGCTCAGGTTGCCCGCGCCCAGCCTTCATCGTCCTCACGCTCATCGCCCGCGCTTCCCGGCGTTGTGAGCGATCCCGGACGGGCGCGCGTTCGACCGGTTTGACAGTCTCATGCGCGTCGGTCTCGTCACCACCGTCGCCACCCCAAGGCCCCACGCCTTTCACGCTCGGCGGATAGGGGAACGGCTTGCCCTCCTGGCGGGCCAACATGTCCTTGAAGAACGGATCGTCGTAATACTTGATCCGGCTCGCCTTGATCGGGTGCTGGGGCGAGGCAAGAATGATCACCTCGTCGGGGTCCATAAGGCGCGCTTCGGTCTCGGAAAGCAGTGGCCGCTCTTCCAGCCGCGCCGAAGTCGAGGTCGCCCCGAGGAAGCCCTTGTTGCGACCATACATCCGGGTCACTGCCTCGCGGGTGGTGCTGCCGACCGCCGCAGAAACCTCCTTCACGGTGCGCTGGTCGCGCGGGGTGATGTAGAGCTTGAGCCCAGCCCCGTTCTCGAGGCTCTCGCGGCCTTCGGGTCCATAGATTCGATCAAGCGAGGCCAGAGATTGCGCGATCATCGCGACGCGGCCGCCATAACTTGCCAGCGAGTGGATCGCGCGTTCGAGATAGGGCATCGCCCCCATCTGCTGGAATTCGTCGATCATCATCATCACGGGCCAAGGCTCGTCCGGGCCCGGCTCGTTGAGCCGGATCGAGGCGATGATATCTGCGAACATCAGACGCAGAAGTGGTGCCAATGTCGCGATGTGATCCTCGGAGACCGCGATGTAGAGCGACTGCGGGGTCTTCCGGAATGTCGAGAAATCAAAGTCGCTGTCTTGCGTGGCCGAGCGCACCGCCGGATTGTCCCATTGCTTGAGACCGGCGGTCATCAGCGCCTGGATGTTCGAGGTCAAGAGCCGCGACGAGGCTGAGGCAGCGTTGGTCCAGAGCTCGCGGAGGATGTCTTCTTCCGCCTCGTCGGCATAGGTCTTGTACTGGGCGTTTTTATATTCCCCACCCACGACAATCTGGTTGACCGCGCCAAGGTTCGGGGTGCCGCGCTGGATGGCCAACAGGCAGGCTGCGACGAAGATCGACTTACCGGCCTCGGAAAAGGTGTCGAGCGTCTTGTTGTCCTTGTCAAGAAAGAGGTCCGCCAAGATCGAGACCTCAGTGAAGCGCTGCGCAAAGCTCGGAGCCTTCGCGATCCGGGCGAGCGGGTTGTAGCGATGCGTGGCATTGGCCCAGTCGAAGGGGCTGAAGCGATAGACCTCGTCGCCATTGAGCGCCCGAAGCCGCGCGGTCTTCTCGAAGTTCTCGCCCTTCACGTCGAGTACCACCATGGACCCTGCGAAACTCAGGAGGTTCGGGATCACGAAACCCACGCCCTTACCGGCGCGGGTCGGCGCCACCATCATGACATGCGGGATCGTGGTCGAGGAGATGAACTCGGCCTTGGAACTCGGTAGCCCAAGCTTGCCGCAGACGAAGCCCTTGCCAGGGGCCTGCAGCATGTCGTTCTTCCTGAGCTCCGCCTTGGTCTGCCAATGGGCCGAGCCGTAGTCGTCCCGCTCCTTCTTCCAGGTCCAGGCGAGCGCCAGCGCGCCGAGGCCGATGGCCCCGAAGCCGACGGCACCGAACCCGACCTTGAAGGCTGCGGGATGCGCATTGCGGGTTCCGGCGCTCGCCTTCCAGAGCGCCAGCATGTCGAAACTCTGAAACCCGGTTTTCAGAGCCAGGGTTAGGTAGAAGGCGGCGACGATGGTGCCGATGGCGGCGCCGCAGATCACGCCGAAGAGGAGCGCGGCCCAAAGAGGAAGTGTCTTGGTCATGGTGGTCATCTCCCCTTCAGAATTCCATCTCGTCATCAAGGCCGCGATCCAGTGTCTTGGCGCGGCCAAGATCACGGCCCAACTCCTGCGCCTCCTGCTGGCCACGCTGCCGCGCCACCTCGGTCGCCTTGTCCTGCTGCAACCCCGCGGCGCGGTCGGTGAAGACCTGATCCCCGGTTTCTTCAAAGGTCATCTCGAGGAACTCCTGTGTGACAGTGATCTGATCGAGCTTGCTCGGCAGGGCCGCGTGCAGCACCTCGTAGTTGCCACGGCGGAGTTCGGCCAAGCCTTCCTCGCCCAATTCCTTGAAGAGCTCGGATTGCAGGGTTCGCTCAACAGTCTCTTCCTGTTCCTCGGTGAGCTTGCCGTCCCGCAACATATCGGCGAGGTCCTGAAGATATGGATTGGCCGTGCGGTCGTCCCCGTCGATGAGCGGCAATGTCGCCTCCTCCTCGTCTGCGAGGGTTCGACCGATATCGACGCCCATCTCCTTGGCGCGTTCCATCAGCGCGTCCATCACGCCGTCGACCTTTTCCAATGCAGCGTCAAGCTGGTCGTCATTGGCGGTCTGGACGCTGAGGCCATCCTTCGCCAGCACCGCGTTCATGTCCCGCTCGACCCAGTCCTGCGCCATACCGTAATTCCGCGTGCCGCCGGCAGCGATGCGTGCAAACAGGTCCTTGCTGTCCATTCCGGCCTCTTCGGCGCGCTCGAGAACATCGCGCAGCCCCTCGTCATTGCCAGATTGCAGCGCGGCGATCAGCACCTCACTGCCCGCCCCCGGCGGATAGGGTTCTTCTAGTTGCTTGCCGAAGCGCGCGCGCAAGTCAGGGTCCGGCACCATCTGCGACAGGTCCGCGATGATCGGTGCCGCTTTGGTCTCGAAGGCGGCGCGTTCGGCCGGGTCCAGTTCCTCGGCTTTGAGCCGCAGGGCCTCTATTGTGCGTTCTGAATAGTCGATCGCATCACCGACGGTCGTGATGTCCTTCATGTTTATTTCTCCTTGCGCGAAATTCCACGGCGTACCGGAGCCGAGACCATCCGCCATGCCACGCACGGCGCGTGCCATGTGGCGCCGGTCCATTCGATCCAGCAGGTCGGCGAGGTTCTTGTAGTCCTTGGCGAAGCCCACCACCTGCGCCCGGGCGATGGCGGATTCCTCGGCGGTCATGACGATCTCACGCGGCAGGCGGGCCTCTTCCTTCGCGCGGTAGATTTCCTCGATCCCGGCGGGCTTCTCGAAGATGCCCCGCTCGAGCCGGGTGGTGGCGTCGAGCATGACGCCATAGCCTTCCGCGATCTCGGCCTGCTTCTCGCGCATGAGCTGTGGCGACATCACCCCCTCAGCCCAGCAGGAGAACCAGGTGCCCCGCTCAACGCCGCGGTTGTTCAGGATGATGTGGGCATGTTTGTGCGCTCGGTCGTCATGGACCGCGAGCACGTAGTCCCACTGATCGCCATATTCGCCGCTCTCGAAGAAATGCTCCGTCCAGTCCATCGCGATGTCGCGGACCTGGTCGACCGTCACGTCGATCGGAAAGGACAGCAACATATGCGAGGTGAAGCCGAGCTTGGTTGAGCCGCGCCAGGTCCCGGCCCAGTCCTCGATGATGTCCTCTTTCTGCTCATCGGTCAGGACTGCCGCATCGGTTAGCGCGTTGGTCATCGTCGAGTAGGTGTAGACCGCCTTGTCGTTGATGTAGGAGAGCTGCGCCCCGAGCGAGGCGCGCGTCTTGCAGCCACCTGCCCGGATCCGCTTGAAGACCGCAGCCCGGCTCTGACCCGAGGCCGCCTTCAGCGCGTTGCGCGCCGACAGGGATCCGACGCGCGCGAAACTGCGACCCTGCCGACGCCCCGCCAGCCGCGCATCGATCCGCGCCGCGGCCTGACCGCGGATGCGCTCATCCTCCCAGAGCCGCCCCATGACCGAGGTGTAGAGGGCGAGCGGATCAGCCATTGCGCACCAGCCTCAAACCGCTCCCGATCGCGCGCGGGCCATCCTCCAGAACCGCGCTCTCAGCCCCCTGCCCTTCTTCCTTTTGCGGCCACTCCTGATGACGCAGCGCCTGCGCCGCATCCTTCATCCGGCCCATCTCACGGCTCATGGACTGCACCAGATCGAGCAGTTCGATCAGCACTGCGCGGTCCGCCTCCGAGACCTCCAGCCGACCGCGATGGACCGCCTTGGCGAGCATCAGCCCGGCGTCGCTCACATCCTTTGCCTGACGCCACGCGGCGCAAAATTCCGAGACCAGATCGCGCGGGACATCGAGGAACCCGCACCGCCCGCGCAGCACCGCATTGAGCGCCTGAGACCGGTTGGCATAGCCCCTTGCGCGCCACTCGACATCGAAGCCTTCAAGCTCGGATCGGCTGGCGCGGAAGGCCACCGCCTCGCTCGGATCGCGCACCGCGATCCCCTCGCCCGCCTCTTCGTTCGCGAGCCGGTTCACGTGCCGCGGAGAGATGCCAAACGCCGCCGCCAGGTCCTTCGCGCTCTCGCCCGCCGCAAAGCGCCGCGCGACTTCGATGCGCTGCTCAAGCTTCAGGTTTTTCGCTGGCCTCGGCACGGGTCAGACCCCTCGGACAAAATGTGCAAACATTGGCCATATCCTGCCAACGTCTTCCTTCTCTCCTTCGCTTATACATCAATACATCACATTGCGCAATATTACGTTTTGAATGTTGTGTCTTTTTGCTGGAATTGGGACGCATTTAAAACCACGGCGCAGCGCGGCATGGAACGTGCGCAGTGGTCACCGATGCGTGAAAATCGGCTGGAATCAGTGTCCGCGCACCGCGTGAAAGCGCTCATATCGAGCGCCCGAGCCGGTCTCGGATCAGGTGCCAGGAACACGAAAACGTCCCGCGCGAAATGGCGCGAGTCACGCCCTTTGAGGGCGTAGCGAAGTTTCTGAGAGACGGCCTCAGAGCCCAGCGGATCCGAGGAACCTCAGGGGTGTCTGGGCCAGTGATCCAGTCCCTGAGAGCGCAGATTGTCGTAGTGGCTGCGGGCGATCAGCGCCTCGGTCTCGAGGCTGTCGAGGGTCTCGGGATGGGCGTCTTCATCGAAGGCCATGTCGGCTCGCAGTTCGGCGAGGTCGATGGATTGCTCATTTGTCATGATGTGATCCGGCCCAACGATCGTCGTTGGACGGATCGTGGAACAGACCGGGGGCATGAGAGCGGGCGGCACCCGGCATGGAGCGGAATGAAATGGAGCACTCCGGGGGCAGGTTTGTTGTGAGCGATGCACCGCAGCGCTCTAGGCGTAAGCCGTCCAGAAACCCGCCCCCGGCGTTGCCGACCGCTCGACCCCGGGCTAGCGATCTTTGAGGTCAACAGTGCGACGGAAAGGCACGTGGCGGTGACCCTGACGTCAGACGTTACCCTCAGATGCATGACGTTGATTTGCCGTTTCCTCGCCTGCGGCACACGATGGGTTCGTCGGCCCGAGGACTTCACCTGGCAGGACCGACGCAGGCGGTGGCCTGAAAAGAATATGAGCGCTTCGCTCGCTGGACAGGCTTCCACGACCTTACGCGGACCCGGCAGCGATCAGACCGCCGTCGCGCCGGGACGGGCGTCAAGCGTAGTCGCGATCAGCGGCCTTGTCCGCCGACGGCGGCAGTGTCCATAGGGCAGGGAAGAGGGCCGCCTGCTGGCGGCCCATCCTCGTGAGAGGATTCAGTCCTGGGGATCCTTCGCGCTCGGCGGGAACATCACCAGCTCCGAGACCGCGACCGGGAAGTCGAGCTTGAGGCTAAAGAACTCCGAGCCGTCCCCGTTGCGGGTGTTGCGGAACATCGCACCCACGCGCTGAAAACGGGTGCGCTCCTGGCCATCGGTGTCGGTGAACTTGACGGGGACGGTGGCGACATAGTGGTTGGTCATTTTGGTTCCTCCTTGTTGCGATGGGGATCACCCGGCACGGGGGCTAGAGGCGCGGTCGCAAGCGCAAATGCGGAGGGTCCGCGGCCAGCCGTGGAAGCCGGATTTGTGCTTGCCGAAGCGTGAGCTGAGGGCACGAACGGGCCGACCCCGTGCGATCCACATCAATGAGCAAAAAGGAGGAACCCAAGTGACCCCTGCCATCACACCGCCGCCACCATCCGCGTCCGCGTCCCGCCAAGCCTGGCCGGGGTGCTGACGAAGCCCGCCCGCGTGGATGCGACGTTCCGAAACACCACCCGAGGGACGCGCAAGTCTTCAGCCTCAAGTGCGACGTCTCGACCCCTCGCGTCTTGCGCTGCTGACAATGTGCGTGAGGTGTGCATCATCCCCAGCCCACACCGATGCGGATGGGCCGCACTCTGACGGACCGGGTAGAGGGATGACAGTGCTGCCGCCGCGAGCTGCCGATCACGCGTGCCCGACCGCACGCCCCGTGAGACATGACGAAAGGGCCGCCCGAAGGCGACCCTCTCTCTTCACTCCGGCGTCTTCTTCGCCGGGTCCGCAACCCACATGACCGTCAGGCCTTTCGCTTCCGCCTTCTGCCCGAGGTTCAGCGCGACCCCGTTGCCGCCGAAGAGTACAACCCCCGTCGCCGCGAACTTGTCGTCCAGCATTTCGTCGTTGCACTTGAACGGAGCCGCCCGCCCGTGTGCGGACCAGCGCGGATCGAAGCGCGCCTGCGCGACCCCGCGTGCCCGGGCCCACCGGGCCGCGATCATCTCCGCCCCGTGCTTGCCACCCTTGTGGCAGAGGAAGATCTCCTGGTTGCGGTTCTGCTTGATCCGTTCGCGAACCTTGTCGAGCGTGTTGAAGATCACATCGACATCGGTCCAGTCGGTGGCGCCCGAGACGATCAGGGGAACCCCCTCGACTTTCGACTTCTCGGCGGTCTCGCGGTCGTGCTGCTCGAGGAGCTGCCGCGCCTCGAAGACCGCCCCGGTCTCCTGCGCCCGGACGCTCGCGCGCGACCCGGCTGCCGGGATGAAGGCGTGGCCCGTCTCGATCTCGTAACATTCCGCCGCCGCCTCGCTCATCACCTCGATAGCGCCAACAATCTCGCGCAGCTGCAGGAAGCGCGCCTGCGCCTCTTCGAGCGCGGTCTCGGCGATTTCCGATCCGTCGTGGGATTTTGCCAACGCACCGATCTTGTCGGCGGTGCGGTCGACCTCCTTGCCAAGCGCCACCATCCGGCGCTGCAGGATCGTGGCGAGCCCGTGCGCCAGCGGTTCGATTTCCGCCTCGAGCCCGGTCCCGCGCAGCTGCCCGAGCAATGCCTCGAAGCTTTCGCGGATGATGTGGTCGGTCAGGATGTGATCCTCGGGGATCGGGAGCTGTGCGCCTTTTTCCGTCAGCCCGAAAAGCTCGATGGTCTCGTAGGTGTTTGCAGTGTCGTAAGCCATGTCTGGTCTCCAGTGTTCGGTTCCAAGGCCACCACGTGAGTGTGGGGGCATGGCCGAATGCCTGGTTTCCGAAT